>OMAL01000895.1_pt1 | contig 15494 bp, 16 predicted proteins | sample 1644711 | NCBI WGS metagenome assembly OMAL01 (sample SAMEA103958122, study PRJEB25191) | human gut metagenome | biome: human-associated habitat [ENVO:00009003]; feature: intestine environment [ENVO:2100002]; material: feces | place: Germany | collected 2013/2015 | reverse complement strand
CCTCGGCTTCGCTCACGGCTGCCACCACCCGGGGCGACGGCAGATAGGGGCTTTCGTTGGTATTCAGTTTGATGTACTGCTGATCCTGCGGCTGCTCCCCGGGCGTGTAGGGGGTGACAGCGGACAGGGCAGGGGAAAGAAAACGACTCATAATGGTTTCCTCTTACTTCTCATACCGGATGGTCACGCTGCGGGCGTGGGCGTGCAGACCCTCGCGCTCGGCAAAGTCTGCAATGCGGGGCGCAACGGCTTCCAGCGCGCCCCGGGTGTAGTAGATGAAGCTGGACTTCTTGACGAAGTCGTCCACGCCCAGCGGGCTGGAAAAGCGTGCAGTGCCGCTGGTGGGCAGGGTGTGGTTGGGGCCGGCAAAGTAATCGCCCAGCGCCTCCGGCACATTGCGGCCAAGGAAGATGCTGCCCGCGTTGCGGATCTCGTTCAGCACCCCGAAGGGGTCCTCCACGCAGACCTCCAAGTGCTCCGGTGCGATGATGTTGCAGGCCTCGATGGCCTTGTGCAGGTCGGTGCAGAGGATGATCTTGCCGTTGTCGTCCACGCTGGCGCGGGCAATGGCGGCGCGGGGCAGCTGCGGAATTTGTACCTCCAGCTCGGCCTGTACCGCCTTGGCAAGGGCTTCGCTGTCGGTGACAAGCACGGGGCTTGCCAGTTTATCGTGCTCGGCCTGACTTAACAGGTCTGCCGCCACCCACGCGGGATTGCAGCTGCCGTCTGCCAGCACCAGAATCTCGCTGGGGCCTGCGATCATATCAATGCCCACCTTGCCGAACACCTTGCGCTTGGCGGTGGCAACGTAGATGTTGCCGGGGCCCACGATCTTATCCACCGCCGGGATGCTCTGGGTACCGTAGGCCAGCGCTGCCACAGCCTGTGCGCCGCCGGTCTTGAAAATTTTGGTCACTCCGGCGGTGGCGGCAGCGGCCAGAATGACCGGGTTCACCTTGCCGTCCTTCCCGGCGGGGGTGGTCATGACGATCTCGGACACCCCCGCCACCTTGGCGGGGATAACGTCCATAAGCACGGTGGAAGGGTACGCCGCCGTGCCGCCGGGCACATACACACCGGCCTTTTCAATGGGGGTGTATTTCTGCCCCAGTACAATGCCGGGGCGGTCGTTCATCACAAAATTCTTGTGCACCTGCTGGCGGTGGAACTGCTCAATGTTGTCCGCCGCCTGCCGCAGAGTCTCGAGGAAATACGGGTCCATGCCCGCAAAGGCTTCGTCGATCTCGGCCTGCGTCACCTGTAAATTTTCGATTGCTGCACCGTCAAATTTCAGGGCGTAGTCCTTCAGGGCGTCGTCGCCCCGGGCGCGCACGTCCGCAATGATGGCGTCCACCACGTCCTCTACGTTCTTTTCGGCGCGGATGTCCCGGTTCAGAATTTCTTCCGGCTTCAGCTCGTCAAAATTATACAGCTTGATCATTTCTCTTCCTCCTGCTTGTGCAAGGTGTCGCGCAGCTTTTCCAGCATGGTGTCCATCTGCCGGTGCTTGAACTGGTAGCTGGCCTTGTTGGCGATGAACCGCGCCGAGATGGGCATGAACTCGGTGACCACCTGCAAGCCGTTCTCCCGCAGGGTGGTGCCGGTCTCCACGATGTCCACGATGACGTCCGACAGGCCCAGAATGGGGGCCAGCTCAATGGAGCCGTTCAGCTTGATGATATCGATATCCCGCCCCATGGAGGCGTAGTAGCGCTTTGCAATGTTGACGAACTTGGTGGCCACCCGCACCGGGCGGCTGGGGTCGTCCCGGTAGCCCGCCGGGGCGGCTACGCACATCCGGCAGCGGCCAAGGCCGGTGTCCAGCAGCTCGTACACGTCTGCGGCGGCCTCGGTCAGGATGTCCTTGCCCACGATGCCCACATCGGCAGCGCCGTGCTCCACATAGATGGCCACGTCGCTGGGCTTGACCAGAAAATACCGGATACCCGCTGCCGGGTTCTCCACCACCAGCTTGCGGGTGGCGTTGTAGTCCTCCGGGCAGCCGTAGCCGATGCCCGCCAGCAAATTATACACCTTGTCGCCCAGCCGCCCTTTGGGCAGCGCCACGTTCAGCATCACCTTGCCGGTGTCCTGATGCTGCACCGGCGGCATCGCGTTCAGCCGGTCCAGCTCATCCAGATACACCGCAAAGCCGATGGCGCCCGCCCCGGGGGTGAACTTTTGCAGCAGTAAATCGTACCGCCCGCCCTTCAGCAGCGGGCGGGGCAGGGCTTTGAGATAGCCCTGAAACACAAGGCCGTTGTAGTATTCCATCTCACCGGCTAAGGTCAGGTCTAACCGGATGCTGCCGCCCGCGTGTCCCAGCGTGGGCGCTAGGGCGGTCAGCTCTGCCACAGCGGCAGTCATAGCGGGGTTACGGCAGAGCGCTGCCGCCTTGGAAAGGGTGGCAGCGTAGCTGCCGGAAAGCTCCAGCACCCCGCACAAAGCGTCTGCCGCCGTTTCGGAAAGCCCCGCAGCCAGCGCGGCGGCGCGCAGCTCGTGGGCGTTTTTCTGCCGCAGCTTTTCCAGCAGCTGCGCCCGGGCGGCTTCCGGCACGCCCAGCGCATCGAACAGGCCGAACAGGTAGCCCATGTGGCTGACTTCCAGCACCCACTCTGCGCCCAGCGCCGCCAGCGACTGCGCCGCCAGACACACCGCCTGCTGCACCTCAGCCTCGCCCACAGCGCCCAGCATCTCCAGACCCATCTGGGAGATCTCTTTAAAGGTGTGGCTTTCGGCAGAGGGGCGGTAGACGTTCTCGTGGTAGTAGTACCGCAGCGTCTCGCCCGGAGCGGGCTGCGCCGTCTTGGCGATGGACAGGGTCACGTCCGGCTTGAGCGCCAGCAGACGGCCATCCAAATCGGTAAAGGTGATGACCTGCTCCGACGACAGAAAGCTGCGGTTCTCCTGATACAGGCTGTACTCCTCGAACCGTCCCATGTGGTACTTGCGGCAGCCTGCCGTCTCGTACAGGCTGCGCAGTGCAAAGGAGGCGCGCTCCTTTGGCTGCAGATGCTCCAGACTGAACTCCATTTCGCTCCCTCGTTTCCTTTCCCGTGTTTCTTTTCCCTTGTTTCTTTCCCTGCACCGGCACAATTCCGGCGTCTCTATACACAAAAACATCCGGCGCGGCATCCTCCGCACCATAGAATGAAAGGCTTCTGTCCTTATTTTACTTTATCTGGGTAAAGTTGTAAAGCGTGAAAGTGACGTCTTTTCCATTCTTATCCTACAATTTTTCAGTGCGTTTGTACAGAAAGGCGAAAATTTTTCAACCCATCAGCCCCTCTCGTGAAAATGGAGCACCGGAGTGTCCGCAGACGCTCCGGTGCTCCGAAATTATAAATATTCTTTCCGCTGACCATGCGCAGCAACGATGACGACCGCCGCCAGCGGCGGAAACAGGGAGGAGTTGTTGGGGCAGCGGCCAGCAAGACGCGAGTGCCGCCCAAGGCACGAAGCGGATGCTGGGTGCCGCAACCCGTAAAACGCGGAGCGCATTCCAAATCGTCCTCCTCCTGGCAGCCTTGTATTCCATCACACAAAGGCGTATACTGGGGCAAAAAGGAGGCGTTTGCCATGTGGTTCGTTTACGCGCTGGGGTCTGCGGTGTTCGCTGCCCTTACCTCGATTCTGGCAAAAATCGGCATCGAGGGGGTCAACTCCACCCTTGCCACTGCCATCCGCACGGCGGTGGTGCTGCTGATGAGCTGGGGCATGGTGTTTCTTACCGGCACCCAGACCGGCATTGCGGATATCTCCCGCCGCAGCTGGCTGTTTCTGGTGCTGTCCGGCCTTGCCACCGGCGCAAGCTGGCTGTGCTACTACCACGCTTTGCAGGTGGGTGCAGCGTCCAAGGTAGTGCCCGTTGATAAGCTCAGCGTGGTCATCACTCTTGCGCTGGCCTTTGTGGTGCTGCACGAGCCCTTTACCGCTAAAAGCCTCATCGGTTGTGCCCTCATCACAGCCGGTACGCTGTTTATGGTGCTGTAACGAGATATGCAAAACGGCTGCTGCACGTTTTTGTGCAGCAGCCGTTTTATCGTTTTTAGTCCTCGCCTTTTTTCAGTATATCCAGTTCCGGCATCAGCTCGGTGCTCACAATGGTAAGCATCTGCTCCAGCTTAGCGCATTCCGCGGGGGTAAAGCGCTGCCGGGCACGCTCCACTACGGTGTGCAGATACGAGTAGCTGATGTTGTAGTAGTCGATATACTTTTGGGTGGGGCGCAGATGGTACTCCCGCCGGTCGGTGGTGGACTGGATCTTTTCCACATAGCCCTTTTTCACCAGACTGCCGATCTTATACGCCGCATTGGGGGTGGAGATCTGCATCATGCGGGAAAACTCCGCGATCGTGGGCTCGCCCATGGCCATGATGCCCTCCATGCAGAAGGACTCCACCGTGGTCAGGGTAGCCTCACGGGTGGCAAAACGCTGGAACACGTTCTGATAAAAATGCAGCTTGAATTTGGTGTAGACGTCCTGAAAAGCTTTTTCCAGCATGGGTCATGCGCCTCCAATGCTTTAGTTTTCTTGCTATACGGCTAGTATACCACGAAAATGCCCCGCTGCATAGCGGAATTTTACGCAGCATCCCCGGAAGTTTTTGCCCGGGTGCGGGCGCGGATGACACCGAGCACCGCCAGTTCCAGCACGATGGCAACCACCAGCAGCACAAGCGAGGTGACAAGGCTTGCGCGGCTGCCCAGCACCGCCTGTGCAAGGCCGGTGATGACATAGCACACCGCCGAGCAGGCTGCCGCCGTAATGGCGTAGGGCAGCTGGGTGGAAACGTGGTTCACATGGCTGCAATGCGCGCCCGCCGAGGCCATGATGGTGGTATCCGAGATGGGAGAGCAGTGGTCGCCGCACACCGCGCCGGACAGGCAGGCGGCAATGGACACCACCAGCATCTCGCCGTCCGGGAAGGCCTGACAGACGATGGGGATCAGGATGGAGAAGGTGCCCCAGGAAGTGCCGGTGGCAAAGGCAAGGAACACTGCCACAAGGAAGATGATGAACGGCAGCAGATACTTCAAAGCCGCCGCAGAGCTGCCCAGCAGATTTGCCACATAATACTTTGCGCCCAGCAGGCCGGTCATGCCGGACAGCGTCCATGCAAGGGACAAAATCAGCATGGGGCTGACCATGGCTTTAAAGCCCTCGGGGATGCAGGCGGCAAAGTCCTGAAAGGTCATCACGCCGCGTACCCGGTAGAATACAAAGGTGAACAGCAGGGCGATGCTGCTGCCCAGCACCAGACCCGCCGAAGCGTTGCAGTCCGCAAAGGCGGTGATGAAGTCCACGCCCTCAAAGAAGCCGCCGGTGTACACCATGCCGAAGATGCAGGCCGCGATCAGCACCAGCACCGGTGCGATCAGGTCGATGACATGGCCGTTGGTATCATTACCATCGTCCACATCATCGCCGTAGGGACGGTCGGCGGTGGTAAACAGGTCGCCGTTTTTGGCGTTGTCCTCGTTCAGCTTCATGGGGCCGAACTCCGCCCCGGTAAAGATGAGGAACAGGCTCATCACAACGGTCATGACGGCGTAATAGTTATAAGGAATGGTGCGCAGGAACATGGTAAAGCCGTTGATGCCGGAGCCTTCGGGCACGCTGGAGGTAACGGCGGCGGCCCAGCTGGACACCGGCGCAATGATGCACACCGGAGCTGCAGTCGCATCAATGATATAGGATAATTTTGCACGGGATACTTTGTGCCGGTCTGTGACCGGGCGCATCACACTTCCCACCGTAAGGCAGTTAAAATAATCATCTACAAAGATCAGCACTCCAAGGATCATAACGGAAATCTGCGCACCGATCCTTGTCTTAATATGCTTTGATGCCCATTTTCCAAACGCAGCAGAACCGCCCGCTTTGTTAAGCATCGAGACAAGAATTCCAAGCATGACTAAAAATACAAGGATACCCACATTCCAGGCGTCCGCAAGTTTATAAACCATACCCCCGTCTTCCTGAAAGAAGATCGTGTTGATCATCAGTTCTAAATTAAAATTGGAATATAACAGTCCCCCAGTGATGATCCCGGCTAAAAGGGACGTATATACCTCTTTCGTGATGAGTGCCAGACCGATCGCAATGACCGGCGGCAGCAGCGCAAATACCGTCGCATATACACCGCACTGGTAATTTTCCGGATCTGTGATCACCCCGGATGTATTTGCCGTTACAAACAGTAATATCACGATCACTGCAAGAAAAATAAGCATTCCGATCTGTTTTCTTTTCATATGTTTCCTCCAAACATTACTGATTTTTTGTCTGTCAACAATCAATCAGAACTTTCCATATTTCTGTATTTCCATACGTTTTATAGTGTAGCGTTTCTTCTGCAATTTTTCAAACATTTTATGCATAATCATGCAATATTATAAAAGAGTATTACTGTTCACTCGTACCTCGTTCCAGTAACGGATTTTGCCGATGCTTCGTATTACAAATCGGCAAAATCTGCTGCCACCACTGTATCATACGGCATTTTCAGTTCAGAAAATGCCTGCCTGTGAACAGTAACCATACAGATTCTGTTATTCTGGGAGTCGTCCCTCATACATAATGCTGAGTTCGCCGTAGACCTGTCCCCAGTTCCGAATGCTCATAGTCCATTTTTTAGTGGCTTCGAAAGTTGCCAGATACAGGGCTTTCAGGAGCGCTGTATCACTTGGAAGTACGCTTCTCTGACGGTTGAGCTTACGGTAGGTAGAATTCAGGGTTTCAATTACATTGATCATGTAAATAACCTTTCTGACATCCGGTGAGAACTTGAAAATCGGCGTTATTGCATCCCAGTTATCATACCAGCGTTTCATAGAATTCGGGTATTTTGCGGTCCATTTTTCAGTAACACGATCCAGAGCCAGTCTAGCCTTTTCTTCAGCTCATTCAGGACGGACAGCCAGTATTTTGAACTTTCATTATCACCGACAGTGATTGAAAGAACCTCTTTTTTCCCTTCTGTGTTGATGCCAGGAATGACGTAGGCAGCCAGTTTTCTGATTACTCCATTATCTCGTACGGAATAATGGATGGCATGATTTATATTTTACCATAGAAGACCTTGCTGTTATTAGCTATTTACAGACAAAGTTTCACACACAGCAAGGACATACTCCGATTTCTTCCAGTACCGGATGCATGAGCACTTCGGCATCTTCAATGATCTTATAAGTTCTGACCAGTTCCGTGATCATACCTTCGATTTCGTTCATACGGACCAGCTTCTCAATCGTCGCTGCCCTGGTTGCGGAGGTTCCGATTCCTTTCCTCTCCACTGTCTCCGTTACCACTCCGGTCCGCGCAAAGCCGACAATATAACCATTGCCCTCCAGGTATCCGTCCTCTCTCTTATCTGCACCGATTACCTTCGCGATGGACTGCGCCACCGAGGGTTTCTCAGCAATTACTAATTTATATGACATTTCGTTCCTCCTTATGTTATATCTTCCCATATGGATTTACGAACTCTGATAAGGGAACACAACAGCATTGACATTTATACAATATCCATTCTTATTTCATCAATAATACTTTTATCTCTTAACTTGTGAATTTCAGTTCGTGTGATAAAAAACACAATTCCTATCAAAACAAATATACCCCCAAATAATGCCGCCCACGGAATATGATACAATACCGGGAAAGCCTTCCGAATGGATAAATTAATTAAAAATGGAATTGCAATTCCAAGTATAACTCCCGGAACAAGTGCATTTAGAACGCAAAAAATACTTTCACTATATAACATCCTGCAAAGTGATTTATTTGTCATTCCAACACTCTTTAACACAGCAAACTCACGGCTTCTGATTCTGATATTTGTCGTCAGCGTACTGATTACACTTGTAAATCCCATGAGAATGAGCAGGATAACAAAGCCATACATCACAATTTCAGCAAGAACTATAGCTATATTGAGCATTTTAATCATAGCATCTGTTCGGGCAATTCTCACGGTATATCCCTGCTCTACATAAGAATCCTCTGCCACAATCGGAAAATATTCATCCATGACACTTCTGGCATATTCTGTATAATCATCTTCATCTGATGGCATACTAAACCAGTCAAAACTCCTCGCATCGGCATCAGGTACGACAATTCTGACCGGATATGGTGTCATTTCCAAAAAACCATATTCCTTTAAATCGGACTGTTCTAAAATACCTCCGATTGTAAGTGTGTTCTTCTCATTGGCTGCGTTTATCAGGGAAATCTGTGTCACATCATCTTTAAAAGGTTTTATCGACACATACTCTCCATTGTCATTATATTGGTAAGTGTTCAGCAGAAGGATACTTCCATATTCTGCGCCTGCCCTGTCACACAGTTTTTTATAGAGTTCATCGTCAACGGACACGATTTCTGTCCTTGTTTCCCTATTATCATCAGAAAATTTCGGAACCTGCAGCATATCCTCTGTTAATGTATTTTTATCTAATAGCGCTTTGTAGGTAAAAGTATCTGCTCCAACACCATATACGTCTATCCCGTACTTTTCCAGCTTTTGTGTGATTTCATTATATTGGTCTGATGTAACAGGCCGGCTGATTTTTCTCTCTTCTTTCCCTGTTTTCGCATTTACCTCGATATCGTAATTGGAAGAATAATCCACCATCATTTCTTTTGATTTTGGTGTCATCCATTCTTGGAATTCCTTTGCCTGACCGGATAATCCTCCGGTTAACAGAAAAAGTAAAATCCCAAGTGACAATGCACGTATCGTTGCCTTATAGCCGTATTTGTTTCTTTTCATATTTTTATAGGCAATTGCAGACTCACATCCAAATATTTTTTGGATAAAGCTGTCTTTTACCTGGATCTCTTTCAAAACTGTACCTGCTCCAATCCCTTTTACACACTGGATAGCAGTAAATTTACCAACCTTTTTAGCTGGTCTGTATGCAGAGAATAATACAATGCAAAACGAAAATACACCTGCAAACAAATATGTCCACACAGATATATGAAAGGGCAGGGAAAAGGTAAAAGGTCTCATAATAATTTTTTTTGCAGCATCATTGATATCGGAAATAAAATGTCCTGTAAATTTCACACTAATATAACCAAGTATAGTTCCTGCAATGAGTCCAAGCGGGATGGCTGTCAGACTAAGCCATAAACTCTCATAGATAACACTTGCCCTTATCTGTCTGCCTGTTGCACCAACACATTTTAAAATACCAAACTCCTGAATCCGCCTATTGGCACTAGCAGAAAATATATTGGATATTACAGTAATTGACATTGCTGCAATAAGAAGACCTAAAAGCAGTGCCGGTATTGCAAGCATGAGAGAGTATGCTCCTCCATATTCTCCATAATCCGAACCAAGGAAATCCGTAAGCATCTTATTTGCGCTTGTCGCAAAGCACATTACAGTTGTAATAAGTGATGTTGCAAGTGCGATCGCAAAAATTCCTGCAATCGTTCTTTTTTTATTCACTTTCATCTGGCTTAAGGCGAGTTGTGCTGTTATTTTCATTACTTCATCACCTCGTCTTTTATGATTTTTCCATCTCCGATCGTGATGATTCGGTTCGCTTGCAGTGCTATCTTTTCGTCATGTGTGACAAGAAGAATCGTCTGCTTATATTTCTGATTGGTGAACTTCAAAATATCCAGAATCTCTCTGCTTGTTTTACTATCAAGATTTCCCGTCGGCTCATCTGCAAGAATAAATGCCGGCTCGTTTATAAGTGCCCTTCCTATGGATACTCTTTGCTGCTGACCTCCTGACATTTGTCCTGGCAGATGTTTTGCCCTTTTCTCAAGCCCCAGCATATTCACAATCTCAGAAAGCCGTTCCTTATTCTCTTTTCTTCCATCTAATTTCCATGGCAGTGCAATATTTTCCTCCGCAGTAAGAGTAGGTATTAGATTATAAAACTGATAAACAATCCCCAGATTTCTTCTTCGGAAAATTGCAAGTTCATCCTCACTCATTGCTTGTATCTCATTTCCATCAATGATAATAGAACCGCTTGTTGGATAATCAATTCCGCCAATCATATTCATAAGTGTCGATTTCCCGGAACCGGATGCTCCGATGATTGCAACAAATTCTCCTCTTTCTACCGAAAAAGACACATGATCAAGCGCAATCACTTCCGATTCACCTTCACCGTATTTCTTTGTTAATTCCTTCACTTCTAAAACAGCCATTGCATTTCTCCTTTTTCAAATACCATCCTAGCAATGCAAAATGACTGTTCCGTGACAAAATAAATTATTATTGTGACAATTTTGTCACTTAGAAACAATTCACTTAAAAAATTTTAAAATAAAAATCGTTCCCTCTCCCTTGCCACCAAAATCAACATCAATATCTCCACCCTGTCCTTTCAGAATAGAGAGTGCAAGCGGCATTCCGATTCCAAATCCATTTTCATTGGTAGAATTTTCAAACCTTTTAAAAAGAGCAGCATACTCTGTTTTGTCCATTCCCATACCGCTGTCCTTAACCGAAATCCAGCTATACATGGAATTTTCTCCGCTGTCAATCTCAATCACACTTCCATCCGGTGAATATTCGATCGCATTTTTGACAATGTTCGTAAGCGCTTCTGTGGTCCAGCGTTTATCACAATGTATGATGCAATCTTGTTTCAGTTCTATGGTCAGACTGTGGATATCCAAAAGGATTGCCACCGATGGTTTTACCGCCTCTAAGAGTTCTGACGTGTGGATGTCATTTTTGATAAAATCAATTGCATGGGCATCAAGCTTTGCCATCTTAAGAAGTGCCCCTACAAGCCACTCCATTTTGTTTAGCGAAACCTGTATGTTATGAATGAACTCTGTCTGTTTTTCCGGCTCTGCCTCCTCCAATAAATCCGCCATAATCATCATTGAAGTAATCGGTGTTTTTAACTGATGGGAAATATCTGCCATATAGTCAGAGAGACTGTCTCTTTCTGTCTCAACTGCCTTTATCTGTTCATTTTTCGTGTTCACAAGAGCATAAATATCATTTTTTAATATGTTAAAAGAGCCTTCCTTATTCACTCGAATATCCAGTTCCTCGCCGGAACTATAGCCTTTCACAAACTCCGACAACTGTTCTATCTCTTTTTTCTTAATCCACACGATATCCCATTCCTCTCACAGTCTCAATGTGTATTGCCTCTCCAAGTTTCTCCCGCAGCCGTTTCACATACACGGTAAGTGTATTATCCTCAACAAAGTTGCCGTCTGCGTCCCATATTTTGTCAAGAATCTGCTGCCTTGTCAAAAGGATTCCTTTATTACTCGCAAAAATAAGCAGTAACCGATATTCCAATGCTGTAAGTTCTATGCTTTTATCATTCACATAAACCTTTGCCTCATCTGTATGGATGGCTGCATGCCCCATATAGATTATGTTATCCTTCTCTCCATTTTTGATATTGACAGATAAAATGCGCCGAACTCTCGCCAAAAGTTCTCGAATTCTGAAAGGTTTTACAATATAATCCTGTGCTCCTTCATCAAATGCCCTCACAATTGTATTTTCATCATCCACAACTGTCAGGAAAATCACAGATGTAGCAGTATTTTTGAATATCTCACTTACATCAAATCCAGTTCCATCCGGAAGCTGCATATCTATAATTGCCAGGTCAAAATTATAATGTTCAATTAAACTTCCGGCATCTTTTATACCTGTGGCATGATTTGTTTCATAACCTTCTGTCTCAAGTGCATACAGAATCCCCGAAGCAATCATTGTGTCATCTTCCACCAAAAGTATTCTACTCATGAATTATAGTCCTTGCTGTTGTTATCATCTAAAGTAATACCTCCAAATATGGTCTTAATATCTTTTCAACATGAAACATGGATGCATATTTCATAAGTGTCCTCAAATTTTTATCTTTGCGTCTGGCATATTGCTTTAAGGCATCCTGAAAGACCTGCATTTCTATATTGTTCCTGCTGCGAAGCAGATCACAAACTGTCCGCTCCATATCATAAACCGGAACTGAATGCCCAAATGGTGTCTGCATAGTCGTAATCCCTGTTTCATGTAAATCCTTTTTAATTGTATACACTTGAAAACCGTTTTCCTGCAAACGGCTCGGATTATACCCGGTTCTTACAGTTATAGTATATTTCAAAGGCTCTCTGTCTGTTAAATCGTGGAAAAACAATGCAGTTTCATGAGAAAACACAGCCTGACTACAACGTAAATGCAAAATATACATCGCATCTGTCCATGTATCTGGTGATACATACACACCATGAGCAGCTTGTTCCAATCCTCGTTCTTTTACATAAGAATAAAACACAGGCTTACTAATTCCATTATCTATAACTTGAAAGGTCTGAATTATTCCTCCATATTCATTCAGCAATAAATCTAATTGTTCAAACTGAGTCATACACATTCTCCTTTCATGCTAATATGATAATATTTATTAGCACGAAAGTAAATACATATAGTACCAATAAAATATCGATATTTTTGTTTTAATGATATCCTCTGGCTTCCCGCCATCCTTTTACATACCACCTGATTCCAACATATACCAGTTGCACAAATAATAAGAGAAATAGCAGATTGATCGGCAATGCTGTCTTTACCCAATCCCCGAAATAGATTACCATTATCTACGAAAGTTTTTTGAATATATTCGGTTGTATAATCAATCTGTTCCTGTCTGCTCCATTCTTTCGGCAGGGAAAATTCAAATGAGCGTCCAAGCTGTGCATCTGCATTTTTTTCTATCTTCAATACCTCATTCCATAGACGCTGTTTCTGAAATGTGATTTTAAACTTTTCCAGTGCGGCATCTTTATCATCCGCTCTTTTATAACGGATAGACTGTTGAAACCTTTTTATATTTTCTTCCGGTACATGCAGCCATTCAGGAGGTGCATTTTCGCACATCATCAGACTGGTGTAGACGACTTCCTTTTTGGAAGTATAGTAACTGATTCTGCCTGTTTCCTCATTCTTCATCACATCTCCATTAAGATATGCCGATGCGGATATGACAGATTTTCCTTTACTGCGCCCGACAATCTTTACTGTAAAGTGAAATATCGCCATGATACGATTCCCCCTTTCTGCCGTATCCGGCATTGATTTCCGACAGCATCTTCTTCTGGTTTGGCAGAAGTGAAGCTGTCGGAACGCCCTCTGCGCAAGAGTGCCCCCTGCGGCATGAGCAGGTCTGGCTGAAAGCCCCGCCGACGGAACGAGCCCGGCAAGCGTAAGCGCAGACCGGTTGCCACTTGTGGCAAACTTATAAGGACGACCTCTGGTTGTCCATAAGTGCGCCCTTCATTCAAAGGCAATGAAGGGAATGGAAAAACCACTCCCTCCGCCATTACACTTCCTCCATATCTGTAAGTGGCTCTTTCTGCATCGCCTTTGAGAAAAACTTTCCGTTTGTTTCCTGCCTTTTTAAGAAGCCTATCAACTTTGGTAAATCTTCCTCCTCAATCGGACAGCCAAGAACCGATTCCACTGCGCCACCAATCTGACAGAGCCTGTGGGTTCGTTTTTTACTTTCCTCTGCTTTCTTTCGCTTTTCCAGTTCCTTCCGCTGTGCAATGAGCTTTTTTGTAGCTTCAATGCTTTCCTGTTCCTTTTTCTCTAATGCACGTATTCTTTCTTCATAAGTCTTTGTTGATTTCGCCATATCGTCTTCATCCTTTCTTTTTCCGATAAACAACAGTTCCCGGTTGCATATCAGGAGAAGCACATGGTATAATCCTCTTGCGTGTAGGTATATCATGGCTTCGGTCTGATAGAACCTTTGGCGGTTTCTTAGGAAGCCGCCTTTTTAAGTTGCCACATTTCTTGTGACAGCTTTTACATTTCCTTTATCCCTCAGATCACGCCCCTCGTTGGCTTCCATGAACTTTTCCAGAATGTCAGTTTTAATAAGGACTTTTCTTCCGACCTTTAATACCGGAAGCTTCTTCCATTCAACCAGCTTTCTCAAAGTGTTTCTGCCAATTCCTGTATAGTCGGCTGCTTCCTCGATGGATAATGCAATCTTTCTTTCCGTCATCTTGTCACCTCCTTATAAATTGCATTATGCAATTTTTGTTGTGCTGTTAGTATAGCGGTTTTATATTGCGTTGTCAAGCGTTATGAAATTTTAAAAATAATCATTAAATTGCATATTGCAATTATGTGAGGTACATGCTATAATTCATACATACCGAAAAAGGAGGCAATCAGCATGAAAGATAAAGAACTACGCAAGCTGATAGGCAGCAGGGCAAAACAGCGTCGTCTGGAATTAAATCTGACACAGCCTTATGTTGCAGAGAAGATGGGAGTTACCGCTTCCACAATCCTGCGTTATGAGAATGGTTCGATTGACAATACCAAAAAGATGGTGCTGGAAGGTCTTTCGGAAGCACTTCATGTATCTATTGAATGGCTCAAGGGGGAAACCGATGAATACGAAACCGATATTACGGATAAGAAAGAATTACAGATTCGTGATGCAATGGGCGATATTCTCAAACAGTTACCTCTCGACCTTAGTAAAAAGGAAGATGCTTTTTCCAAAGATTTACTGCTGTTGATGTTAAAGCAATATAACCTGTTTCTGGAATCATTCCAGTTTGCCTGCAAGAATTACAAGGGCAGCACAAATGAAGCTGATATTGCAAAAGTAATGGGGTTTGAATCGAATGATGAATATAACGAGATTATGTTTCTCCGGGAGATCACCCATACTGTTAATGCTTTTAATGACATGGCAGATATTGTAAGGCTCTATTCCAAGAAACCGGAAATGGCAGAACAAAGGCTTGAAAATCTTTTATCAGAAGTTTTGTATGAGGATTCCGATTCGGTATAGAACGACAACCGGAGTTATGATATACTTACACGCAAGAAGCATTTCATCAGTTCCGATTGTCTGATATCGAAAGGAGACACACGATTATGGCAAAAGGATCTGTAAGAAAAAAAGGAAAGAAATGGTACTACCGCTTCTATGTAGAAGATGCAAGCGGCAATCTGGTTCAGAAAGAATACGCTGGAACAGAAAGCAAAAGTGAAACGGAAAAACTGCTCCGTCAGGCAATGGACGATTACGAAAGCAAGAAATTCATTGCAAAGTCGGAAAATATTACAGTTGGAGAATTACTTGATATATGGGCAGAGGAAGAATTAAAGACCGGTACTCTCAGTAATGGGACAGTCCAGAATTACCTTGGTGCTATTACCAACATCAAGAAGCATCCAATTTCAGAGAGAAAGTTGAAAAATGTAACATCTGAGCATTTACAAGCCTTCTTCGATCTGCTTTCCTTTGGTGGCACTTATCCAGATGGTTCAGAAAGAAAAGGTTATAGCAAAGATTACATTCGTTCTTTCTCGGCAGTATTACAGCAGTCATTCCGGTTTGCAGTATCACCAAAGCAATATATCACTTTCAATCCGATGCAGTATATTAAGCTGAAATACCAGACGGATGAGGTTGACCTGTTTTCTGATGATGACATGGATGGCGATATA
>OMAL01000866.1_pt1 | contig 15858 bp, 10 predicted proteins | sample 1644711 | NCBI WGS metagenome assembly OMAL01 (sample SAMEA103958122, study PRJEB25191) | human gut metagenome | biome: human-associated habitat [ENVO:00009003]; feature: intestine environment [ENVO:2100002]; material: feces | place: Germany | collected 2013/2015 | reverse complement strand
GTGATGCTTGTGATCGTAGCCTGTAACTCTTCTACTGCACCTGCCTGCTCAGTAGCACCCTCTGCAAGACTCTGGGATGCCTCTGCAAGGTTTGTAGAACCTGCAGATACCTGGCTGGATGCATCTTCAATAGAACGTAATGTAACGATCATCTGATTCTTCATATCACGCATGGCAAGAAGTAATTTTTCAAATTCACCCTGATATACTTCCGGACAGTCTGTTCTGATATCGAAGTTACCACTTGCCATATCTGCAAGATGTTTGCCACAGTCAGCAATAACAAGCTTTAATGTTTCTTTCATCTCATTTGCTGTATTGATCATATCTGCAACCTCATCCTGGGTATCTACTACCGGGAATGGATCGGTAAGGTTACCTTTTGCAAATGTTGTAAATCTGTCACTCAACTCACCAAGTGGTACTGCGATACCCTTTGCAATGGAATTGCCCATTCTCATTGCCTGCATCATGGCAAATACAATCATTGCAACAATCACAATAAGGAAAATAATACTCATGGCAGAAAGTCTTGCCGCAAGGGAGTCTCCTTCGTTTACGTTTGCATCCAGCAAGTCCGCTATAAGGCTGTAAACCTCCTCATACAATGGATCTACGGTATCGTTCATCATTTGCTGGGCTTTGATGCTGTCTTCATTGTCCGTGGAAGCGCCGATCTCCATCGCTTGGGCTTCTGCATCCCAGTACTGCTGAACAAGTGTGTTCACCTGCTCATAGAGATCTTTCTCAGTGCCTGTCACACAGGTGTTCGCAACTATAGCCCAGTAATCATCAAACTTCTGTTTCTTTTCATCATGTATCTGTTTCATGGTTGCGATCATATCAGTATCACTGTAACCAATCACACCGCGCGCTGCTGATCTCGCATCTGCAAAAACGATCATTGCCTTTCCGATATCACCCTGCGAAAAACCATAATTAGTAAGTGCATGTTTATACTGCGTAGATATAATAAGCATCATAATTGCTCCAATAACACCTGCAATGGATGCAAGCAACGCAACGACTGTGAAACATTTTTCAGCCGTTCCTGAATTTTTAGATTCTTATACATAACCTTTTCCTCCTGTTTGTACGCTTTATTTACTATGTCTGTCAGGTATTGTCATCGATAAGCTGCTTTATCCCCTGCTGCTCGGACTGTGGCATCAGTTTTGACACCTCAAACATCACGATCAGCTGCTTATCATAGGATGCCACATCATTAAAGCAGCTCTGATTGGCATTCATGATCGTCGGCATCGGAATCACCTGTTTTTCATTTACATCAATGATCTCACGGACACTCTCTACTTCAAGACCAATCTTCATGCCATTCATACTTGCCACAATAACATTTTTTATATCCTGTTTTGGATATCCGAAATAGTCAGCAAGATTACATATCGGAACGATATCACCATGCAGATTCACGATTCCTTCGATATGCGCAGGTGCATTTGGAACACCTACCACACTCATTCTTGTTTCAATCGACTCGACATCATCCACTGGTATTCCAAACCGGACATTATTGAGCATAAACGTCAGTAATTGCATTCTCTCACCTTCTTTGCTGTATTTTTGCCTATAAAAAACCATCTTGTGGTTATTGTACCATTTTAGTAAAATATGTAAACTATTTTTTTATACTTTTTTTAATTTTTTGACAAATATATTTCATTCATGCTACGATAACACCATCTGCTGACTGTTTTTACAGTCACTTATTAATAATATGAAAGGACTTACAGACTATGGATAATAGAATTGTTGACCTGCACGTACATTCCACGGAATCAGATGGCACCTTTACTCCCACTGAGGTTATCGCAGAAGCCAAAAAAGCTGGTCTTTCCGCTATCGCCCTGACTGACCATGATACCGCCACAGGTATAAGAAAAGCTATGGGCGCCGCAAAGGAAGCCGGTATCGAGCTGATCCCGGGCATTGAGCTTTCCACTGCTTACACGTTTCCGGGAAAAAAACAGGAAAAGGAAATCCACATCGTCGGTCTCTACATTAACCCGGATGACCCGGAACTCTTAAAAATGACTGCTGAATTCCGCGAATGCCGGGATAAACGCAATGAAAAAATGATCGCTGCCCTGCAGGAAGAAGGATTTCCAATTACGATGGAAGCCCTTCTGGCAGAGAATACGGACAGTGTCATTACGCGTGCAAACATCGCACGTTTCCTTTATGAACATGGATGGATCAAATCCGTTTCCGAAGCCTTCGACAAATACATCGGCGATGGCTGCCGCTGCTATGTCGGACGTTTTAAAGTATCTCCCATGGAAGCCGTTTCCCTTATTAAAAAAACCGGAGGGATTGCCATCCTTGCACACCCGCTGCTTTATCATCTGGGTGTAGAACAGCTGCAGCTGCTGATTGATGACTTAAAAACTGTGGGGCTTGATGGCATTGAAGCGATCTACTCTACCTATACCACCGGGGAAGAGCAGCTTGTCAAACGCATTGCAAAAGAAAACAAACTGCTCATCAGCGGCGGTTCTGATTTCCATGGTGAAAACAAACCTGCCATAAAGCTCGGAACCGGACGTGGGCATCTTTATATTCCATATTCTGTCCTGACCGATATCAAAGCGCGCGCCGGGAAGTAACACCATTTCACGGATTGCAAAAAATGTCTGTCCTATAAAATAAATTTCTCGATCACCTCGGCAATGGCGTCATGATTATTGTCATTTACTGTGACATAATCCGCTGCCGCCTTTGCTTTTTCGGTGGCATTCTTCACTGCGACCCCGATACAGGCCGTCTTTATCATCGGCACATCATTATCCTCATCCCCGACCGCAACCGTCGCATCCATCGGCATATTAAGGATCTTTGTCAGTTCTAAAATACCAGTTGCCTTGCTTGTATTTTTCGGACTGTACTCTAAATACTGACTGCTGGAAAAAAAGCTGTTACATTTTCCCTTTTCCCAGTTCAGATTTTTCTTTTGAAAACGTTCTAACTTGTCTCTCTGATCTAATGAGATCAGCATAACCTTCTGTGGTTCTTCCTCTAAAGCATCCAGGATATTTGGTGATATCTTATAAGAAATACGCGCCTGTTTCACATAGTAATCCAGTTCTTTCGTATGCTTTGTGGTAATAAGATCCGTGCTGTTATATGTCTGCACATACAGACCCGCACGTTTTGCCTTATCAAAAAGTTCCTGCACAATCTCAATCGGCAGCGAACGCTTTAACAGTACACGGTCTGCTGCGCAGTCATAAAGTACTGCGCCATTAAATGCGATCATATAGCAGCCCGGTGTGTTTAACCCCAGTTCTCTTGCAACTTCTCTTGCTGTTTCAACCGGTCTTCCGGTTGCAAGTGCTATGTAATGCCCCGCCTCTAACATTCTGTGGATAGCCTCACGGTTTTTTTGCGTGATGCTTTTATCATCACACAATAATGTGGCATCCAGATCCACACATAAAATTTTGTGATTCATAAACCTCTCCCCTTCTTATCGGTAAAATACTGCTATTCTGCAGGTTCCGCCGGAATAAATACCCGTTCCCGGTACACATGATCCTGTTTCGGAACTGCTGCAACCGCTTCCTCACAGAACTGCATCTGTGAATTGACTAAAACTTTTCCTCTTTTATCAATTTTCTCATAATTTCCATCTGATTTCAAGAGATGAGCCTTTGTATTATCAGATAATTCAACTTCGAGAATGTGTTTTGCAGATTTTTTTGCCTCATCATCCAGAACAGGGAACAATATTTCAACACGGCGGTCCAAGTTACGCGGCATCCAGTCCGCACTTCCCATATACACCTCGTCTGCCCCGTTATTCTCAAACCAGAAAATTCTGCTGTGCTCTAAAAAATTTCCGACAATCGAGCGCACTTCTATATTTTCACTCACACCCCTGATGCCAACTTTTAAGCAACAGATACCACGCACGATCAGCTGAATTTTTACCCCTGCTGCCGATGCCTCATAAAGTGCCGCAATGATCCCCGGGTCACAGAGCGAATTCATTTTCGCGACAATGCGTGCCGGCTGTCCGCATTTCGCATGTGCTGTCTCTCTGCCGATCAGTTTCATAAATTTATTACGAAGCCAGATCGGTGCCAGGGAAAGTTCATTCCAGGAAAGCGGCTCGGAATAACCGGACAGCATGTTAAATACCGCTGTCGCATCTTCGCCGATCGCCTCGTTACAGGTAAAAATTCCACAGTCAGTATATAATTTTGCCGTCGAATCGTTATAGTTTCCGGTTCCAAGATGAACATATCTGCGGATACCGTCCTCCTCCCTGCGGACAACAAGCGCAATCTTACTGTGCGTTTTCAGACCCACCAGTCCATAGATAACATGGCAGCCTGCCTGCTCAAGTTTTTTTGCCCAGACGATGTTATTCTCCTCATCAAAACGTGCTTTTAACTCCACTAAAACCGATACCTGTTTACCATTTTCCGCTGCCTGTGCCAAAGATGCAATGATCGGCGAATTGCCGCTGACACGGTAAAGTGTCTGTTTGATTGCAAGAACATCCGGGTCTGATGCCGCCTGACGGATAAAATCAACGACCGGATCAAAGGTCTGATAAGGATGATGTAAGAAGATATCGCCCTTCCGGATCAATTCAAAGATATTTTCTCCCGGTTCGATCTTTGGATTTTTCTGCGGCGTATACGGTTTATAGCGCAGATGATCACAGCCGGGAAGTCCATACATTTTCATCAGAAATGTCAGATCGATCGGCCCCTGGATACAGAAGATATCTTCTTCTGCAACTTTCAGTTCATCCTTTAAGAAACGCAGCAGGCGTTTGTCAATTCCACTCTCCACCTCAAGACGAATCACTTCTCCCCACTGTCTCATTTTTAACTGTTTCTGTATCTCTTTTAACAGATCCTCCGCCTCGTCCTCATCGATCGTCAGATCGGCATTCCGCATGATACGGTACGGATAAGCACAGAGCACTTCATAATTTAAGAACAGTTTGTCAATATTTTTCTCGATGATCTGCTCTAACAGAATAAAACATTTTGCATTTTCTTCCTCTGACGGGATCTGTACCAGTCTCGGAAGGACCCCCGGAACCTGTACCGTTGCAAAATCCAGTTCCTGTTTTTCGCTCTTTGTATTCTTTTTAGAAAGAAGTGCCGCAATATTTAACGTCTTATTGCGGATCAGCGGAAACGGACGCGATGCATCTACCGCCATCGGTGTCAGTACCGGATAGACATTTTCCTCAAAATAACGGTCCACAAACTTTTTCTGTTCCTCAGTCAGATCTTCAAACGCATCTATAATATGGATCTGTTCTTTCTTAAGTAACGGAAGCAGCGACCTGTTATAAGTGTTGTACTGCAGATCTACCATCTCCCTTGTTTTTTCGTTGATGGCAGCAAGCTGTTCTGAAGCCGTCATTCCGGCAATGTCTTTCTTCTTATAGTTAGCATGTACCATATCTTTTAAGGAAGCAACACGCACCATGTAAAATTCATCCAGATTTGAGGAAGTGATACTGACAAATTTCAGGCGTTCCAAAAGCGGGATACTCTTATCGCGTGCTTCATTTAATACGCGGTTATCAAATTTTAACCAGCTTAATTCTCTGTTTTCGTAATACTGTGGATTTTTAAAATCTTTTTCTTTTTCCATAGTGTCCTCCATTTAATACACACGTTTCTCCTTTACCACCGGTTTTATGCTGAATATGTTTTCAAAGTAAGAAACCTTCGCATCAAACAGTGCTTTTTCCAGTGCGATATCATCATCTGTCTCGATTGTGATCACCAGTTCTTTTCCTTTTACTGCTGCACGCACATTTTTGAATTTCTGCTTATGGCTGCGGTCCATCGCATTGGATACGCGTAAAATTGCAGAAAGTTTTGCAATGACAACATAACTCTCACGGCTGATATCACTCTCAAAATCTTCATAGGCCGGCAGCGGATAGGTATTGTATAAAACCGTATACGCCACGATCTCACGTTCCATATGTGTAAGACCGATGATTTCCGACGCCATAATAATGTCATAGGAACACAGCGGTCCGTTTGCAAGACTGATATACTTTCCGCAGTCATGCAGGATTGCTGCCACCTGAAGTAAAAGCCGCTCTCTCTTTCCCAGTCCATGGATTTTTTTCATTGTGTCAAAAATCAGCGTTGCCATCTGTGTCAGTGCATCAATATGCGGTGAGTAGCTCATATAGCGGGCGGACAGATTCCTTGCAGCCGAGATGACATCTGCATCAAAATCATGGACCGGTTTGCATAGCTTATGCTTCTGTGCATAATCATATGCAATACCATCGCTCACAATGACACCCGGTGCCCAGATTTTTTCGGCTTTCATTTTGCGCGCCATGCATTTAAAAATGATCATGTACGGAATGATCAGGGAATCATTTTCATTTGATAAATTTAATTCTTCCGAAATCTGTTCCACAGTCTTTTTGTCAAGATCATCCAGAAATGCCAGAAAATCATTGGTTTCCATCAGATTTTCATGTTTCTTCCCGGTGACTTTTCCGGCAACCTCCATGATATAATCTCCGATTATGATCAGATTCTTCACTTTCACCTGTTCCGTGAACATTGCCATAAACACATTTAACTCTTTTTCTACCAATTCTTCAATCTGCAGCTCATACTGCTCTAAGCTGCAGCTTTTTTTTGCAAGCTGTTCCTGCATGCGTATGGTGCCAAGTCCAAGATGCTGTGTCGTAATGACTTTGCCCTTTGAAAAGATAGTAATCTGCATGCCGCCACCACCGACATCCACGACTGCCGCCCCCGTTTTGATCATTTCTTCAAACTCACTTCGCATCGCAACCGATTTGTAGCTGATAAAGCGGTGTTCCGAGTTGCTTAAAACATGTACCGTCAGTCCGGTACGGATGCGGATCTGGTCTAAGATGAACAATTCATTGCTCACATCGCGGAGTGCTGCAGCCGCATATGCCTCGTAGCCATCCACCTGATACTCTTTCATGATCTTCGTGAACTGCTCTAACGTGTCACAGAGTGCTTCCACCAGCTCATATCCGATCACACCGCGTGAATACGCATCCCGCCCAAGCTCGATCCTGCTTCTGATATAATCAATTTTGCGGATGTTTTTTCTGGCAGAGATCTCAAAAATTTTCAGGCTCACCTCATAAGAGCCGATATAAATCGCTGCAAATGTATGAATTGCCATATTTTATCCTCCTGCTTCATGCGTACATGTTATTCCTGTTTTCCAAGCAGATAATTAATAAACTGCTGTGCTGTTCTTCCGGAGAGTCCGCCGTGGGCAAGTTCCCATTTATTTGCCTCGGCAAGAAGTGTCTCCTCATCCATGGTGATACCGTTTTTCTCTGCAAGGGATACCACGATATGCTGGAATTCTTTTTTGCTCGGTGCACCAAAATAAATGGAAACGCCAAATCTTGCATACAGAGACAACTTTTCCTGTACGGTATCGGAAGTATGCATGTCCTCTCTCACTTCCTCTTTGTCGGAGAATGTCTCGCGGATCAGATGACGTCTGTTTGAGGTCGCATAGATCAAAACATTGTCCGGTTTCTTCTCAAGTCCTCCCTCGATCACTGCTTTTAAGTATTTATACTCGATCTCAAATTCCTCAAATGACAGATCATCCATATAAATGATAAATTTGTAATTGCGGTTTTTGATCTGTGCGATCACATCATTTAAGTCGCAGAACTGATGCTTGTACACCTCGATCAGACGCAGTCCCCTGTCATAATACTGATTGGCGATTGCCTTAATACTGGTGGACTTTCCTGTTCCTGCATCTCCGTAAAGCAGGCAGTTATTTGCCTCCTTTCCGCGGACAAAGCTCTCTGTATTGTCGATCAGTTTCTGTTTTGCGATCTCATATCCGACCAGATCATCTAATTTTACATGTGCAATGTTTGTGATCGGTACGATCTGTGCTCCATCCTCTTTATGCAGCACACGAAATGCTTTATGTAAGCCTAATTTTCCAACACCAAATTCTCCGTAGAACTCTGTAACAGCATCCTTAAAATCACCTGCATCTGCCGCCTGCTCTAATTTTACTGTCAGTTCACAGATACGGTCACGGATTCTTTTATTAAAAAGCTTTCCGCTGTCGCCTGCACTCTCATAATGAAGCAGTGCATCCATGCAGTCGATCTCATAATCTTTTGCCAGCTCTGTAAAATCAAAATCAAATAAATCTTTCATGATCTTAAAATCATGCAGTGCAATCTGATTGACGGAGCCTTCCATACCACCCCGGATCTCACATCCACGGCTGTATGCGTTCTCGTTATTGACCAGAATAAATGCAATAAAATTATGCCAGAGATTTCCTTTAAATCCATGACTTACTGCAAGTTCGGATAACTGGTTAAAACATTCGTAAAGCAGTGCCTCGATATCCTCTCTGTTATAATATTCATTCTCATAGTTTTCCATGATCCATGCCATGTTATAAAATAATTTTCCATTTTCAAAGTTTTTATATAAGATCAGGTTTTTTGTGCTTTTCATGTTTTGCTCCATTTCTTCGTGTGCAAATCTTATTTCCACACATTTCTTTCGTTCTAATAATTTCCAAGAATCTTAAGTCCAAGCGTTTCCTCTGTCAGACCTCTTAAGGCATTCTGCACTGCTGCATCATTTAAATTACCCTCAAAGTCGACAAAGAAACGGTACTCCCAGTTTTTCCCCTGTACCGGTCTTGATTCAATGTGGTTCATGTTGATGCCATTGTAAATAAAATGGGACAGCATATGGTAAAGGGAACCACTCTCATGCATACCTTCAAAGCAGATACTGATCTTTTCCGCCTTTGAAGTGAAAACGCGTTTGCCGGATACGATAATAAAACGGGTTGCATTCATCTTATTATCCTGAATACATTCATCCAGCACTTTCAGTCCATAGATATCAGCAGTCAGGCTGCTTGCGATCGCCGCCTTATGTTTTTTGCCGTCCTCTTTTACTTTTTTTGCCGCCATGGCAGTATTTTTCAGACTATGTTTTTCCCATTCCCGGTGGCTCTCAAGATATCTGCCGCACTGCATCAGTGCCTGCGGGTGGGAATAGACATCCGTGATATCGGAAAGTTCTGCATCCGGAAGTCCAAGCAGTGCATGATTGATCTGGATAATCTGCTCCCCGACGATGCAGTTATCGTATTCTACCATCAGGTCATAATTTTCAGATACGATGCCCGCTGAAGAATTCTCAATCGGAAGCACCGCATAATCTGCCTCTCCGTTTTTGATCGCCTCCATGGCATCACGCCAGGTTTCCACATGATAACTGTCCGTCTGCTCTCCAAAGTACTCTCTCAATGCAAGCTGGCTGTACGCACCCTCTGTCCCCTGAAACACAATACGCGCATTGTGATAATCTAAACTTTCCACTTCTGTAAAATCCGGTTTTTCATACATTCCATGCGCTGTCAAAAGCTGATACTGGCGTTTTCTGCTCATCGACATAATCTGCTCAAACAATTCACGGATCCCGTGTTTATTAAAATCTGTTTTGCCAAGTGCTGTCAGCGTTGCAAGTTTTGAATCTTCGCGTTCTTTATCAAATACTTTTTTGCCGGTATTGATCTTATATTCTGCAACACCCGCAGCAATCTCCATTCTCTCCTGATATAAATCTACGATCTGTCTGTCAATGACATCAATCTGGTCTCTTAATTCTTTTAAATCTTTCATGGATTCCACCTTTATTTTTAGTATTACTTCTACTATATTACATTAACGTAGCAAAATCAAGGGCAGAAAAAGTCATATTCCATATGAAAAATATAGTATTCGTGCTCTGAAAATGCTATAATAAACACAGATGAGAAGCAAATCAAACACATTGTCACGTCAGCATAAAATGCTCTCAGAATGGAGGCCTTATGAAAAAAGTTATCACGATTCTCTTAATTATCCTCGTACTCGCCGCCGGTGTCGGTTTTGGTGTCTACCACCACAAATCAAACGAGACAAAATTCAATGACGATTACATAAACGGCAACACGGCTGGCAATCTCTACAATGCCGGCATCTTCTGCACAGCAGCCGACGGCACGATTTATTTTGCAAACCCTTCCGACAGCAGCAAACTATACTCAATGAACAGCGACGGTTCAGACCTTACAAAGATTTCTGATGATGTTGCCACCTTTATCAATGCAGATGACAATTATATTTACTATGTGCGCAACAATCCGGTTTTTACAGAACCATTTTCATTTTTGACAATCAACACAGACAGCCTCTGCCGGCTTGACCGCAGCAAGCATAAAAAAAGCATTCTCCTTGATTCTTCCGCGAGTCTTTATGCCTCTTTAGTCGGAAATAAGGTTTATTACCTTCACTATGATGACAAAGACTTTACCACTTTCTATGAAGTCGGCATCGACGGGGCAGACAGTCATCAGGTAGACAAGACACCGTACCGTCCATGCTCCGTCGTCGGACAGTACATTTATTTCAATGGCGTATCAAACGATCACAATATCTGGCGTTTTGACACTGTTACTGACACCTCGGAGCTCGTTCTGAAAGGCAATTATTACATGCCAGCCGTAATCGGTGATACGATCTTTTTCTTGGACAATGAAAACAATTATACACTTGCAAGCACAGATCTCTCCGGCAGTTCGGCCATCACAACACTCAGCGACGACCGCATTGACTGTTATAACATTACCGGAAACTATATTTATTTCCAGCGCAACAGTACAAGCACTCCGGCACTCTGCCGGATGAAAACCGACGGCAGTGATTACACCGTGATCGCAGAAGGCAATTATACCAACATCAATGCGACGGAAACAGATGTCTATTTCAGGGATTTTGCTTCCGGCGTTATGTATAAGACACCGATTGCTGATCCGTCTGATGTTGAGATCTTTAATCCGGGAACTGGTTCTTCTGACAAATGATCCTGCACCGGATCCACAGTTTCGTTTTATGTTCAAAAAAACACAGGGGACTTCCGTTATCCCCTGTGTTTTTTCTATGCAAAATCAAACAGTGAGAGCTGATTGGACTCCGGCATATCACCGAGCAGTCCTAAATCTCCCATCAGATCAATGACCGTCTTAGTTGCCTTTGTTCTCTGTCTGAAATCGTCTCTGGATAAGAATTTTCCATCTTTTGCCGCTTCCGCCACAGCGATCGCAGCATTATCTCCCATACCGTCGATCGTATTTAATGCCGGCATCAGTTTTCCGTCAATGATCTGGAAACGGTCCGGTTTTGCACGGTAAATATCGATCGGTGTGAAATCAAATCCCCGCGCATACATTTCCTGTACAATCTTCATGTCACGGTATACATCCTGTTCCTTCTTGGAAAGCGAATCTTTTCTGCGCTCATAATCTTTCTGGAAATAGGTAAGGCGCTCTCTTCCCTGACACATGATCTCATAGTTGAATCCGGTCGCACGGATTGAAAAATATGCCGCATAATAGGCAAGCGGATAATATACTTTACAGTATGCGATACGCCATGCCATCATAACGTAAGCCGCCGCATGTGCTTTCGGGAACATGTATTTAATCTTTAAACAGGAATCAATGTACCACTCCGGCACGTCATGTGCACGCATCTCTTCTTTCCACTCTTCCTTTAGTCCTTTTCCTTTTCGAACCGACTCCATGATCGTAAAGGACTGCTCACTGTCAAGTCCCATCTGGATCAGATAGATCATGATATCATCCCTTGTACAGATGGCGGTAGAAATCGTTGCCTTCTTTTCCTGAATCAGTGTCTGTGCATTACCAAGCCATACGTCCGTACCATGGGACAGCCCTGCAATACGCACCAGATCCGAAAATTCTTTTGGCTGTGTATCAATTAACATGCCCATGGCAAAGTCTGTACCAAACTCCGGGATACCCAATGCCCCCAGCTGGCAGTTCACCAGATCGTCCGGCGTGATGCCAAGTGCGGAAGTATCCTGAAACAGCGACATGACAGCCTTATCATCCAATGGAATCTGCGTCGGATCTACACCCGTCAGATCCTGCAGCATACGGATCATGGTAGGATCATCGTGCCCGAGAATGTCAAGTTTTAAAAGATTATGGTCAATCGAGTGATAATCAAAATGTGTGGTCGTAATATCGACCGTCATATCATTTGCCGGATGCTGAACCGGGGTAAATGTATAAATCTGTTCCCCCATCGGAAGAACAACGATACCACCCGGATGCTGTCCTGTAGTACGGCGCACGCCGACACATCCAAGTACAATCCGGTCAATTTCACAGTTTCTCTTATGTACACCGCGCTCTTCATAATAATTTTTGACATAACCGAATGCCGTCTTATCTGCCAGCGTACCGATCGTTCCTGCCTTAAAGGTCTGTCCCTCCCCGAAGATAACTTCGGTGTATTTATGTGCCTTACTCTGGTACTCTCCGGAAAAGTTCAAGTCGATATCCGGCTCTTTATTTCCCTTAAATCCCAGGAACGTCTCAAACGGAATATCAAACCCTTCTTTGGAAAGCGGTTTTCCGCAGCGCGGACAGAGCTTATCCGGCATATCACATCCACTTCGGCCGGAAAAAGATTTTACCAGATCCGAATCAAAATCGCTGTACTGGCAATGTTTGCACAGATAATGCGCATGCAGCGGGTTCACCTCCGTAATACCGGACATTGTCGCAACGAAAGAACTTCCGACCGATCCACGCGATCCGACCAGGTAGCCGTCTTCGTTGGATTTCCAAACCAGCTTCTGCGCAATGATATACATCACAGCATACCCATTGCTGATAATGGAATTTAATTCCCGGTCTAAACGTTCCTGCACAATTTCCGGCAGTGGATCTCCATACATTTTATGTGCTTTGTTGTAACAGATGTCACGCAGCATCTGGTCCGAATTTTCAATGACCGGCGGACACTTATCCGGACGAACGGGAGAAATTTTTTCGCACATATCCGCAATCCGGTTTGTGTTTGTAATAACAACCTCTTCTGCTTTTTCACTTCCAAGATAGGCAAATTCTTTCAGCATCTCTTCCGTCGTCCGCAGAAAAAGGGGAGCCTGCTCATCCGCATCTTTAAATCCCTGCCCTGCCATGATAATTCTCCGGTAAATTTCATCCTCCGGATCTAAAAAATGCACATCACAGGTTGCCACCACCGGCTTATGGAACTGTTCACCGAGCCGGACAATCTTTTTATTGATCTCAATCAGATCATCATTGGACGCAACCGGAGAATCTTCATCTCTTACAAGGAATGCATTGTTTCCGAGCGGCTGGATTTCCAGATAATCATAAAAGTTTACCAGTCTAGAAATTTCTTCCTCCGGACGGCCATTTAAAATTGCCCGGTACAACTCTCCCGCTTCGCAGGCAGACCCGATCAGAAGTCCATCCCGGTACCTGATAAATTCACTCTTCGGAATCCTCGGACGCCGGTGATAATATTTGATATGCGCCAGCGAAATCAGCTTATACAGGTTTGTCCGCCCCTGATCGCAGGTGGCAAGAATGATCGCATGATAAGTCGGCATCTTTTGTACATTCTGCACCGATGAGGTTCCCATTGCATTCACTTCGTCCAGGGTAGACATACCGCGCTCCCGGAGCATCTCAATAAACTTCACAAAAATCTCTGCCGTACATCCGGCATCATCCACTGCACGATGGTGATTTTCCAGGGATACGCCCAGCGCTTTTGCAACCGTATCCAGCTTAAAACGGTTCAGATTCGGAAGCAGGACACGCGCCAGGGCAACCGTATCCACAATCGTCGGCTTGCATGGAATATCCAGCCTTTGGCAGTTTTTCTTGATAAAACTCATATCGAAATCGGCATTATGGGCAACCATAACACATCCCTCGCAGAATTTCATAAATTCCGGAAGAATGTCTGCAATGACAGGTGCATCAATCACCATGGAATCATTGATCGACGTCAGCTGCTCAATCCGAAACGGAATCGGCACTTGTGGATTGACAAACGTTGAGAATTTGTCCACGATCTTTCCGTTCTGCACCTTCACCGCCCCGATCTCTATAATGCGGTTGGTCTCCGGACTAAATCCGGTTGTCTCCAAATCGAATACCACATAATCTGCATCCAGATCCTGGTTCTGGCTGTCCGTCACCATCCCCTTTAAATCATCGACCAGATATGCCTCCACGCCGTAAATGACTTTAAAATCCGAATCGGACGGTACGGTATGATTGGCATCCGGGAACGCCTGCACATCCCCGTGATCGGTAATGGCAATCGCCTTATGCCCCCATTTCATGGCACGCTTGACAATATCCTTGACATCTGAAACGCCATCCATATCACTCATTTTGGTATGGCAGTGCAGCTCTATGCGTTTTTCTACGCTGGTATCCATACGGACCGTTGTAAAATCGGCGCATTTCTTGATTCCGACGATAGAACCGATGGTAAGTTCACTGTCGAACTTATCAATGGTTGCAACACCTTTGACACGCACAAACTTTCCCCCGCTGATTTCTTTTAACAGCTCCGGTACATCATCATTTCTCGCAAAAATTTTAAGAACAATCGTATCGGTAAAATCCGTCACGGAAAAAATAATGATGGTCTTTTCATTGCGGATCTCACGGGTATCAACCGACAGAATCTTTCCGCGGATCACAACCTCTCCGATCGGTCCGTCAATCTTCTCAATCTCCATGCTCTCTTCTTCGAAGTCTCTTCCGTATATTACATCCGGATTCATGGATTTTTTGCCGTTATCCGACTCGAATTTCCGGCGGAACTCTCCCCGCTTTTCAAACTTCTGCTTTGGTTTTGCATAATTTGTACCATTTTTTGAAGTGTCTGCACGATTTCCTGCCGTTTTTGCAATTGTCTTTGTTTTTTCTTCTGTTTCGACAGTTTTCTCTTTTTCTTCCGTTTCCTGGGATTTTCCTTCCATAACCAGCTTCGTCCGCGCAACAATTCCTGCCACTTCCTGCCGGATCTGTTCTTCGGAATTTTTCCGGTATTTGCTCTCCTGCGGTTTCCGGTATTGTGGAAATATTTTCAGATTCATTCCACAGCGCTCACAGATCACTTTCTCTAAAAATTCGATAATCTCATCCGTACGGGTTTTGGCAATAATAGTCTCATCCATCGTCAGAATCAGACGGTCTTCTTCCGGAAATTCCATGTCCGCCGTCCGCAACAGATTGTATTCGAGCACACTGTAGGCATTCAGTTCATCTAAAATACTGTCCTTATACACCTCTATCAGAGACTTCGGGGTATACTGTTCGGAAAGCTCATAAGACTCTATGATCTTTACCTGTATGGCCCGGTTCTGAAAAATCTGTTCGGTAATCGCTTTTTCAAGTTTCCATATGTTTTTTTTGAAAATAAGTCTTTTTGCACGCAAATAAATGCGAATATGAGTATGTTCATGATTCGCACTTATTTTTGTCACTTCAGTTGTATCTAACAGCCCTTCGAGTTCTTCCTCCAGTTTCAGTGTCGGAAAGGCTTCACGAAATGCTTTTGACATCAGTCTTCACTCCAATGTTCCAATTCATAACGCAGTGCCGGCAGAAGTTCTGCTTCCGGTACTTTTTTGTAAATTTCTCCATGTTTGATAATCAGACCCTCGCCGACACCTCCGGCAATCCCGATATCGGCTTCCTTTGCCTCTCCCGGTCCGTTTACCACACATCCCATTACCGCCACTTTGATATCAAGCGGAAATTCCGAAACCATCGTTTCTACCTGATTGGCAAGCCCGATCAGATCAATGCGGGTTCTTCCGCAGGTCGGACAGGAAACCACTTCCACGCCCCCTTTGCGAAGTCCGAGGGTACGAAGAATCAGTTTTGCGGATTTAATCTCTTCCAACGGGTCCCCGGTCAGAGAAACACGGATGG
>OMAL01000838.1_pt1 | contig 16478 bp, 8 predicted proteins | sample 1644711 | NCBI WGS metagenome assembly OMAL01 (sample SAMEA103958122, study PRJEB25191) | human gut metagenome | biome: human-associated habitat [ENVO:00009003]; feature: intestine environment [ENVO:2100002]; material: feces | place: Germany | collected 2013/2015 | reverse complement strand
TGTGAGCCCGCAGATTTTGATTCTGGTCTGTTCTTCCATAACGTTTGACTCCCCGTGCGCTCTGTTTTGTTTTGCGCACTTACGTTACCACTTTAACACATTGAAGAGAGTTTTTCAAGCTCTGCTTTTTTGTTGCTGCTCCGCATCAGCGTTTCGCCGATCAGAACGGCATCGGTTTTATTCTGATACAGTCTTCCGACATCCTCCGGCGTTTTGATGCCGCTCTCGGATACGAAAACAATGTTTTCCGGGACAAGCTCCCGCAGCCGCTCACTGTTGTGGATATCGACCGTGAAATCTTTTAAGTTGCGGTTGTTGACACCGATGATCCTTGCTCCGGCGCGCATGGCCTGTGCAACCTCCGCCTCATCGTGGGTTTCCACAAGAGCGGAAAGGCCGAGGGAATGCGCTGTTTCCAGATATTCTTTTAAGGTTTCCTCCGGCAGCAGCGCACAGATCAGAAGGACAGCGGTGGCTCCGAGCACCTTTGCCTCGTAGATCATATAGGGATCCACGGTAAAATCTTTCCGCAGAACCGGGATGGATACGGTTTCTGCAATTTTTTTTAAGTAACGCTTGTCGCCTTTGAAGTATTCCGGCTCGGTCAGGCAGGAAATGGCGGAGGCACCGGCCGCTTCATATTCCTTTGCGATCTCCAGATAGGGGAAATCTTCTGCGATGATGCCCTTCGACGGGGAGGCTTTTTTTACCTCGCAGATAAAGGACATGCCCGGCTTTTTCAGCGTCTGTTCAAACGGGAATCCGGTGTCCGGGTTCATCGCCGTTGCTTTTTCTTTCATTTCTGCAAGAGAACACTTCTCTTTTTCTGCAGCGACACGTTTTCTTGTGGCTTCTGCAATCGTTTCCAGTATCATATGTTTATTCCTCTTCTGCCAATTTGTTGGTGAGTGACACAAACTCTTCGAGTTTTTTCTGTGCTTTTCCGCTGTCGATCAGCTCCTCTGCCAGTTTTACAGCATCCTGCATCGGGATTTCTTTTGCTGCATGAAGGGCTGCGGCGGCATTCAGGACAACAGCGTCTCTTGCCGGGCCTTTCTTTCCTGCAAGAATTTCTTTCGTAATTTCAGCATTCTCCTGCGGAGTTCCGCCGACCAGCTCTTCTTTGGTGCAGCGGGTCATGCCGAACTCTTCCGGTGTGATGACGTATTCCTCAAACGTTCCGTCCTTGATCTCGCAGACGCTTGTCGGTGCGCTTAAGGAAATTTCATCGAGGCAGTCCTGGCCGTAGACAACCATGCCGCGTTTGACACCAAGATTGAAGAGAACTTCTGCCATCGGGCGGACAAGGGCTTCCTCGTAGACACCCATCACCTGCATCGTGGCTGCTGCCGGGTTGGTCAGCGGTCCGAGGATGTTGAAAATGGTCCGGATGCCGAGCATCTTGCGGACCGGTGCCACGTATTTCATGGACATGTGGTATTTCTGTGCGAACAGGAAACAGATTCCAAGTTTTTCCAGAACTTCTTTGTTTTTCTCCGGCTCCAGGTCGATTTTGACGCCGAGCGCTTCGAGACAGTCGGCTGCGCCGGATTTGCTCGATGCGGCGCGGTTTCCGTGTTTTGCAACTGCGACGCCGCCTGCAGAGATCACAAGGGATGCTGTTGTGGAGATGTTGAAGGAATTGGATTTATCTCCGCCGGTTCCGACGATTTCCAGAACATCCTTGTCATGTTCCATGTGAACACCGTGCTTTCTCATGCCGTTGGCACATGCGGTGATCTCTTCGATTGTCTCGCCTTTCATCGTCATGGCAGTTAAAAATGCGCTGATCTGGGTCGGATCGGCTTTTCCTCCCATGATTTCATCCATGGCGCCCTCTGCCATCTCGTAGGTTAAGTTCTCTTTATTTACCAGTTTTACAATCGCTTCCCGAATCATATTCTGTTTCTCTCTTTCTTTGCTGTCCTGTGATCTATCTTGTAATTTTTAAGAAGTTTTCTACCATCTGTCTGCCCTGCGGGGTCAGAATGGATTCCGGATGAAACTGGACTCCGTAGATCTTTTTCTCACTGTCCTCGACTGCCATGACCTCGCCGTCTGCAGTTCTTGCCGTTACCTTTAAGGTTTCCGGCAGTGTCGCTTCATCAGCTGCGAGGGAATGGTATCTTGCAACCGGAACGGTTTCCGGCAGCCCCTGGAATAATTCCGAGGTAAGATCCAGCGTTGTCTCGGACTGTTTGCCGTGCATCAGCTGTTTCGCATAGGTGACGGTCGCGCCGTACGCGGCACAGATTGCCTGATGGCCGAGGCAGACACCGAGGATCGGGATCTCGCCGCCTAATTTTTCTACAATCTCCATGCATCGGCCTGCCTGCTCCGGACGGCCCGGTCCGGGAGATAAAATGATGGATGCCGGTGCCAGTGCGCGGATTTCGTTGATCGTCATCTCGTCGTTCCGGATGACCTTCATGTCCGGATTGATCGAACCGGCGAGCTGATACAGGTTATAGGAAAAACTGTCATAATTATCTACCAGCAGTATCATAAGTTGCTTCCTCCTTCTGCCTCTGCAAGTGCGACCATCACGGCCTTTGCTTTGTTGATGCATTCCTGATGCTCTTTTTCCGGTACGCTGTCGGCTACAATGCCGGCGCCGGAGCGGACGAACACTTTTCCGTTTTTCTTAAACGCAAGCCGGATCGCGATGCAGGTGTCCATATTTCCGGTGAAATCCAGATAGCCGATCGCACCGCCGTAAATGCCGCGCTTGTTGTTTTCCAGCTCGTTGATGATCTGGCAGGCACGGAGCTTTGGTGCACCGGAGAGGGTTCCGGCCGGGAGAACGGAATCGATGGCATCTACTGCGGTCTTGTCTTTCCGAAGCTGTCCTTTTACAGTGGAACCGATGTGCATGACGTGGGAGTAACGCTCGATTGACATGTATTTTTCTACTTCCACAGTTCCGAAATCACAGATCTTTCCGAGATCGTTTCTTCCCAGATCAACCAGCATGTTGTGCTCGGCACGCTCTTTTTCATCGGCGAAGAGTTCTTTTTCCAGCCGCTGATCTTCTTCATAGCTCTTTCCTCTCGACCGCGTTCCGGCAAGCGGGAAGGTCCGGACCTCTCCGTCCTCGACTTTTACGAGAGTTTCCGGGGATGCACCGGCGATCTCGACATCATCACTCGAGAAGTAGAACATGTACGGCGACGGGTTCGTCGTTCGGAGGACGCGGTACGTATCGAGGAGGCTTCCCTCAAAATCAGCTTCGAGCCGGTTGGAGAGAACGAGCTGGAAGAGGTCTCCCTCGTGGATATAATGTTTGACCTGCTCGACTTTCTCACAGTACGCTTTCTCATCGAAGAGCGGGCGGAACTCGGATTTCAGGTGGCCGGCTTTCGTCTCGGCCGGTTTTCCAAAGCGGATCAGCTCTTCCATTTTTTCGAGTTCCTGTACGGCTTTTACGTAATTTTCTTCGAGATTTTCGGTTTCGATATTAAGCATCAGTACGATTTTCTGACGGTAATTATCATAGGCGATGACCTTATCGAACAGCATCAGGTCGACATCTTTGAAATGTTCCTGATCTTCTGCGTCCAGCTTTAAGGTCGGCTCGCTGTACTTGATGTAATCGTAAGAGAAGTATCCGACGAGGCCGCCGGTGAAGGTCGGCAGTGTCGCGATCTTCGGACTTTTATTTTTCTCAATCAGGGTTTTGATGACGGCTCCCGGATGGGCTGTCTTTGCGGTCAGCCGGATCTGTCCGGTCGGAAGCTGTTCTTTGCGGCTTTCCGGAATATCTTCTACTTTTTTCATCTCTGCCGCATCGGCGGTGATTGTCAGGTTTCCGTTGACACAGGTGAGTTCCAGCGACGGATCGTAGCCGAGAAAGGTGTATCTTCCCCACTGTTTTTTATCCTCCACGCTTTCGAGCATGTAGCAGTGGCTGCTGACGCCCTGCAGGACTTTCAGTGTTTCTACTGGTGTACGGATATCCGAATAAATTTCTCTGCTTACCGGGATTTTCCGAAAAGCTCCCGATGCGGCTGCTTTTGAAATTTCTTCTAACGTCATCTGTTTCATCTTGTTATCTCCTCTCCTTGTGTCTGCAAAGGCTGTCATCAACACTGGTCCTCAGAACCAATTTCTGATATACAAAAAACCGCCCCCGGCAAAGAATCACTTTGTTCTTTGCCAAGGGCGGGTATATTTTTATACTCGTGGTGCCACCTTGTTTTGCGATTGCTCACACGCTCTGCAGAATACGATCATATTCCTGGCAACTAACGTATGCCTGCACGTTACAGAATACTCAGACGGTTTCCCGCTTTTCCCTGTACCCTCCGTGGTCCATTTGCTGATCCGCTTTCTGTCCGGCTTCCACCTTCCCGGGCTCTCTGTGAGTGCGCTTCCAACGTTATCTCCACTTCATCGGTTTCAAAGTATTTATTTTTTCTTATGGGCCGTATTATAGTCCCATTCTTTTTTGCTGTCAAGTAATTTTTTTGCTCTTTTTGTTCAAAGTCCGGTATTTTTATGATATTCCCGTGTCCACGCCGCAAGAGCTTCGTCCAGATCGCGCGGGAGCTCGACCTGCATTGCCTCGGTGATCTGGCGGTCCATCTCCCGTTTCGTCTCGGCATCCACTTTCCGTTCGGTGCACATCTGCTCATAGGCATCCTGTCCTTTGCTCATGTAGACCGCAAACAGCCAGCTCTTTAACGATGCTTTCGTGTGCAGCTCTTCATTTGCTTTCTGAAAGCACGTAAGTGCTTCATTCATCTGGAACAGACTTGCGTAGGCACAGCCCATGTTGTTGTAAATACTTCCGGTGAACTGGCTTCCCATGTTAGTTTCGTTTTCCTCGGTATCTTTCAGCGTTTCCTGGTAAACCTGGATCGCATTGATATATTTTTCGTGGTCGACAAGGTAATCTCCCTTGATTTTTTTCCGCACAATCTCCGGCTGCTCCTCGAACCGTTTCAGGCGCTCATTCATCTCACGGAACTGATCGTGGGAAAGATAATTGATCTCCTTGAAGATCGGCAGGATAAACTCACCGATGTTCTTTTTCTCCTCCAGAAGGACGTAGAGACGCTGGTACAGTCTTCTTAAGTGGAGTTCTTCTTTCATCCACACCAGCAGCTGCTCGTTAATGATGGTCTCGTCCAGCAGATAGATGTTGTGGTACAGGTAATAGCACAGTTCCTCGATGGAATAAATATTTGTGCTGATGTTGGAAATATAATACGGATTTTTCGCCCGTTTGACCTGACATAAAATATAACCGCTCATCGTTTACACCTCCCCCATCGTCTCGTGCCAGGTTTTGTGGCTTGCCGGGAACATATCGCCAAAACCCAAATCCTCTGCGGTGATCTGACACGTAACCGGAGAATCATACTCCAGACGCAGACGGATCCGTGTTGTCTTCGGCGGCCGTTTGGGCAGCCCGTCCAGCTTCATGGTATAGCGGTTTCGTTTTCCGCTTTCCATGGAGCTCACAACAAATTCCAGCTCCTCCGTTCCGTCGAGGATCAGCTCACATTCTTTTTCTGCTTCATACCAGTTCACACCGGCTGCAATCAGCGCATAGTATGCCGGAGAACCATTGATCGTCATCTCCATGCCGATGTTGTAGCGCACGAGGTCATTTCCGAGGAAGAGATAGCCCTTTAAGCGGCGCTCCTCCACTTTTTCGCGCGCGGAAAAGCAGGCGCCCTGTGCAAACAGGTTCGTTCCGCCAAAGATTCTTCTCTGGTTTTTCTTTAACTGACGCAGAGAGTTGTCGGCCCAGGCAAGGTCGAACTCCTCGCTCACCAGAAATACGCTGGAATAAATTTCATTCCCCATCGCTTCTCCCATCAGATGGCAGAAATCGCGGTCGCGCTCCATCGGCTCGATCGAAAGTGCGGCTTTTGGCCCCCGTTTTACGGTCACAGTTGCCGGCTTCGTTTTACGGCTGATGGAAAGTTCAGAAAACGATGCTTCCTCATCTTTCAGGAAAAACAGACCGACTTTACGGCTCCAGAGCTCCGGCTTCTGGTTCAGCACATGGCAGTAAAAGCTCTCGTCATGCTCCTGCAGGTAGGCTCTGCCGCGCGGAAGTCCGATTATCTTGTATGCTTCACGCACATTTTCCACAAATGGACGGGTCAGATGGCCCGTGGTGATCATCATCGCCTGGATCTGCTGGTCCGGGCGCTCGATGCCGATCATCTTCAGTGCTTCGCGAAGGAACGTGCCAAGGACTTCTCCCGGCGTGTAATCCCGGTTTTCGATCTGGCAGATGCGGGATCCCATGCAGATCTCGTACAGATTGTCCAGCCAGATGCCGTTTTCCGCGTGAGCAGATTTTTCTGCATCCGGTCCTGTTTTCCACGTTTCCTCATTCCGTTTTTTGGCAATGGCGGTCGGAAATTCCACCGCCTCTTCTCCTTCTTTTACCGGGATGGAGACGGCCGTATGGGTTCCCCTGTCATAGCAGCAGAACTGGGAATATTTCTCTCCAAAATCAAATCCTAAAATTAAATTTTTCTGTTCCATGTCGTATCCTCCTGCTGCTTCTTTTCATCCACAAGTGCAAAACAGTTCCGAACCAGAGCCTCCTGCTGCAGATACTTTTGGAATGCTTCTTCTGCTTTTTCCGAATCTCCTGCCGCGCGCGCTGCTTTCATCTGATTCAGAAGCTGGTACCGCGTCTTTCCTGCTTTTGGTTCGCCGGTCATGGAGACGGTTTTCACCTCTGTTTTTCCCTCGCCCTGACGGTTCGTAAAGGTCAGGTAATACTCCATTTTCTCGCCGTAGAACAGCAGAAACTCTTTCACAAAAATGCCCTGATACATATTGCGCATCGGTTCGCTCTTCCATGTTTCTTCGGCGTTTGTCCGGTAATGAATCGTCACCTTTGCCTCCGCTCTCTGGCGCTCCTCGATGAACATGCGGTCGCCGATCTGGAAGCCTTCGGTCAGGTGCTCCGGCAGATCCTTGTAGAAGGCAAAGCGGAGTCCCTGTTTTGTAAACGCCAGAAGCAGGGTATGCGCCTCTTTTTCTTCCTCCTCAGAAAGCTGCGGCTTCGTGGAAAGATGTTTCAGCATCGCAAAACGGCAGATCTCGTCCAGCTCCCAGCCCTGTTTCCAGGCGCGGTCCAAGTAGTCAAACATCTGATCCGAAAGCGGTTTTCCGTCCATAAAATAGCCGATCGCAAGATACGTCAGGTATGCCAGAATGACATGCTCTTTTCCGCTCTGGCGGATGTAGCTCTCCAGCATTTCCTGCTCCCACTTCGGGTGGCTGCGCACAAAGACGGACCAGGTCAGAATGCGCTCCTCCAGCTTGTCGCTCTCCATCTGAAAGCCGCGGATTTTATCCCATAAACTGCACATATCCTCAATAGAACCGGTGAAATAATCTCTCAGATAGCACAATACAATTTCATCGTAAATGCCCTGTTTTACCACGTAGGATGCCAGATAGAGAAGCTCCTCGTCCTCTGTAAACTCTTTTTCCAGAATCATCGCATGCGTCAGACGGAAGAGACACGACACCGGGATCTTTTCGTAGCCGTACCGATCCGTCAGGGCAAAGGCGCGGCTGTAACAGCCGTAGCGTACCAGAAGCTCGATCGTAGAAATACGGTCCACCTTTGCGTAAGCGCTGTCCTCCAGCTCTGCAACAGCTGCCTCGGTCTCACGCTCATCCGGATGGGCAAGATAGTATTCCAGCAGTTTCTGACGCACTGTTTTCCGGTAAGCACTGGAAAATGCGCTCGTGCGCGCTGTCTGCTGATACCAGGCAAGATTTTCTGCGGTAAGCTGCATCTCCTCTTCCTGCTCCCCGCACAGGTGCAGCAGCAGACCCGGATTTTCAATGGCAAAACCGCCGCAGGCACGGGCAAGCTCTTCATCCGTAAACAATGGCTCTACGCGGCAGGTTTCTGTCACCGCATATCTTCTGCGCTGCTCATCTTCGAGAAGAATCCGCGCTTTTTTGCCGTACAGACGGATATAAGCACCCCGTTCCGTCATCGGATAGGACGTTTCGCCCGCCATCGCCGGATGGCAGACGATCACACGTGTGATTTTCGGATTTTCACACGTTACATGATGGGTAAACAGCACATTTGCGATCGCTTTTGCGCTGTCGGGATCTTCCGGTTTTTTCAGAAAAGTCCGGTACAGTGCGGCGTATTCGCGGTTCATGCGGCCTTTCTGGATCTGTCTTGCCGTGAAAACCTCCATCGCCGGGCGGTAGCTCTGGAATGTATGGCGGTCTTTTTCGCGGTTTTTGATCACGTTGGCGTAGATCAGCGCTTTCTTCTGGCCTGCCAGTGTGTTGCTGTAGGAGAAATACATCCGGATGACCTGCGGAAGGACCTCGTCGAACGACGCATCCATCGTTTCGATATAGTACTCGTACAGGCGCGTGATGCGGATGTTCCGCTCCACGGCTTTTGCATACCATGGGAAATATTCCTTCCGCACCGGGCGGCCCTTCATCACCAGTTTGCAGATGGCTTCGAGCACTTCATCGGATGGAAAACGCTCATAGCCCGCAGTCAGAATCTGATAGACATTCTCATCGAACGTTTTCATCGTCTCTGTAAGATAAGCGGCCCGTTTTAACAGTTCCCCGCTTAAAATGCCTTCTTTCTGCGCAAATTTCAGCACCTGAACGGTGAACGGCGAAATCCGGCGGAGCTGTCCCTCCTGGCGGAGATAGAGCTGTGCCGCATCCAGATACAGAAGCGGGCTCTTGCACCCGCACTCATAGCAAAGTTCCATCGCGTAGAGCTGACGGGTCAGCGACTGCTGCCAGGAATCGTCGGCATCAATGGCAAGCTTTAACAGAAAATAGCTTGCACTCTCCTGCCGCATCAGTGTTCCAAGGCGTGATACCAGCTCGGTATGGCCCACTTCCATTTTCAGCTTCCATGCCAGATACAGGTACGCTCCTTTTTTCTCCGCGGTGTCCAGCAGTTCCTGATGCTCTTTTACGTAAGAAAGCGTTTCTCTTGCTTTTCCGGTTTCCTCATGGCTCTCGTACAGCCATGCTTTTCCCAGCGTCACCCACGCCATGTCTCCGCCGGCTTTTTCGAACTGCTCGATGGCCTCCCAGGTGTCCTGATACCAGGTACGGTAGTCGCGTTTATGGACTGCCAGATCGAGATAGCCGCGCGCGATGGCAGTTATCTGACGGTCGCGCTCCGTATTTTTCCTGCTGGTCACATGCTTTTCGCTGTTTGTCACTTCCAGTTCAAAGCGAAGCTCCTGTTTTCCCTGACGCACCGTAATTCTGCCGTAATGGCGGCCGTTCCCGATTTTCTCCTGATGGATAATGTATTCCACACCGTAGACGCTTCCGATGAAATCTTCTGAAGTGACGACTTTCTTTTCCACTTCCAGAAAGTTTCCCTGCACCTCGATTTCCATGCGGACGTAGCCCCAGGTATTTTTATACAGATACAGTGTTTCCTTGCGCGGCTGGTCCACGGTAAGCACAGTTTTCTCCGGCTGTTCCGCCGAAAGCATCACCGGCTCTTTCTGACCGAGGGCAACCAGAAATTCCTCCAGATGCTGAAATGTCACCGGCTTGTGGGACAGTCCCTGATAAAGTGCCATCTGCTCCGGTGCCTCTTTCTGAAGAAGACGTGCAAACTCTTTTTTTACAAAGAAGCGGTACGCTGCGCCGAAATCATGGCTTGCCAGATGCACAAAATCTGCCAGGGAATGAATCTCCTGCCCGGAAATGTTCATTGTCTTTCCCGCAATCGAGACGTGTACCCGCACGCAGCGTTCCTCCAGATTGCTGCTGACGGTGATGTTTCCACAGATTTCATCGCCTGCTTTTAATCCGCTGGTATCCACGCCGTACTCAATCGTACTCGCCGTTCCCTGGAACTGATTTTTCGCCAGAACGATTCTCTGATGATCTGTGGTCACAATTCCTTTTACTCTTCTCCCGTCTTCCGCTCCGATATTCAGCTCTCCGCGGAAATTCTGCCCCTCGTCCAGCGTCAGGGCCACCTCCGTCTCGGACAGCAGCAGATGGGGAACCTCATATTCAAATCTGCCGTTCAGCAGTTGTTCCAATCTTCTTCTCAATGTTTTTCACCTTATTTTATCTAAATCGTTTTCGTTCTTTTCCACAACGTCTGATTATACCCCAAGACGCACGGGATTGCAACGGAAAGGGGACGCTCCTTTTAATAGTCGAACAGCGAAAACTGGTTGCTTTCGGGCAGATCTCCGAAGACACCGAGGTCCGCCATAAAGTCGATAATCGTCTTGCTGACCTTGGTGCGGTCGCGGAAATCATCTTTCGAGAGGAATTTTCCGTTTCGTGCCGCAAGGACAACGGCGTCGGCCGCCTTGTCGCCCAGACCCTCGATCGAGTCGAGCGCCGGCATCAGATGTTTGTCATCGTAGACCTGGAAGCGGTGCGCCTGTGCCTTATAGAGGTCCACCGGCACGAAATCGAAGCCGCGGGCGTACATTTCCTGGACAATCTTCATATCCTTGACGGTTGCCTGCTCCTTCTGAGTCAGCGTGTCTTTCCGTTTTTCGTAATCTTTCATATAATATTCCAGCCGGTCGCGTCCCATGCACATGAGCTCGTAGGAAAATGCGGACGCACGAATGGAGAAGTACGCCGCATAGTACGCCAGCGGATAGAAAATTTTATAGTAAGCGATGCGGTACGCCATCATGACGTACGCCGCCGCGTGGGCTTTCGGGAACATGTACTTGATCTTTTTACATGACCAGATGTACCAGTCCGGCACATCGTGGGCCTTCATCTCCTCTTCCCACTCCGGTTTTAAGCCCTTTCCTTTTCGCACACTCTCCATGATCGTAAAGGAAAGCTCACTTTCGAGTCCCTTGTCGATCAGGTAGATCATGATATCGTCCCGGGTACAGATGGCGGTGGAAATCGTCGCCTTGCCCTCCTCGATCAATGTCTGCGCATTGCCGAGCCATACGTCGGTTCCGTGCGACAGACCAGAGATACGGATCAGGTCAGAGAACGACTGCGGCTTCGTGTCCAGAAGCATCTGGATAACGAAATCGGTTCCAAACTCCGGAATACCAAGCGAACCGAGCGGACATCCTCCAAGCTGCTCCGGTGTAACGCCAAGTGCCTCCGTGCTGACAAAAAGCGACATGACTTCTTTATTGTCCAGCGGAATGTCCTGTGCATTGATGTCTGTTAAATCCTCCAGCATACGGATCATGGTCGGATCATCGTGTCCGAGAATGTCGAGCTTTAAGAGGTTGGCATCAATGGAGTGGTAATCGAAATGGGTCGTAATGATGTCGGTTGTCATATCGTTCGCCGGATGCTGCACCGGGGTGAAGGAGTTGATATCCTCACCGAACGGCAGAACGATGATACCGCCCGGGTGCTGGCCGGTGGTACGGCGGATGCCGGTGCATCCTTCCACGATACGGTCGATCTCGCAGTTCCGTTTGTGCTGGCCGCGCTCTTCGTAATAGTTCTTCACGTAACCGAACGCTGTTTTATCCGCCAGCGTACCGATGGTTCCCGCACGGAACGTCTGACCGGCGCCGAAAATAACCTCTGTGTATTTGTGCGCCTTACTCTGGTAATCACCGGAGAAGTTCAGGTCGATATCCGGCTCTTTGTTTCCCTTGAATCCAAGGAACGTCTCGAACGGAATGTCAAATCCCGCTTTTTTCAGCGGCTTGCCGCAGTTCGGGCAGACGGCGTCCGGCATATCGCATCCGGCACGGCCGACGTACTCTTTGACACGCGGCGAATCGAACTCGCTGTAATGGCACGACTCGCAGTAGTAATGCGGGCTCAACGGGTTTACCTCCGTGATTCCCGCCATCGTCGCAACGAACGAGGAACCGACGGAACCACGCGATCCTACAAGGTATCCGTCCTCGTTCGACTTCCACACCAGTTTCTGTGCGATGATGTACATAACGGCGTATCCGTTGGAAATAATGGAGTTCAGCTCCCGTTCGAGGCGCGCGGAAACGATCTCCGGCAGCTCCTCGCCGTAGATTTCATGCGCGCGGTCGTAGCAGATTCTACGCAGTGTCTTGTCGGAATCTTCGATGACCGGCGGGAATTTTCCGGCACGGATCGGGGAGATTTTCTCGACAAGGTCGGAGATTTTGCGCGGATTGGTGATGACGACCTCCTCCGCTTTCTCACTTCCGAGATATGAAAACTCTTCAAGCATCTCCTCGGTGGTGCGCAGGAACAGCGGTGCCTGCTCATCCGCGTCATCAAAACCTTTTCCGGTCATGATGATGCGGCGGTAGATCTCGTCCTGCGGATCCATGAAGTGGACGTCGCACGTTGCCACAACAGGCTTATGGAACTGCTCGCCGAGTTTAACAATGCGCCTGTTGATCTCCTTTAAATCCTCCTCGCTCTCTACGGCAGAAACGTCCTCTTTTTTGATCATGAACGCGTTGTTGCCGATCGGCTGGATTTCCAGATAATCGTAGAAGTCCACGAGACGCGCAATCGCCGCATCCGGTTCACCGCGCAGGATTGCCTGGTAAAGTTCGCCCGCCTCGCAGGCAGATCCGATCATCAGACCGTCCTGGTATTTCAGGTAGACGCTCTTTGGCAGCTTCGGCCGGCGGTTGTAGTATTTCAGGTGGGATTCCGACACGAGGCGGTACAGATTGACACGTCCCGTCTCGTTCTTTGCCAGAATGATCGCATGGTACGATGGAAGCTTGCGCACAGCCTCCTCCGATACTTTTCCCTGCGCATTCAGGTCATCCAGAGTCAGAATATTGCGCTCCTCCAGCATTTTTACGAATTTCACGAAAATTTCCGCCGTACAGCCGGCATCGTCCACCGCACGGTGATGGTTTTCCAACGATACGCCGACCGCCTTCGCAACGGTATCCAGCTTGAAACGGTTCAGGCCCGGCAGCAGGAAACGCGCCATGGCGACGGTGTCCGCCGTTGTAAATTCCCGCTCGATCCCCTGCAGGACGCAGTTGTGCTCGATAAAGCTCATATCGAACGAAGCATTGTGGGCAACCATAACGGCTCCCTCACTGAACTCCAGGAATTTCGGCAGCACCGTTTCGATGTCCGGCGCGTCAAGAACCATGTTGTCGTTGATGCCGGTCAGGTTCTCAATCCGGAACGGGATCGGGACTTTCGGATTGACGAAGGTGGAAAACTTATCGACAATCGCTCCGTTTTCCACACGGACGGCGCCGATCTCGATGATTTTGTTGACAACCGGGGAAAATCCCGTCGTCTCGATATCAAACACAACGTAGCTTCCGTGGATGTCCTGTCCTTTGCTGTTGACAACGATATCTTTCAAGTCGTCGACGAGATAAGCCTCCATGCCGTAGATGACCTTGAACGGAGCCGAAACTTTTTTCAGCTCATCTTTTGTCGCATCCGGGTGCTCTGCCTGGTATTTTTTCCGGTAAGCGCCGTCGATCGCCTCGATTGCATGGTTTGCCTCCGGGAAGGACTGCACCACGCCGTGATCGGTGATCGCGATCGCCGGATGGCCCCACTCGTAGGCACGCTGTACCAGACGGGCAGCATCGGTGACACCGTCCATATCGCTCATCTTTGTATGACAGTGCAGCTCCACACGCTTCACCGGACTCGTATCCTGACGGCCGGTACGGAAATCGGTGATCTTCTTGATGCCCCAGACAGACATAACCGTCAGATCGTGGTCAAATGCATCAACCGTCGTTTTTCCTTTTACTTTAATGAACGCGCCTTTTTTGATCGCATCCTTTAATTCCGGCACTTCCGCGTTCTGGACGAAAATCTTGACGCCGATGGTATCCGTAAAGTCGGTGATCGTGAACATGAAAATCGTACGCTCATTCCGGATCTCGCGCATATCCACACTCTGGACTCTTCCTCGGATGACAACATCACCGATCTCATCGCCGATTTTCAGAATCTCCACGCTCTCATCCTCGAAATCTCTTCCGTACAGCACATCCGGATTGGAGGATTTGCGCGGCTGATTGTCCGCATTCCGGCTGAAACTGCCCTTGCCTTTCTTGAAGGAACCGCGTCCGCCGCCGGAAAAACCTTTTCCCCTTCCGCCGTCTGCTGCTTTTTCTTTTTTCGCCTCGCCGCCCTTGGCTGCTGCGGCTGCTTTTGGCTGTTCGCCTGCTGCTTCCGCCTGCTCTTCCATCCGGTTCTGCTCTTTTTCGCCGAGCATCTCACCGTAATGGGTATGCGCCAGAACGTGGCGCACTTCCTCCCGGATGCGGAGCTCGGAATTTCTCATGGCGCGGCTCTCGCCCTCCGGCTTTCTCATCTCGGTTTCCACGATCAGGTCGAAGCCGCACCGCTCACAGAAGATTTTCTCGAGAATGTGGACCAGCTCCTCCTCGCGCTCCTTTGCCACAACGGAATCCACGAGCACCAGGTGCATTTTGTTCGTCTCCGGGAAGGTAATCTCGGCAGTCGAAAACAGATGATTCAGAAAGACACTGTGGTTTTTCAGCTCGAGCAGGATACTCGGACGGTACACCTCCAGAAAGTTTTCCGGCGTATACTGGCGCGACAGATAGAACCGCTCAATAATCTTCACGCGCAGCGGCACGTTGGAAAAGAGCTGCTCCTCGATCTGGCGCTCCAGCTGATAAATATATTTTTTGTGAATCCACTGATGGCTGACCACATAGATCCGCAGCAGATCTTTTTTCTTATTGATCGATACCCGCGAAACCTCCACGGTATCGAGAAGCTCTGCCATGCCCCCTTCGATTCTCAAATCCGGAAATACTTCCTGAAACTGTTTTTCCATTCCTATTCCTGCTTTCTTTTTTACTTGCCCCAGTGATCCAGCTCGTCCTTTAAGACGGACAGCAGCTCGCTCTCCGGTACTTTTTTCACGATTTCACCTTTTTTAATTAAAATGCCGACGCCTTTTCCGCCTGCAACACCAAGATCCGCCTCTTTTGCCTCGCCCGGTCCGTTGACCACGCAGCCCATGACGGCAACCTTGATATCAAGATCGTAGCCCTGCACCAGTGTTTCCACCTGGTTTGCCAATCCGATCAGGTCAATCTGGGTCCGTCCGCAGGTCGGACACGATACGACCTCAATGCCGCCTTTTCGAAGTCCCAGGGTCTTTAAGATCCGTTTTGCGGATTTGATTTCCTCGAGCGGATCGCCGGTCAGGGAAACACGGATCGTATCTCCGATGCCCTGATATAAAATAATACCGAGCCCCACTGCCGATTTGATGTTGCCGGAATACAGCGTTCCTGCCTCCGTAATGCCGACATGAAGCGGATGATCCGTCTGGTTCGTGATCAGCTCATGCGCTTTTGCACACATCATCACATCAGACGATTTGATACTGATGACGAGATTGTCATAGCCCATCTCCTCAATGATCCGCACTTTGTCGAGCGCGCTCTCCACCAGGCCCTCTGCCGTTACGCCGTTGTATTTTTCCACCAGCTCTTTTTCGAGTGAACCGCTGTTGACGCCGACGCGGATCGGAATCTGGCGTTCTTTTGCTGCATCTACAACCGCCTGGATCCGGTCGCGGCTGCCGATGTTGCCCGGGTTGATGCGGATTTTATCGGCTCCGTTTTCGATCGCGGCGATCGCCAATCGATAGTCAAAATGAATATCTGCTACAAGCGGAATCGAGATCTGCTTTTTGATCTCGGACAGCGCCCTGGCTGCCTCCATGGTCGGGACGGCGCATCGGATAATGTCACATCCGGCTTCCGTGAGCGCCTGGATCTGCTTTACGGTTGCCTCCACATCTTCTGTTTTGGTATTCGTCATGGACTGGATCAGAATCGGATTTCCGCCTCCGATGACCCGGTCGCCGATTTTCACAACTCGTGTATTTGCTCTGCTCATTGTCTTTCCTCCATTTATTTTCTCCGTGATGGCATAAAAATCTTATTTTATTATAAGACAATTTTTTCTCTGGCACAACCGTCTTTTCTCTTGCAATTTTTTCCCAAATTTTCTATAATGCTAGGAGTGATTTTTTTTGATTCAACTGGAAAGGAAGACATACAAACGATGAAAAAGATGATCCTCGTAACCTCGCCGCCGGCGTGCGGAAAGACATACATTTCAAAACAGCTCGCCAAGGAGCTGAAACACGTTGTTTATCTCGACAAGGACACAGTCATTCCGCTGTCGAACCGCGTTTTCAAAGCGGGCGGACAGGAAATCAACCGCAGTTCTGATTTCTTCGAGGAGAATATCCGCGATTATGAATATGAAGTAACGGTCAATTTCGGACTGGAAGCACTCGAGTATGACGATATTGTGCTGATCAACGCACCATTCACACGCGAAGTGCATGATGAGAAGTTCCTGAAAAACTTCTCCAAAAAGCTCGCTGACCATGGGGCAAAGCTTGTTGTGATCTGGGTTGTCACAAAACCGGAGATCTGCCACCAGCGCATGATCGACCGCAACTCCGTGCGCGATACGTGGAAGCTGGAGCACTGGGATGAGTACATCGCAGGCTGTAACTTTGAGATTCCGGAGAA
>OMAL01000834.1_pt1 | contig 16543 bp, 12 predicted proteins | sample 1644711 | NCBI WGS metagenome assembly OMAL01 (sample SAMEA103958122, study PRJEB25191) | human gut metagenome | biome: human-associated habitat [ENVO:00009003]; feature: intestine environment [ENVO:2100002]; material: feces | place: Germany | collected 2013/2015 | reverse complement strand
GCCTTTGGCTGGATAAGAAAAATTTATTTGCCGTCCCCCAGGCGAAACAGCAGGGAGACGCACCACACGGCGGACAGGCCCACCAGCAGGGGGTGTTCCCCGCCGCGGGACACGTCAAAGCCGTTGCCAAGGCCCGTCAGCACATCCAACTCCGTGCCGACAGCCATGCCCGTCATGGCCTCGGTGCCATGGCCCAAAACCTTATAAATCAGGGTCACTTCCCCGTTCTCCCAATCGCACACGGAGATGGGGCGGCGGAGGAAAAAACCTGAGAGCTTCAAATTCACGAACTGCCCCGGTGCGGTGATGGCAGAGGTGTCCCCCGCCAGCCGCAGACGGTAGATCCCATCAGCCAGCCTTGTGTTTTCAGTCACTATCAAGGTTGTTTGCTTCACAATCATTCTCCTTTCAGCAGACGGTTTTTGTCATACCAGACCGCCGTTTCGCCCGTCGCTGTCAGCAGGCAGCGGCCTTGAACCTCCCAGCCTGTAAAGGGCGTTGCCTTACCCATGGAGAGGAAGTCCGTCGGGTCGACGCGGTAGCTGTCATTCAGGTCGAACACGGTAAAGCCGGTGTCTGTGGGGATGTTGAAACGGCGGCAGGGCGCGTCGTGGAGCAGCTCCATGAGCCGTTCCATGGAAATGACACCGGGCTTTACAAGGTAGGTGTAGAGCAGCGGGAAGGCCGTTTCCAGTCCCACGATGCCCATGGCGCTTTTTTCCAGTCCCCCGCCCTTTTCCTCGGCGCTGTGGGGGGCGTGATCCGTGGCGATCATGTCGATGGTTCCGTCCGCCAAACCCTCCAACAGGGCTTCCCGATCCGCCTTGTCCCGGAGGGGCGGGTTCATTTTGAAACGGCCGTCCTCCTGCAAGCAGGAATCGTCCAGCAGCAGGTAGTGGGGGCCGGTCTCGCAGGTGACATTCAGGCCCTCGGCCTTGGCCTTGCGGATGAGTGCGACGCTCTCCTTGGTGGAGATGTGGCAGACGTGATAGCCGCAGCCTGTCTCCCGCACCAGTTCCAGATCCCGCTGGATGGGCCGCCACTCGCTCTCGGAGCAGATACCCCGATGTCCGTGGGCGCGGGCATAGGCGCCGTCGTGGATGTAGCCGCCCCGCAGCAGAGAATTGTCCTCGCAGTGGGCCACGATCAGCTTGCCAAGGCGCTTGGCCTCCAGCATGGCGCGGCGCATCATTTCACGATCCTGAACGCCCTTTCCGTCGTCGGAGAAAGCCACCACATAGGGGGCCATGGCATCCAAGTCCGCCAGTTCCCTGCCCTGCTCGCCTTTCGTGATGGCCCCGTAGGGCAGAACGCGGATCACGGCGTCTTTTTGAATGGCGTCCAGCTCCATTTGCAGCGTCTCCATGCTGTCCGGCACCGGATTCAGATTCGGCATGGCGCATACGGCGGTATAGCCGCCGTGGGCCGCCGCCAGCGTACCGGTGCGGATGGTCTCCTTATAAGAAAAACCCGGCTCCCGAAGATGCACATGCACATCAACGAAACCGGGTAATATGGTAAAGGAAGAAACATTCAGGGACGAAGGAAAAACAATGTCCTTGCAAAAAACACAATCCCCAAAGGAAACGGAAACATCACCGCCGCTGAAAGCACCTCGGTGGAACACCTGCGCACCCTTCAAAACCACGGTCACGACGATCGCCTCTCTTTCCTCAAGTTTTTGATAGAATACCACGCGAGGATCGTCTTGTCAAGACAAAAAAATGGTTTTTCGACGATAAGTTTTCTCAAGACGCGATATAAGCGTATCTTATGAATTGTCATAACGATACAAATATAGCTAAGATTTTCTATCTTCTTTCTCCTTTTTGCGGAATGGACGAAAAGCCGGGCGTATGGTACACTGAATTCAAGTTGAGCCCCTTGTAACTGACGGAATGTGGGCTACCACGGGGGAACAGGGAGCATCGCTCTGAGGCGGCGCGTTTCAGAGGCCGACCGTCCGGGCACTCCAACTGCAAAGGGCAGCGGAGCACCTATTTTTATGTTTGAGGGAGGGAACGCAAATGAGAAAGGTTGCGATCGTTATGGGCAGCAAGAGTGATCTGCCCGTCGCGGAGAAGGCCGTAGGCGTATTGCGAGACTACGGTGTCCAGATGGAAGTGCGCGTATTATCCGCTCACCGCTGTCCGAATGAGGCAAGGGAATTTGCCGCGTCGGCTCGGGAGGGCGGATTTTCTGTTATCCTCGCGTTCGCCGGCATGGCGGCGCATCTTGCCGGCGCGATGGCGGCAAACACCACGCTGCCGGTGATCGGCGTGCCGTGCAGCGGGACGAAGCTTGACGGCATGGACGCACTGCTCTCCACCGTGCAGATGCCGAGCGGCATCCCGGTGGCGACGGTGGCGGTGGACGGCGGGAAGAACGCCGCGCTGCTGGCGGTGCAGATCATGGCGGTCTCCGACGCGGAGCTCGCCCAAAAGCTGGACGAGGCGCGGACGCGGGAACGGGACGCCGTGCTGCGCGCGGATGAAGAGGTTCGGGCGCTTTATCAGTAAATAAGGAATACACTTCAAGAAATAAAAGGAGAGCTGAAAGCAATGAAACTCGTATATACCGGAAAGACCAAGAATGTATTCGCACTGGACAACGGCAACTACCTGCTCAGGTTCAAGGATGACTGCACGGGCAAGGACGGCGTGTTTGACCCCGGCGAGAACAGCGTGGGCCTGACCATCGAGGGCGTGGGCAATGTCAACCTACGCATGACCAAGCACTTTTTTGAAAAGATCAACGCCGCCGGCATCCGCACGCACTATGTCTCCGCGGATCTGAAGGAGACCACGATGGAGGTCCTGCCCGCGAAAGTCTTCGGCCACGGGCTGGAGGTCATCTGCCGCCTCAAGGCGGTGGGGAGCTTCCGCCGCCGCTACGGTGAGTACATTGAAGAGGGCGCCGACCTGCCCGCCTATGTGGAGACGACCTTCAAAAATGACGCGCTGGGCGATCCGCTGGTGACGAAGGACGGCCTTGTGGCGCTGGGCGTGATGACCGAGCAGCAGTATGACGACATCAAGGCCATGACGCAGAAGATCACCGAGATCGTCGCGGACGACCTGCGCGAAAAGGGCCTTGTCCTCTATGACATCAAGTTCGAGTACGGCTACGCGCCGGATGGCAGCGTGATGCTGATCGACGAGATCTCCTCCGGCAATATGCGCGTCTATCGGGACGGAAAGTACATCGACCCCATGACGCTCTCCGAGCTGTTCTTTGCGTAATGGGGGGCTTTTTCGGCGCGGTCTCGGACCGCGATGTCGCGCTGGATGTCTTCTTCGGCACGGACTATCATTCTCACCTCGGCACGCGCCGCGGCGGAATGGTGCTCTTTGACAAGAAGGAGGGCTTCCAGCGCCAGATACACAACATTGAAAATACGCCCTTTCGGACGAAGTTTGAGCGGGACCTCGCGGACTTCCGCGGCCACGCGGGGCTCGGCTGTATAAGCGACAGCGACCCTCAGCCGCTGCTCGTGCGCTCCCATCTGGGCCTGTACGCCATCGTGACGGTCGGCATCATCAACAACACTGACGAGCTGGTGAAGACTTATCTCTCCGACAAGGGCCAGCAATTTCTGACGCTGAGCAGCGGCCGCGTGAATGTCACCGAGCTGACCGCCGCGCTCATCAATCAGGAAAACGACCTTGTCTCCGGCATCCTCCACGCGCAGGAGGTCATCGACGGCTCCATGACGATCCTGATTTTGACCGAGGAAGGAGAGCTGATCGCCGCGCGTGACAGCATGGGACGCCTCCCTGTGCTGATCGGACAGCGCGAGGACGGCTACTGCGTATCGTTCGAGTCCTTCGCCTATCATAAGCTCGACTATCAGGACGCCTATGAGCTGGGGCCGCGGGAGATCGTCCGGCTGAACGCCAAGGGCTTCCAAACACTCTCTCCCGCAGGGAAGCAGATGAAGATCTGCGCCTTTTTGTGGACCTATTACGGCTACCCGAACTCTAACTACGAGGGTGTGAATGTGGAGCTGATGCGCTACCGCAACGGCGCGATCATGGCGCGGGATGAGGCGGAGCGCGGCGGCGTGCCCGAGGTGGATTTCGTCGCCGGCGTGCCAGATTCCGGCGTGCCGCACGCCATGGGCTATGCCAACCACAGCGGCAAGCCCCTTGCGCGTCCCTTTGTGAAATACACCCCGACCTGGCCGCGCTCCTTCATGCCGGAGGATCAGCAGGTGCGCAGCAGAGTGGCGCGCATGAAGCAGATCCCCGTGCCGGAGCTGATCGAGGGAAAGAAGCTGCTGTTTGTGGATGACTCCATCGTGCGCGGCACGCAGCTGCGCGAGACCGTGGATTTTTTATACAGCACCGGCGCGGCGGAGGTCCATATGCGCTCGGCCTGCCCGCCCATCATGTACCCCTGCCGCTACCTGAACTTTTCGCGCGGCAACAGCGCCATGGACCTGCTCGCGCGCCGCATGGTGCAGGAGCTGGAGGGCAACGAGGGCCAAAAGCATCTGGAGGAATACGCCGACAGCCGCACCGAGCGCGGAAAATGCCTGCTGCACGAGATCTGCGCACAGTTCGGCTTTGATTCACTCTCCTATCAGTCCCTTGACGGGCTGCTGGAGGCGATCGGTCTTGACAGGGACAAGGTCTGCACCTACTGCTGGACCGGAAAGGAATGACATTATGGGCATCTCTCACTCGAAAGCATACGCGGCCGCCGGCGTTGACATCGAGGCGGGCTATCAGGGCGTAAAAATGATGAACCGCTATGTACAGCGCACGCTCACAGCCGATGTGATCTCCGATCTCGGCGGTTTCGGCGGGCTTTTCTCGCTGGACCTGCACGGGCTTGAAAAGCCTGTGCTGGTCTCCGGCACGGACGGCGTGGGCACCAAACAGCGCATCGCGCAGCTCATGGATCGTCACAACACCGTCGGCATCGACTGCGTGGCGATGTGCGTCAACGACATTATCTGCTGCGGGGCGAAGCCGCTGTTCTTCCTCGACTACATCGCCATCGGCAAGAACATCCCGGAAAAGGTCGTGTCGCTGGTCTCGGGCGTATCCGAGGGCTGCGTACGCGCGGGCTGTGCGCTCATCGGCGGCGAGACCGCCGAGCACCCCGGCACGATGAAGCCGGACGACTATGACCTTGCGGGCTTTGCCGTGGGCGTCGTGGACCGTGACAAAATTCTGGACAAGAACAAAATGCAGCCGGGGGATGTGGTCATCGCGCTGCCCTCCAGCGGGCTGCACTCCAACGGCTACTCGCTCGTGCGCAAGGTGTTCGATGTGGAGAACGCCGACCTCGGGCAGTATTACGGCGAGCTGGGCTGCGAGCTCGGCGAGGAGCTGCTGCGCCCGACGAAGATCTATGTCCGTCCTGTGTTAGCGGCCGTTGAGGCCGCCGATGTCCGCGGCATCAGCCACATCACTGGCGGCGGCTTTTATGAGAACATTCCGCGCTGCATTCCCGACGGCCTGTGCGCGAAGATCGAAAAGAAAGCGCTGCACATCCCGCCCATCTTCCCCCTGCTCGCGCGCATGGGCGGCATCTCGGAGCGCGATATGTTCAACACCTTCAACATGGGCACGGGCATGGTGCTCGTCGCTGCAAGAGACAGCGCCGATAAGGCGCTCGCCGCGCTGCATTCTCTCGGTCAGGAAGCGGGCGTCATCGGTGAGATCGTATCGGGCGAGGAAAAGGTGGCGCTATGCTGACACCCGCCCGCATCGCCGTGCTGGTCTCCGGCGGCGGCACGAATTTGCAGGCGCTGCTCGACGCGCAGCGCGACGGAAAAATGCCGCACGGCGAGATCGTGCTGGTCGTTTCTTCCCGCGCGGGGGCCTATGCGCTCACGCGGGCGGAAAACGCGGGTGTTGCGGCACGCGTGCTCTCGCCCGCCTGCGGGCAGAAGCCGTTTGAAAACGAGCTTTCCGTGCTGCTGCGCGAGCAGAAGATCGACCTCATTCTCCTCGCAGGCTTTACGGTCATCCTCAGCGCAGAATTTACAAAGCAGTGGCCGCGGCGCATCCTGAATGTCCATCCGTCCCTGATCCCCGCCTTCTGCGGCAAGGGCATGTATGGCCTGCGGGTGCATGAGGCCGCGCTCGCGCGCGGCGTGAAGGTCACGGGCGCGACGGTACACTTTGTCAACGAAATTCCCGACGGCGGCGAGATCCTGCTGCAAAAGGCGGTGGAGATCGCGCCGAGCGACACGCCCGAAACGATACAGCGGCGTGTGATGGAGCAGGCGGAATGGCAGTTGCTGCCGCTTGCGGCAGAGCGCGTCTGCGCAGAGATCGTAAGAGAGAAGGAGCAGAAAAATGACTGATTTTCTGGAGTTTTTAAGGGCGACCTCTTATCCCGGCCGCGGCATCCTTGTCGGACGCCGCTGTGTGTATTATTTCATCATGGGGCGCAGCGAGAACAGCCGCAACCGCGTCTTTGTCAAGACCGAGTACGGCATCCGCACCGAGGCGCACGACCCCGCCAAGCTCTCTGACCCCAGCCTCATCATCTATCATCCCGTGCGCACGATGGGGCGCGACCTCGTCGTGACGAACGGCGACCAGACCGACACCATCTGCCAGCACGGCGACTTTCGCCGCGGTCTCATGACACGCGAATACGAGCCGGACGAGCCGAACTGGACGCCGCGCATCTCCGCCATCATGCACGAGGACGGCTCCTTCGAGCTGTCCATCCTCAAGCGTAAGGATGGGCGCTGTCTGCGCGAGTTCTTCTGCTACGAAGGCTGCGACGAGGGCAAGGGCTATTTCATCAGCACCTATCAGGGGGACGGAAACCCCCTGCCCACCTTTGCGGGCGAGCCGATGGAGGCGAGCGTCCCCTCGCCCGAAGAAGTCTGGGCGGCGCTCAACGCGGACAATAAGGTGTCCCTTTATGCGAACGTGAACGGCGAAGTGAAGCTGTTCAACAAAAATTCAGGCGACTGAGGAGGACGACATGAACGAGCTGGAACTCAAATACGGCTGCAACCCCAACCAGAAGCCCGCGCGCGTTTTCATGAAAAACGGCGCAGCCCTTCCCTTTACGGTTCTCAACGGCAAGCCCGGCTACATCAACCTGCTCGACGCCTTCAACTCGTGGCAGCTCGTGCGCGAGCTGAAGGAGGCGACGGGCCTTCCTGCCGCGGCGAGCTTCAAGCATGTCTCTCCCGCGGGCGCGGCGCTCGGCCTGCCGCTCGATGAGGTGGACAAAAGGGTCTATTTCGTCGCGCCCGGCACGGCGCTCTCCCCCATCGCCTGTGCCTACATCCGCGCCCGCGGCGCGGATCGCCTCTGCTCCTTCGGCGACTGGGCGGCACTCTCCGACGAGTGCGATGCCGCCACCGCCGAGTATCTGAAAAACGAGGTTTCCGACGGCATCATCGCCCCTGCTTACAGCGACGAGGCGCTTGCCATCTTAAAGACGAAAAAGGGCGGCAAATACAACATCGTGCAGATCGACCCCGCCTACACTCCCGCGCCGCTGGAGCAGAAGGATGTTTTCGGCATCACCTTTGAGCAGGGGCACAACGACTGCAAAATCGATGAGAGCCTGCTCACGAACATCGTCACCGAAAATAAAGACCTGCCCGAGGGCGCAAAGCGCGATATGCTCCTTGCCCTCATCACGCTCAAATACACCCAGTCCAACTCCGTCTGCTATGTGAAAGACGGTCAAGCCATCGGCGTGGGCGCGGGCCAGCAAAGCCGCATCCACTGCACCCGACTTGCGGGACAGAAGGCGGACAACTGGTATCTCCGCCGCCATCCGAGGGTGCTCGCCCTCTCGTTCGTGGATGACATCCGCCGTCCCGACCGCGACAACGCTATCGATGTCTACCTCTCCGACGAGTGCGACGATGTGCTTGCCGACGGCGCGTGGCAGCGCGTCTTTCAGGAGCGCCCCGAGGCGCTCACGGGCGAGGAAAAGCGCGCTTGGCTCGCGCAGCAGCGCGGCGTGACCGTCGGCTCGGATGCCTTTTTCCCCTTCGGCGACAATGTCGAGCGCGCGCGCAAGAGCGGCGCTTCCTACATCGTCGAGCCGGGCGGCTCGATCCGCGACGACAATGTCATCGAGACGGCGAACAAATACGGCATCACTATGGCGTTCACGGGTATGCGCCTGTTCCATCATTAAGCAAGGAGGAATTTCTCCATGAAGCTCATGGTCATCGGCGGCGGCGGCCGCGAACACGCCATCATTAAAAAGCTGAAGGAAAACCCCGCGGTCGAGAAAATTTACTGTCTGCCCGGCAACGGCGGCATCGCCGCCGACGCAGTCTGCGTCAGTGAGATCGGCGCGAAGGACATCCCCGCGCAGGTCGAATTTGCCAAGGCGCACGGCATTGATTATGCCGTCGTCGCACCCGATGACCCCCTCGCCCTCGGCGCGGTCGACGCGCTGAGCGAGGCGGGCATCCCCTGCTTCGGCCCTGACAAAAAGGCCGCTGTCATCGAGGCGAGCAAGGCGTTTGCAAAGGACTTGATGCAAAAATACAACATTCCCACCGCAAAATACCGCGTCTTTACCGACGCGCCCTCCGCCTGTGCCTACATCGACGCCGAGGGTGCGCCCATCGTCGTCAAGGCGGACGGCCTCGCGCTCGGCAAGGGCGTCGTCGTCGCGCAGACAGTTGAGGAGGCGAAGGCCGCCGTGCGCGCGATGATCGAGGATAAGACCTTCGGTCAGAGCGGCGCGCGCGTCGTCATCGAGGAATATATGGAGGGTCCCGAGGTCTCGGTGCTGAGCTTCACCGACGGCGAAGCTCTCGTGCCGATGGTCTCCTCCATGGACCACAAGCGTGCGCTCGACGGCGACAAAGGCCCCAACACCGGCGGCATGGGCGCGGTCGCGCCGAACCCGTACTATACAAAGGAAATTGCGGCGGAGTGCATGGAGAATATTTTCCTGCCGACGATCCGCGCGATGCGCGCCGAGGGCCGCCCCTTCCGCGGCTGCCTCTATTTCGGGCTGATGCTCACCAAGAGCGGCCCGAAGGTCGTGGAGTACAACTGCCGCTTCGGCGACCCCGAAACGCAGGCGGTGCTGCCGCTGCTCAAAAGCGACCTGCTCACCGTCATGCAGGCGACGACGAACGGTACGCTCGCGGATGTGAGCGTGGAATTTTCGACTGATTCTGCTTGCTGTGTCGTGCTTGCGTCCGAGGGCTACCCTCAAAAGTATGAGAGCGGCTTCCCCATCACAATGAGCGAAGAGGCCGCCGCGCACTGCTATGTCGCGGGCGCAAAAAAGGACGGCGATACGCTCCTGACCGCGGGCGGACGCGTGCTCGGCGTCACCGCCGTCGCCCCCACACTGAGGGCCGCCGTCGAGGACGCGTACCATCTGGCGGAGGGCGTAGATTTTGCCAACAAATACTGCCGCGGCGACATCGGCAGCGCCGCGCTCGCGGCGCGGGAGGAGAGAGGATAAAATGGTATTTCGGACCTATGTGGAAAAGCGGCAAGGTCTCGCGCCCGAGTGCGAGGCGCTGCTGACGGACTGCCGCGATTTTCTCGGCGTGCAGGGCCTGCGCGCCGCGCGTATCTGGAACCGCTATGATGTAGAGGGGATCGAGGCCCCTCTCTTTGAAAATGCCTGCAGGAGCGTGTTTTCCGAGCCGCCGCTGGACCTTGTGTCCGACGCGGCGGACACGCAGGACGCCTGCGCGGTCTTTGCCGTCGAGCCCCTGCCCGGTCAGTTCGACCAGCGCGCGGACAGCGCGTCGCAGTGCATCCAGCTTTTGAGCCAAGGCGAGCGCCCGCGCATCCGCACGGCGAAGGTCTACGCGCTCTATGGCACGCTGACGGATGCCGATGTCGAGGCGGTCAAGCGCTATGTCATCAACCCCGTCGAAAGCCGCGAGGCGAGCCTTGCAAAGCCCGAAACGCTCGCCGAGGAGCTTGCCGAGCCGAAGTGCGTTTCGTCCGTCGAGGGCTTCACCGCCATGGACGAGGCCGGGCTCTCCGCACTGCTCTCCTCTATGGGGCTTGCCATGGATATTGCCGACCTCAAGGCGCTGCAAGACTATTTCCGCGAGTCCGAGCGCCGCGACCCCACCGTGACCGAGCTGCGCGTGGTCGACACCTACTGGTCCGACCACTGCCGCCACACGACCTTCTCCACGCACCTTGACGAGATCCGCATCGACGATGACGCCGTCAAGGGCGCCTATGCGCGCTATCTTGCTGCGCGCGAGGAGGTCTACGGCGCGGAGAGGGCTGCCAAGCGCCCGCAGACGCTCATGGATATTGCGACCATCGGCACAAAGACGCTCAAAGCCCGCGGGCTGCTCCCCGAGCTCGACGAGAGCGAGGAGATCAACGCCTGCTCCATCCATGTGCCCGCCATGGTGAACGGCAAGGAGCAGGACTGGCTTTTGATGTTCAAGAATGAAACGCATAACCATCCCACCGAGATCGAGCCCTTCGGCGGCGCGGCCACCTGCATCGGCGGCTGCATCCGCGACCCGCTCTCCGGCCGTGCCTATGTCCATCAGGCAATGCGTGTGACGGGCGGCGGTGACCCGAGAAAGGAGCTTGCCGAAACGCTTTCAGGCAAGCTCCCGCAGCGCAAGCTCGCGCAGACCGCCGCGGCGGGCTATTCCTCCTACGGCAACCAGATCGGACTTGCTACCGGCCATATCGCGGAGCTGTACCACGAGGGCTATGTCGCCAAGCGCCTTGAGTGCGGCGCAGTCGTCGCCGCCGCGCCCGCGGACAACGTTGTGCGCGAGCGTCCCGCGCCGGGTGATGTGGTCATCCTGCTCGGCGGGCGCACGGGGCGCGACGGCATCGGCGGCGCGACCGGCTCCTCCAAGAGCCACGATATGAAATCGCTTTCCACGATGGCGAGCGAGGTGCAAAAGGGCAATGCGCCCGAGGAGCGCAAGATCCAGCGTCTGTTCCGCGACGGCGCGGTCACGCGCCTCATCAAGCGCTGCAACGACTTCGGCGCGGGCGGCGTGTCCGTCGCGGTCGGCGAGCTGGCGGACGGACTCATCATCGACCTCGACGCCGTGCGCAAGAAGTACGGGGGCCTCGACGGCACGGAACTTGCGATCTCCGAATCGCAGGAGCGCATGGCGGTTGTCGTCGCACCGGAGAACGAGGCGAAATTCATCGCCGCTGCCGCGGCGGAAAACTTAGAGGCCTACCGCGTGGCGGTCGTGACCGAAAGCCCCCGCATGGTCATGCGCTGGCACGGACAGACGATCGCCGACCTCTCCCGCGCCTTCCTCGACACCAACGGCGCGACGAAGCACGCCTCCGTCGCCGTCCCCGCGAGGGAATGTGCCGCTCCCGCCGCAGCTCAAACGCTGCGCGGCATGGCGGGCAGCCTCAAGAGCGCCTCCCGCCGCGGCCTTGTCGAGCGCTTCGACTCCACCGTCGGCGCGGGGACGCTCCTCATGCCCTTTGGCGGCAGGACGCAGCGCAGCCCCGCGCAGGCGATGGCGGCGCTCCTGCCCGTCCTCCCCGGCGAGAAGACCGCGCAGGGCAGCGTGATGGCCTGGGGCTGCGACCCCGACGCGCTGAGCGCCGACCCCTATCGCGGTGCGCACGACGCGGTCTATACCTCGGTCGCCAAGCTCGTCGCCGCAGGCGCGGACTATCATAAGGCGTACCTTTCCTTACAGGAATTTTTTGAAAAGCTCCGCAATGAGCCCGCGCGTTGGGGCAAGCCCTTCGCGGCGCTGCTCGGCGCGCTGGACGCGCAGTTGGAGCTGAGCGCCGCCGCCATCGGCGGCAAGGACTCCATGTCCGGCAGCTTTCTTGACCGCGATGTGCCGCCGACGCTCATCTCCTTCGCCATCGCGCCGCTGCTCGAAGGCGAGCTGCTGACGACCGACCTGAAGGCGGTGGGCCACGGCGTCTACCTCTTCGCAGGCAAAACGCCCGAGCAGCAGACCGCCGCGTGGGAGCGTTTCACCGCGCTTGCGCGCGCGGGCAAGGTCGTGAGTGCGTGGGCGGTCGAAAACGGCCTTGCCGAGGCGGTGATGAAGATGTCCTTCGGCAACGAGATCGGCTTCGCCGCGGAAAATACGGTGCTTGACTGGTTCGCCCCCATGCCAGGCGCGATTGTCGCCGAACTGAGCGATGAAGTCTCCGACGCCGTGCGCATCGGCGTCACCACAGCGGAAAAGGCCATTGCCCTCGGCGCGGACAGTGCCTCCATCGAAGAGCTTGCCGCGCTGAACGACGCCGTGCTCGAAGCCGTCTACCCGACAAAGACGCGGGACAGCGGCACGGTTGAGAGCTTTTCCCATGAAACGAAGACGCGCGTCGCCCCCGCCGTCAAGCAGGTGCGTCCGAAGGCGCTCATCCCCGTTTTCCCCGGCACGAACTGCGAGTACGACACGCAGCGCGCGCTTTCGGAGGCAGGCGCGGACGCCGAGCAATTCATCGTCCGCAACCTCACGAGCGCCGATGTCGCAGACAGCGTCGAGCGCTTTGCCGCTGCCGTCAGGACCGCACAGATGATCGTCATTCCCGGCGGCTTCTCCGGCGGCGACGAGCCGGACGGCAGCGCCAAGCTCATCACCGCGTTTTTCCGCAACGCCGCCGTCCGCGAGCAGGTGACGGCGCTGCTCGAGCAGCGCGACGGCTTGATGCTCGGCATCTGCAACGGCTTCCAGGCGCTCATCAAGCTTGGCCTCGTGCCCTACGGAAGGATCATGGATACCGACGAGTCCTTCCCGACACTCACCTACAATGTCATCGGCCGCCACCAGTCCAAGCTCGTGCGCACGCGCGTGTGCTCGACGCGATCTCCGTGGCTTGCGGGAACAGAGATGGGAGATATTTACACCGTTCCCATTTCGCACGGCGAGGGGCGTTTTCTCGCCTCGCAGGAGCTGATCGAACAGCTTGCCGCAAACGGCCAGATTGCCACGCAGTATGCAGGCCTTGACGGATATGCTACAATGGATACTGCTTTCAATCCCAACGGCTCCGTCTGCGCCATCGAGGGCATCACCTCCCCCGACGGGCGGGTGTTTGGCAAAATGGGGCACAGCGAGCGCATCGGCCCCGCGCTTTACCGAAACGTGCCGGGGACTTACGATATGCACCTGTTCGCCTCGGCGGTGCGTTACTTCAAAAAATAGGAGGGCAAGTCATGGCCTATTACTATCCCGATCCGTCTCATACCTTCAGCGAGTACCTGCTCGTACCGGGCTACACCTCGGAGGAGTGCGTGCCCGACCGCGTTTCGCTCAAAACGCCGCTGGTCAAATACCGCAAGGGGCAGGAGGACTGCCCCATCAGCCTGAATATCCCGATGGTCTCGGCGATCATGCAGTCGGTGTCGAACGACACGCTCGCCGTCGCGCTTGCCAAGGAGGGCGGGCTTTCGTTCATCTTCGGCTCGCAGTCCATCGAAAGCGAGGCGGAGATGGTGCGCCGCGTGAAGAGCAGCAAGGCGGGCTTCGTCGTCAGCGCCTCGAATCTCACGCCTGAGCACACGCTGGCCGATGTGCTCGCGCTCAAGGAGAAAAACGGCTTCTCCACCGTCGCCATCACTGAGGACGCCATGCCCAACGGGAAACTCCTCGGCATCGTCACGAGCCGTGACTACCGCGTCAGCCGCATGAGCACAGACCTCAAGGTGCGCGATTTTATGACGCCGCGCGAAAAGCTCATCACTGCTCCCTCCTCCACCACGCTCAAGGAGGCCAACGACATCATTTGGGAGCACAAGCTCAACGCTCTGCCCATTGTGGATGAGAACGACTGCCTGCGCTACTTCGTTTTCCGCAAGGACTACGCCGAGCACAAGGAGCACCCCCTCGCCCTCCAGGACGCGCAGAAGCGCTATCTGGTCGGCGCGGGCATCAACTCCCACGACTACCACGAGCGCATCCCCGCGCTTGTTGAGGCGGGCGCGGATATTCTCTGCATTGACTCGTCCGAGGGCTACTCTGTCTGGCAGAAGAAGGTCATTGACTTCGTGCGTGAGAACTACGGCAATACCGTGAAGATTGGCGCGGGCAATGTGGTCGACCGCGACGGTTTCCGCTTCCTCGCCGAGTGCGGCGCAGACTTTGTCAAGGTCGGCATCGGCGGCGGTTCCATCTGCATCACGCGCGAGACCAAGGGCATCGGCCGCGGTCAGGCGACCTCTCTCATCGAGGTCTCCGCCGCGCGCGACGAATATTTCCGCGAAACGGGCGTCTATGTTCCCATCTGCTCCGACGGCGGCATCGTCCACGACTATCACATGACGCTCGCCCTCGCCATGGGCGCGGACTTTCTGATGCTCGGCCGCTACTTCGCCCGCTTTGACGAATCGCCCACGAATAAGCTCCTTGTCAACGGCGTGTATGTCAAGGAATACTGGGGCGAGGGCTCGAACCGCGCGCGCAACTGGCAGCGCTACGACCTCGGCGGCAAGACGGGTCTTGCCTTTGAGGAGGGCGTGGATTCCTATGTCACCTACGCAGGCTCTTTGCAGGATAATGTCGCGCGTAGCCTTTATAAGGTCAAATCCACCATGTGCAACTGCGGCGTGACCACGATCCCCGATCTTCAGAAGAACGCGAAGCTCACGCTCGTCTCCGCCACCAGCATCGTCGAGGGCGGCTATCACGATGTGATGCTCCGCTCCACCGGCAAGGGGAATGACTGAGCAGGGGCGCGCCAATTGACAACGCAAAGCGCATCCAGCTTATCGCTTATTGGGCGTAGATTTTCAGAAATTCGCGGATCTGCGCCGCGTTCAGCTTTTTTCGCAGGGCAAAAAAACGGCGGCTCGAAAGCCGCTGCACATAACGCTTATCAAAAACAACGATGACCCTTGGCCGATCTCCTGCGTTTCACGGCCAAGGGTCATCCATGGTTCTTAATATCTAACATCATTGACTACCTCTCTTTCTGCGGAGTCACGGCATACAAGATCTTTCCTGTGCTGGGGTGCTCTCTGCTATGCAATGCACCGTTGCGCGGTTCTCATGATGCGGGGAACATTGGAGTGTTTTTCTCAGATCCCTTGCAGCCGTCTTCCCCGTGCCGCCATGGCTCGGGGGTATCCTCACTGTACATTGGTCTCACCCTTTCTTTTTGTACTTAAAGGATAGCATCTTTTTGTGGGGACTGCAATTCGCAAAACAGCAGAAAAAAGCAGTGAAAAACTGTTTAAACTGATGAAATTCTGCACGGTCCCGAATTTTCACTTGACCGATTTATCGCTTTATCATATAATAGTATTATTGGGGCACGGAGCCTTTGTTCTCCGCGCACGGACGCCATCCCTCCATCAGCGTGTCGTTCTCCATGATAAAGGACCGGGCGGTGTTCTGCCCCCACGAGATGTCATACTTGCCCATGAGATAGTCGCTCAGCGCCGTTCGGTCAGTAAAGCGCAGCAGTCGGTAAGGCTCCTGGAACGCCACCTTTTTGATGAAATAGAGCGTCCCGTCCTCCGCGCACAGCAGCACGCCCACATGCCCGACAAACAGCAGAGACTCCTCCTCGGTCGGCTTATCATGGAAGAATACCGTGATGAGGCGTATCCTCTCGCTGTCGCGGAAGCTCACGCCGCGTTTTCTCCACTGCGCCTGCACGGTCCGCACATGGCGCCCGACCTCCGTACTGTCCTCCGCTTTCATGGGGGCATACAGCGCGCGGAAATCGTTCAGACTGCTCCCGCCCAGTGCCTTCGGATCGGCCTTCAGCGTTTCCTCGTCCACGAACAGCACCTCCTCGCCCGCGTCGAAGTCGGTGTTCTAACCATATAATTCCTATATTTCTCTTTGACAATCACTGTTGATTTCTTAAATACCGACGCAGGCGCCGTGTGTATCCGAAAAGAGTTGTCCCTTGCTTCCGTGCGGGATCGCTCGACAAAAACATATTGCCAAATTCTGTTGTATCCTCTATAATAACAGCATTCCATACATAATACAACAACAGGAGAGTACACACGATGAACAAAACCGAATTGATTGCCGCCATGGCTGAAATCAGCAGTCTTTCTAAGAAGGACTGTGAAGCCGCATTGACCGCTTTTGTCGCCGCTACGGAGAATGCCTTAAAAGCGGGCGACAAGGTGCAACTGGTGGGCTTTGGCACCTTTGAGGCCAAGGTACGCGCTGCCCATATTGGGCGTAATCCCGCTACCGGTGCCGAGATCAAAATTCCCGCTTCCAAAGCTCCCGCCTTTAAGGCTGGCAAGACCTTCAAGGATTCTGTCCAGTAAATCAAGGATATGTCCACGAGAGCGAAACGCTCCGCGAGGACTTCATCTGCCCGACCTGCCGCGCCACGGCGGACAAGTTTGTCCGACAGAAATAAGTATTTGGAACCGCATTGTGAAAGAGAAAGGAGTGTTTTATGAATTACATCGCCATGATTCAAAACCGCAGATCCGTGCGGGCCTTCCGCAGCAAAGAGGTGTCGGACGCAACGCTTGCCGAGCTGCGCACGCACTATGAAAGAAACTGCCGCCGTCTGATTCCGGAGCTTGCAACAGAGCTTGTAATTCTTGATGCGGACGCGCAGAGCGCACTCGAGGGCGCGGCCGGGTACCAGCAGTTCCTCATCGGCGC
>OMAL01000804.1_pt1 | contig 17138 bp, 34 predicted proteins | sample 1644711 | NCBI WGS metagenome assembly OMAL01 (sample SAMEA103958122, study PRJEB25191) | human gut metagenome | biome: human-associated habitat [ENVO:00009003]; feature: intestine environment [ENVO:2100002]; material: feces | place: Germany | collected 2013/2015 | reverse complement strand
GTAAACGGCTGCGCGGCCGTAAGCACCACAGCGCCGTTGTCTTTCAGGATCCGCCAATACTGCGACCACAAAAGGCCAAAGTCCAGCGCGTTATCCCACGCGCAGTCCGTCATACCATATGGCAGATCGCAAAGAATCATATCAATGCTGTTGTCGGGATAGATTTTCATCCCGGCGATTCCGTCGCCGAGAAATATCTTGTCTAAGTACTCCAAGTTACACTTCCTCCAGTGATTCAAAAAATCCGGAATTCCGCGCTTTTCGCTTATCAGAGTACTCTACATTACCCATTATAGGCTCAAGTTGGTCCCCTTTGTGCACTCTTTTATTTTTGCTCGCGGTCGAGGATGCAAAAGAATTTGTGGCGGAGATTATAAAACTGCCTGCGCCCGCTCGGCACCGGCATATATTCATACGGCGTCCCCTGCGTGACGTTCTTGAGCAACGGTGTTATCAGTCCGACATCAGAGCCGCAGGCAAGCTTCACGCACCGCTCAATTAGCGCGACATCTTTCTTTTCCCGCTCCCGGCTTTCTGCCCTTTTTGCCGTCGGATCAGAGCAGCCCGAAGCGGACGGCATCCCGGATGGCGCCGCCGCCGATAAAGCATATGTATCTTTTGCCCGCTCCTTTTTTCGTGGATACTGTAGGCAAAAGTATTTCAGCTCCCGATAGCGTTCGCGGGGTATGTCATATTTTTTTGGCAAATCCTTATCTCTCGGCATTGTCGTTTCCCCTTAACAGCTCTGGGTTATCGTGTATATTCCCGACAACCTCAAACTCTTCCGAATCATAGTAAAATGCTGTAAATTTCATGCCCGCTCGCCCTATAAAACTTGCGAGACCGTTATCATAATCAATTTGATAAATGCACATTTTGCCGAACCAAAATCTCTTTACTATATCGCCCTCAAAAATCTTTGTGCCGTTTTTATCTTTAAGACCTGTGTACTGCCCTGCGGTATTTTCATCAACATACAAGCAATTTGCACCACGGCAATTATATTCTTCACACTCGAATATGTTTTCCACCATAACCATTTCGCCACGACCATCTTTTGTAGGTACGCCGTACACCCACTCGCCGTTGTCTGTTTGTTTACCACGAAAAAGTATCTCACGCATTGTTGTCACTCCAATCCAAAGCCTGTCCGCTCCAAAGCCTGTCCGCATTTCGGGCAATGCTTGAATATACTATGAGTAAACGGATTTACTATAGCCGTAGTTTCGCAGTTCGAGCAAACTATATAAATATCGCCAAACCTAGGGTCTATTTTGTCAATAGGCTTCTTCGGTATTTGCTTTTCGAGAGCTTCTTTGCACACGATAAGCATTTCTGTATATTCTTGTACGCCTTGATACTTTTCAGAAAATTCTACATCATTTAGAAGCTCTAACGCTTTTTTTGCTGTCATCATTTGTACCTCCGTCCATTATTGCGCCGCAGTGCGGGCAGTAATAACATCCTATATCCAGCGGTGTTATCGTTCCGTCCGCCATCTTCTGCTCTTTAAAGCAAGTCGAGCAAAAATACGCTCCGTCAAGCGCGTTTTCGGGACGATATTTTATCCATTCACCGTGTTTAATCTCTTGTACATCAGCGGCAGGAGCTTCCTCAATACTTGTTATTGCTTTTGTTAGGTAATACGCACATAGCGCAGAACCGTCTGCCCACCATGTCGGCAAATCTTTAATGTGTTTTATTAGTTCCTCGCGGTCAATATAATCACTCATTTTGTTTTCCTCCTCTTCGTCGCGAAACTTGACACATTTACAAGGCTTTAAAAAGCTGACATCCGTCAGCAGTTTTTCCTTTTTCTCGGTCGATTCGGCGGCTCGTCTTCGGGCTCCTTTATGTATTTAAAACACATATATCCGAATCTGTTTTGAATGCACTCGACAAGGCGATAGCCCTTCGGGGCGATCGGCGGGTTGTCCGGGCTGTAGCTCCGGAGCGCGACCTTTGCGTCCTCGCTGTCAGGCTGCCGCATGTTGCGGGTTGATAAATATCTATGTTTAGTGCCCTGCTCGGGCGTCCAATGGTCGAATAAGTAATTGGCAAGACCTGTGTAATCGCAACCGTGGTCTATACCGTTATAATAGTTGTGTCGGCGCAGGTGCTCTATCTGCACGATATCGCCATAGATCCACTGCGCTTTGATGATCTCTTCCGGCACGCCGTCGGAGACCATGTGGAAATGTATTCTTTTTGTGTTTCTGCCGCGTCCCATATAAAGGTTGATTTTCGCTTCCGGGCACGCGTATTGTAGTCTGCGTTTATATAATGTACGCAACCGGCGCGCCTCGCCCCAGTCGTGTACTTCGTGGTCATTGTCAAAGGTAAGAGTGGTATAAAGTGAAGTCGGCGAGAAATTCTCGTTGAACACTCGCGCGTGCTTCCGCCTTGCTATCATCAGATTGTGGCGCTCGCGCTCCTCGTCCGTGCGGAGCACCGGCTTGTACTGCGCTTTTGCGACATTGGCGGTGCGGTCAGAAACTGTGTAGACTTCCTGCTCGCAAACCGCGCCGAAAAATATTCGTTTCTTGACTCGCACCGCTTTTCACATCCTCATTTCAAATTTTCGTATTTTATCGAACTCATCGACGAAAGCTCGTCGAGATATCCGACAGTGTTCTCCGTCAGCACCCGCGTTGTGCTGATTGGGATAATCGCCATCACAAAGAATCCGGCTTTCGCCGCAAAGAACGCGCCGGCCGCGGTCTGACGGTAGTACAGCTCGAACTCGTCCACATCAAGCGGCTCGAGATATTTTGACTCGACAAACTCTATTCCGGCCGAAGTCTTATATGGTATATAGTCGTAAGAGCCTATCCGCAGAGATATCGGCAGAGGATCGCAGCGCTCTTCTCCGTCAAATTCGTCTTTGACCATCTTCAAAAACGCTTCCGGCGGCTCGGCGGTGTATCGCTGCACGATTTTGTCCGCCTGCGTCGGTGTGATATCGAAAGATGTCATAAGCGAGTCGATTGAAAACACCGGGCAGTCGTTAAGATAGTAGGCGGCGAGGCCGTCGCCGAGCATCTGCGTTGTCATATCGTACAGCGATATGTGCTTATTCGCCTTGCACAGACTTATAATTTTTTTGATTTTCATAAAAAGTTCCTTTCTGCTTTATTAAATCGATGTCATCCGCCCGCACGTTCCAGTCCTTTTTTGCCTCATCGCGCTCGTCGACGCCCACCAAAAGCCCACCGTCGGAATTGATTTGAAGTTCAAATTTATATTTTTTCGGAATGGAAGCTCCACATTCTTGACATTTGATGCAGAACACCCAGCCTCTAATCGCGCCCCTTTCGGTGGACGCTGTCGCCACATATTTTGCCGGTGCTCCGCAAAACGGGCACCTTCTCAATGGCTCTCTTTGCGACTCAAACTCAAACATCGTAAGCACCTCCGTTTTTCGAGGTAAAAGGGTTCGTTATCCATTGTTATTCCTCCATCGGTTCGTTCCAACATTCCTTGTTCCAACATTCATCGCATTCTAACACTGGACACTCTCCGCCGTAAATTCTTTCTCTGCATACAAACGGGGTTCCATCTGAGTTGCTCCGCGCTTTCGGGAACTTCTCAAAGAAGTCCTGCGCGTATGTTTTCTTCGGCTGTTCGTCGCTCCATTTTTGCACAGTTTCGATTGCCGTTTTAATATCCTTATCACGGATTTTTGAATACGTGAGCTTGCAAAGCCCAAACATCGGGCAGTCCTCTTTATTAGCCGCATTAGCCACGCACTCATCACGTGAGCCACAAAGTCTTTTGAGTTCGTGTAAAAAGTTTATTGTTTTGCTGCAATCCATTTTTAAATCTCCTTTACTGTTATTTCTGTTCACGGGTTTTCTTTGTCATAGCTCCCGAAGAGCTGAAGCTCAACATTTGAAAAGCTGTCATCTTCTGCCTTGTGCGGATCCGCGCCCCTCGGGGACTATCTCTCCGCAACAAACACATCTGTCTGCATTAGCCATTTTCAACCCTCCTATTCCATGCTTTGATTTCTTGTTCTTTGGTTGAGTGCATTTCGGCGAAAGAACTGCACACGCAAGCTCCCACTGCTCTTGATATTGGTAAAATAAAATATTCGCCGCAAGCATATCCGATTTCGGGCACTTCGCCGCACTGCGGGCACGGCTTTAAATCAAGCATCGTAAGCACCTCCGTTGCAGGCGTATTCTTTCAGCGCGGCGGCGGCTTGCGCCATAACGCTCTCGATGCACGCGCTCGACACGACTTCGCCGTCGTTATACGCCGGGCAGACCTGGCATGCGCCCTCTTTGCCGGATCCGCAAATCTCCGCCGCTTCTATAAGCTGTTCAAGCGTCAGGGTTTTCACAGTTTTCAACCTCCTTTGCCAGTCCGCATTTCAGCGGGCTGTTATAACAAGGATTTTTACAAGTGCCGATTTTCTGACACTGGAAACAGCAGTAATTCCCGCGACGGTGATCGCAGTTAAAATGTGTGCACATCAGGATTCCGGCTTTCTTTTTATTCATCGTCCGCCGCCTCCATTTCCTCGTTCCAGCAAGCTTTACACGGCGCCGGACCCGCTCCGGCTACAGCGGAGTACTGGCAACTCCCGCCGTAGCAGTTGACGCGGCACATCCTCGGCACACCTTCTTTATCCGGCTTTGCTTCCGGGAACTTCTCGAAAAAGTCTTGCGCATAGGTTTTTCGCGGGTTCTCTCTGCTCCATTTATATAAATTTTCAATCGCATATTCAATATCCTTTCGCGAAAGGGTTGGAACCCCTTTTTCACAAAACTCATACAAAGGACATCTATCGATTATGCCAAGCTTGCAATCCCTGCGCGAGGCGCAGAGCCTATGCGTTTCAACAAAAAAATCTATCGTTTTACTGCAATCCATACTCATTCTCCTTTCAGCAGTTCATGCTCGCCGCTCTGAAGCTGAAGCTCCGTCTCAGACATCTCATAGCCCAACTCGCAAAGGAACTCATAAATTCTGTCAAGGCTTTGGTCCCCTCTGTATTTAGGTGCTGATTTAGCGTTGTTTGATGCATACCATCCGGCGGTATAGTAGCCATTATTCTCATTGTCTCCGGCAAGCGCATACGCAACAACTATCGACGCACGCTTGTCCTCGGCGATAAACTGCCGCCATTTCGGCGCATCCACATAATGCTCTTTTTCGTCTGCTCCGATCTCGGAATTGATATATGCTCTGTCATATGTACAATAGTCCGTTATCTCGCAACCCGCAAACATCACAAGCCACTTGATGATTGTTTCTTTATGTTTTTCGACTGCAGTAAAGTTCTTGACAAAGTTTACGCGGCACTCATACGCCGTTTTTGTCAGGCGCATTAATTCGCGGTTGGCGCTGTCTATACGCAGCTCGCATTCCGATTTTTCTTCTTTCTTTTTTGATGCTTTGGCTTTCTTCCGCATAAGGTACACCGTGCCATAGGATATTTCCCAAAAAAGTTCCTCTTTGTTTTTGGGCTTTTTAAAAGTTCCTTCTTTCCAGTCTGCAATCTCACACCGTTCAATCCAGTCATAGGCGGAGCTGTAAATTTGGTTTTTTACGGCTTTTGCGCCGATTGCCTTTAGCTCAGCTTTGACAAGTGGCGTTTTCTCGGCTTCAATCTGCCGCCTCTTCGCGCGAGTAAGGCTGAACTCAAACTCGCGTGTTCCGACAACTTTCAGCAGCTCGCGGCGCTCTTTTTCGTCTTTTATGTCCGCTATCTGCACATAGTTCTCGAGCGTTCCGCCGCGCTCCACCGCCTGCTGCATCTGCTCTGTAGGCAAAGTAGCTATCTTCAGGCGCTTGCGCACAGTCGTTTCGGCGAAGCCGGTCTTTTCGACAATCTCAGCAACCGGCACGCCGAGGTTAAACATCATCTGCATACCTTGCGCTTGTTCATAGACTGTCAGATCTGACCGCTGCATATTTTCCAAAAGCATGGTAGACAGCTGCGTTTTATAGTCCATTTCGATCACGGCACAGGGAACCTCAGTCAGTCCCGCCTGCTTTGCGGCTGCGAGTCGTCTGTGCCCGATGATAACGGTATACATGCCGTTTTCGGCCGGAACGACCGTCAGGTTCTGCAGGATACCGCGCGCTTTGATGGATTCCGCCAGCTCGGTGACATCGCCGATATTTTTCCTCGGGTTGTCCGGGTGTTCTTTAAGTTTCGTTACATCGATGTTAGTTATCATGATTTTTTCTCCTTTATACCCGGTTTCAGCAATTTAATAACCTCGTCTGACAGGCTGCAAAATTCGTCTTTGTCTATGCCGACAATGATGAATGTTCCGACAAAATCGCAGCCGCAAAATCTGCAGTTGTGCGGCAGTCCTAACAGTTTGCCTTCTTCGTTGCAGATAATGACGACGTCCGTCGATATCGTGACGGTTTCGATATAACCGCCAACCGTTCTCTGTAGGTTCTCCAGCGTGTTTGATATCCACACCACTCTTGCAGGTTTTCCCGGGTCTTTTACTATGACCTTAATCTTTTCCGCGCTGATATCGTCGGTGATAAGGTCGTCAATTATGTACTGCGCAATCCGCTTTTGATTCGAGCCGCCCTTTTCGCTCTCGGCGTCGATTTTGGCTATTGCCTTTTTCATCAGTTCTGTCATTTTTTTATTTCTCCTTTAAATCGTGTTGATGTCGAGTTAGCTCGCGAAAAATTGCATACTATTTTTCGGCAACACCTCTGTCGAGTTAGCTCGCCGAAAGTTGCATACTAATTTCAGATTGCCGCGCTGAAAATTAGCTCGCAAAAAATTGCGTCCTATTTTTCAGCAACACCTCTGTCGAGTTAGCTCGCTGAAAATTACATCATAATTTCAAATATTCCGATATTTCTTCCTTTGCCCGCTCCCACCCGGAGCACCACACGGCGCGGAAACCCTGTCGCTCAAGCGCTTCAAGCCACCACTGCTGCTCGACCGTCGGCTTGTTTCGGCCGGCTTTCATTTCGATATATAAGCCGTGGTATTTTCCCCGGGCGACCGGTAGGCAGAGGTCGGGCACGCCCTTTTTCATTCCCTGCCGCCGGAGCGCGGCGCCATATGAGACACTACGCTTGCCCTCGTTTGGAATATGATATAAAAGCCGCAGCTCCGGCTGTGCGGCGGATTGGTACTCCGCCCACATAAAAAGCGCTTCCTGCTCCTCGGCCTCGCGGTTCTCTCGCTTGGTCTCGGCGGTTTGGTCGCTGGCCGTGCTGCCGTCATCCGTCGAGTAGACAGTCAGGCTGTCCAGTTCGCACCCGCAAACGCGGCAGAGTCTTGTTTTGTTGCTGTCGGCAAAGTTATATTCACGCCCGCATTTCGGGCATCTGTAAGATCGTATTTTCATATCGCGCCCCCGTTGACATCTTCGGGCAGCGGTGTTATACTGATAGCGGTGTTTGGTGTTGTTTCAACATCATTTGGGCGTCCTGTTACAGCAGGGCGTCCTTTTTCATACCTATCAAGCCTGCGCCATAAAGCCCGCTCGATGCGTTCGAGGTACTTATTCAGTGCCTCGCGACCGTCGCGGAAGCTCCACTCGGTCTCTTTTCCGCCGTCCGTGTACCGCACGATATACTCGTCCTCACAGCCCGGACAGAACAGCAGCGTCACCGGCTTCGCGCCGCTTATCTCGACTCTTGTAACGACCTTGCTACAGCTCAAAGCACTGTCGCCTCCTCTTCTTTTTAAAATAATAGGCACAGTAATCATCCGTCGCGGGGATCTCGCGGAATCGGTCGGTGTTGTAGGTGTAGGTGAAGCACTTCCCGTCCCAGCCGTCGCCCACACAGTCAATTTTCCGCAGCCAGTAGCAGCTTTCGCAGACCTTTTTCCTACGCCACTTTCGCCCGCTCCCCGGCGCGTCAGCGGTCTTTCCCGATGACTGCATTGTGCCCGCTCCTCTTCGCCTTGATTTTGGCTCTGACTCTGTCCTCAAAGGCGATAAGCTTGTCCTCGTGGATAAAGCCGTAGATGATAAGTACGACGACGACGATCTCAAACACCGTCTGGATTGCAAATTTCAGTATCATTTTCTTTGTCCTCCTTGTTCTCAAAGCGCAGGCGGTCGATGCGGACCGTTGCCGTCAGCCTGCCTTTTTTGTCCTCGAGCTCGGCGGTCACTGCGAGCTCGCCGTTGATGATGCGATATATAACCGCAGACACTTTGTCGTATCTGACATCTCCGACAAGCGGCACGTAGTATATGACCGGCTTGCCGGTGACAAGCGCCTGCTTGACTTCTTCGTTATTCATGGCAATCTTCCGGTCGTTCGGGCAACGGCATCCAGTAGGTCACCTGTGGATCATCCCAATCCGGATAATCCTCAAGAAGCCAGCCCTCGCCGGCGTAAAATGTTGCGAGTTCACGGGCATTGTCCAACTCTAAATGCTCTCGCGGTCTGCCGCTCGCGATAACTAATACGCCCTGCTCGTCTTCGGGCAGCCTGTCGTTGGCGCTTATCCACGGCGATGCAGTCAGCTTTTCGAGCTGTTCCCTCGCGGCGCGGATAAGCGCGCAGCCGTGGATGTCGCAATTATGCTCATATCCGCAGCCGAAGCAAACGAGAGAGCCGGTATGTACCGCCAATTTGCGGAGTGCATCTATAAGGTTTTTTTCGGTTTTGACCTTTCGAATCCTTGTTTTTTGCCTTCTTGTTTTGATTGTGTCACATATGTCCGCGACGAGCTGGTCGTCCAGGTCATCTGCTTCAAAAAAAGACCAATCGTCAAACGCGCCTTCAACTATCTGATTATTTTTTTTATAATACTCTGTGGCTTCTCCTATCATCGACTCATCAAAGGTATAGACAAAATACGGCTTGCCGTCATCTACATAGAAGTCGATGAAGTACACATCTATGCCCTGCTTTTTTAATTCCTCGATTACTCTTTCTTTTACCACATTAATATCATTCATAACTCCTCGTCCTTTCTTAAAGCTGCTGTGTGAGTACAATAATCAATGCGACGGATGCTAAAAAGCTCGGTGCGCACCAAGATCCATCGCTATCATCGGTTATCAGCGAGTATATAGCCAAGATAAGATTAAGTAGTGCATTTAATGATAAAAACACAATTAACACTATCAAAAGCGCTCTCATTGCTCCGCCTCCTCGAAAAACCTGTGTCCGCCGATGGTGCAGACGTAGGTCTGCGACTCGTGCCATAAACTCTGACAGAGTGCCGGAGCATAAAAATAAAGTATTTCGCGATCCGTAGCGGTCTCGCCGTCGTCAAAAACCTTGGCGACGGCTTTTTTGACCTCGTCGCTCGGCTCAGGTCGGGCGGCGGTGTAGCCAAAGCTGCGGACGATTTCGAGCGGCCGCTTGTCCTCCTGCTCGCAGGCGTTAAGTATGCACTGAGCCACGGCCATTTGACCGATATACGGCTCGGCTCTTGCTTCCGCCATGACTACCCGCTCGATTTCGTTGCGCTCGACGGCGGTCAGGGCATATCTGACGCTTGCAGTTGACTGCAAAACCGTTGTCGGCTCTGCGACCGCTTCCGGCTCGGTCGGCGCGTCTGAAGATTCGACATAATATGTTTTTGGCATTGCATTGGCGATTTCCGGCAGTGCCGCAAGAAGCATTATCGCCACCAGCGCGATAACCGCGCACATAATCAACATATCCTTAGTCATCGGCGTCCACCTCATCCCGTCTAATGGCAACAACCGTTATGTTTTTTGTGACGATTTTATAAATGTCGGCGGCGGCAACTTCAGAATTTTTGTCCCAGATTTGCGATTGACTCTTGAGCAGTCTTTTAGCCAATTTCCCGGCTGCCGCTATTACTGGTGCGGACAGTGGATTGCACGGTATCGCTCGCACTATTTCCTGCGCAAGTGCGGCCGTTAGATGACACATATTCGACTGCGCTTCTTCATAGTCCTCGCCTTTTACGGCTTCTTCGAATTTTTGATACAATGGTTTCAGGTTTTCTATCATTTTTCTACATTCCTTTCTATTGACCGTTCAAGCGGTCTTTCTTTTTTTAAGCCATTCTTCGTATTCCTCTTGGACGCCCGGGGTTTCAAAAAATCGTTCCACCGCCCGAAGCGTCGCACGAGCAAGATGTTTCATCTCGCTGTCGGGCACTGCCGACAGGTCAAGCTTCGCTTGTGCCATAGGTTGCCTCCTGTGTTTTTCCTTTTTAGTTGATTTTTTTGTTTTTGTTTTTCTCCCGCCGTGTGGTTATTGACTTAATGAAAATTAAGTTATATACTTTCAGCGAAAGGATGTGTTAATGTGATTGTAGAAAACACTTCGATGGGAATTGATGCTGTATCTCCAAGGAAGAAAGTTTTGGTCTCATCCGCAAAGATCTGCCCGAGATGCGGAACTGCTTTCAGTGGCGAAATCGCTGCGGCAAGAAATTCTACTGTTTGCAAAAGTTCTTTTAATAAACCGTTCAACGATTTTGTCACACTGTACGCGTTGCATTATTGTCCTGCTTGCGAAAAAGCTTTTATAGGAGTTTATGCCGGCGTAGAATGTGACCCACTCGAGCTAAAAGAAATTTTTCCGCAGGAAGTCAAGCAGATTGTTTTTTCGCGAGAAATTGCCGATTTTTCACCGAATTTCGTTAAGATATACAACGAAGCGTATGCCGCGGAATGTCAGGAACTAACAAACATATGCGGTATGGGCTATCGGAAGGCCCTCGAATTTCTGGTAAAGGATTTCTTGATACGCCAAGAGCCCGCAAACGAAGCCGAAATCAGCAAAGCGACGCTGTCACAACTCATCAACAACAAAATCGAGAATGATAAGCTTAAAACTCTCGCCTCTCGTGCGACGTGGCTTGGTAACGATGAGACACATTATTACAGGTTGCATGAAGATCGAGATTTGCAGGACATGAAAAAATTTTTACATGCCTTTGTAACTTTTTTGGATGCTGAAATTGCTTTAAATGACGCGCTAACAATCAAGAGCAAAAAAGGCTAATCAATCTCGTCAGAGCTGGTGATTTCCTTAGTTGCTATTAATGTTCCATCTGGTTTCCAATAGCTTATTTCTCTTCTCACCGGATCGTCCTCCGTTCCCGTTCCGGTAATCGAAACGGTTCTTATAACCGGAATAATTTTTGCGTGCTGCGTTCCATATTTGGGACGCGGCATTATGCTTTCAATCATTTTCTTTTCTTCCTTTCTCTGTTGTTTATTCAGTTCTCGGCAAGTATAGCCATTTCAACGGCGTTGGCAATCATCGCGCGCACGAATCGTTCGAACTCCTTGTGCTGCATAACCCCGCCATGCTCGTTGTATTCTACGAGCGCCTGCGGTCTTATGTCGTAGCACCATTCTTTCTCGCGGATATACGCTGTGCCAATCGGCAAGACCTGTTTCTGCATCGCGCGGTAAATAAAGTCTTTCGACTGGCCAAGGTACCGCGCCGCTATTTCGACCGGCACGCTGCCGTCGATGGCGAGGATCTCCTCTGTCGTAGGTTTTCGCATGCTGTTTTCGCTCCTTTTCTCAAGCTCCGTCGCGGCGCGCCACAATTCCCGTTGTGTCCGTACCGTGGTTTGTTTCCTGCCGTTTTTTTTCGATTGCCTCGATTGCATCAAACACTCTGGACTTCATGCGATTTTCATCTCTAACCTTTTTTTTGCCGTTCATTATCATTGAAAGATAAACCGATGTAACGCCCATTTCTTCGGCCACTTCTTTAGCCTTTATTTTGTTAATATGCATTAATCCGACGGCTTCACCAATCCATTCGTTCATTCAAATCACCTCTTTCAAAAGTTTTTTTAAAAATAGTTGAATTTATTAAACTATTGTGATATAGTTATCTTGTCAAACGCAATACGGCAATTAACTGAAATCAACTCAAAGTCTGCAACGCTTTGAAAAGAGTTTATTTGATTCAACCTTGCTTCAAGTATAGTTTATTAAACTCAACTTGTCAAGTCAAAAAGTTTAATCAAATCAACTTTGTTGATTTTCACCAAAATCAACGAGGTGTTTTTATGTTCTATGACAAATTTATCGCGCTTTGTGAACGTGACGGAGTCTCTCCGTCTAAGGTAATGACGGACAACGGGTTTAATAAAGCCACTGTCTCTATGTGGAAAAGAAAATATTTACAAGGGGTAGATGTTCGCCCATCATTTGATATGCTTTCCGCATTATCCAAATATTTTAATGTATCATCAGACTATTTACTTGGAACTGAGCAGCAATCAGAACGCCAAAAAATAAGCGATGAGGAATTAAAGTTTGCGCTCTTTGACGGAGCAGCCGACAAAATAACTCCTGAGATGTTTGCTGAGGTAAAGCAGTTCGCGCAGTTTATCGCAGAAAGGGTAAAAGACAAAGATGAGCAGTCTTGACGGCTTATATGATTTGGCGGAAAATGAGAATATCGAAGTACTCGCATTTTCTTTACCTGCAACTGGCTCCGTGTCGATGATGTGGCAAAACGGAAAGTGTTACATAGGAATTGATCCGTTTTGTTTGGAGACGACCAGTGACGAGTGCGTCCGTTTGGCGCACGAGCTTGGGCACTGCGTCACCGGCAGTTTTTACAACATACATGCCGCCTGCGATGTCCGCGCCAAGCACGAATATGCCGCCGACAAATGGGCAATAAAAAAGCTCGTCCCGGAGGACGAGCTTGAGGAAGCGGTGAAGCATGGTTTCACAGAATCATGGGAACTTTCCGAATATTTTGATGTGACCGTTCCGTTTATGCAAAAAGCTATGAGCTATTATAAAGAACAAGCCCTCGGGCGCTTGTAATAAGATTGGAGGTCAAATAAATGGCAAAAGGCAAGAAAAAAGTCAGTTGGGTGTTGATTATCGCGGTAATGTTTTTACTCGGCGGCATAATGGCACTTATCGAAAAAGTCAAGGAAAGCGCCCACCCGGCTCTTTTTGCGGTGCTTATCGTGGTCGGCCTCGCGGCTGTTGCCGTCTGCGTGTTCCTGATTCTGCGACACGCAAAAAAGAAAAAGGACGCCGCGGTTGATTCCATCGACATCCCCGACCGGGCTGTGCCGGACTCCGAGCCGGTCAAGCCGGCAGAAACCGGCTCCGGTCCGCTTTTTATACCCGAGAAAGACAAACAGAACTTTCATTTTCTTCCGAATGTTATTGACGATAAAGCACTTAAATATAGCTACGAAGCACACCTCGTTATGCTCCCTGATGTTTGTGGTGTTGCAGACCTAATCGGAAAAACCGGAAAAAGTTTGGATATAGTCCTTGAGCCGGAAAACGAATATGATTCCCGTGCCGTTGCTCTGTACCTCGAGGGAAAGAAGATAGGGTATGTGCACAAAGGACGCTTGCAGGATATGATCCACGATTGGATCGAACGCGGTGATGAAATACTTTGCTGCCTTAAGCGATTAACGGCAGAAGATGCATACTTTCTCATAGGCTTTTATAAGGACTTGGATTATTTCAAAGGTCGGACATTTAAGCTTATCGGAGTTACCAAAAAAGACGGCGAAGGAATCTCGCGTGCAAGAAATGCCGAAGTATTAAGCCCCGGCGATAGCGTGTGGGTCTTTGTTGATGATGATAAATACATCGTAACCGACGGCCCTTTAGACTTTGGAGAGCTGCCAAAGGCTGCTATCGAATACGCCGAAGGTGCGAGCAGAATCGTCGGCAAGGTTGAAGAGTGCGATTTTGACGATAACGGAAAGCCCGAAATCTATGTGACTATTTATCCTATAAAATAAAAAAAGGCCCGCTCCTGCGGGAACAGGAACGGGCAGTGCATCAAACCACACCTACGACAGAGTGAGTTGATATATTTATTATATCACCCGCTCCGGGAAAGTACAAGCAAAGGAGCGGTATTTTTTATGAAAAATCCGAACGGATATGGAACGATCCGCAAACTCAGCGGAAACCGGCGCAAACCCTGGGCTGTTCTTGCTCCGCAGAGCAGCTCCGAATATTCCCTCGAAAAGCAGCGCAAGCTGATAGGCTGCTACGCCACGAGGGCAGAGGCAATGACAGCTCTCGGCGCATGGCATAAGACCCCGCATATTGACGTTCCGGCTTCTGCCGAAAATATCACACTCGCACAACTGTGCGCCGAGTATAAGAAATTACAGAAATTTAAAAATCTCGCGAAACAGACACAAGACAATTATAATGCGGCGTGGAATAAGCTTGCTGTCCTCGGCTCATATAAAGTAAAGGATTTACGAGCCGCCCATTTTCAAACGGTCGTTGACACGGCACATCAGAACGGACTCTCCGCCTCTTCTCTGCAAAAAATAAAACTTTTTGCTTCCCTACTCTGTGATTACGCCGTGCAGAATGATATCGTTATCAAAAATTATGCAACCTTCGTCACGCTGCCAAAAGCCGAAACAAAAGAAAAGGTACCATTCAGCGATCTCGATTTGCAAAAGCTCGAGTCCGCAGCTAAGGAAGGCTTTATGTATGCCGACCTAATCCTGATTATGTGCTACACGGGTTGGAGAATCAATGAATTTTTGGCACTTACGCCGTTCAGCTGGGATGCCGCAAATCATACTCTTCGCGGCGGCGAAAAGACCGAAGCCGGAAAGAACAGAGTTGTCCCGGTCTCCGATAAAGTAATGCCGTATCTGCAAAAGTGGCTCGATAAAAACGGTCCGACTATCGTCTGCCACGAGCACTGTGGCAAGCTTGTACCGGTAACCGCGCGCTACTTCCGTGCAAAATGGTATTACCCCACGCTTGAAGCGCTCGGTCTGCCACGCCTGACGCCACATGCAACACGGCACACATTTGCTTCTATGTTGCACCGCAACGGCGCAGATAAATGGGATATTCAGCGACTCATGGGACATTCTTCGGAAGTCGTTACCAATAAAGTCTACACCCATGTTGACATCGATCAGCTTCAAAAAGCGGTCAATTTGTTATAACTGAGCGCACGTGATTTTTTAACGGTTGGGAACAAATTGTGAACACACATTCGCATTTGCCTATATATATCAACGTTTTTTGCGCAACAAACTATCCCTTTTAATCAAGGTGTCCGGAGTTCGAATCTCCGATGGATCACCAAAGAGGAAGTCTTGAAGTCGTTGTGTATCAACGATTTCAAGGCTTTTTTCATTTCTATTGCAATGTACCCTAAAATAGAATCCGTAGTAACCCTGTAGTAACAGTCGATTTTTACCTGAGCAAACATTGCTTGATTTTTAAATCATATCATGCTATAATGCAATAAAGAGCCTCCGGCTCTATATCCTATTTCTTGTGGCTCTCGGTCAGACCGAGAGCTGCGTTCTTTATAAAGCAAAAAGCCGGGCAGAGGAAAATCCCCGCCCGGTCGTTTTTTAGTCGCAAGTTGTAAGCAAGTTGGTTTCAAAACGCACGCAAAACGCACGCAAAACGCACGCAAAACGCACGCAAAACGCACGCAAGTTACCAGCAAATTACCCGCAAGTTAAATCATGCCGAGAAGCTTGAGCACCGCCACGATGATACCCGCGCCGTGAAGCCCCAGCTGATTAAGCAGATTAAAAATGATAGCTGTTATCATATATTATACCTCCGTAAGGTTTGAAACCGCTACCCACGACGATATGTCGCTGAGCAATGCTTCTTTTACGCCTTTGTTTGTCTGTATTTTTGATACCTTGTGTTTTGTCGGTGCAAGCTGAGCAGCGGGAACAAGCTTTCCTCTCGTGCCGCTCAAACCTCCGTAAACTGCGCCCTTTTTGATAGTAACCGTGCTGCCGACGGCGATTCCTTTTTTAGCAGCCGATACGATGGTTATATCCTTGAGATATACCCAGCTGCTGATTTCTCTCAGCAGTGCCTTATTGTCCTGTATCTTGCTCACGGTATGTTTGCGCAGCTTTACCCAAGCAGGAATACGCTGCCCGGTTGCATAGATACTTCCGGTTATTTTCACTTTATCACCGACAGCAATTTTCGATGTTGCCATCGGTTTCTTCTGCGGAGCACTCGCACTCGCGTAGGTTATCCACGGACACTTTCCCCAATGCACCCACGGTCGACTGTGCAGAGCTGTTCTCACAACACCTCCGCCGCAGCTCACGGTGCATTCTATTACATATCCGTTGCCCTCATACACACCCACATGACCATCCATAAACACTAGGACGCCGGGTATCTCGGGTATCTTGTTTATGTTGCCGTGTTCGGTACATTTTGAGAGCATGCCGTTTGCCGACACATCCTGCGCGGCGTTATATTTCGGCGCGGCTGTAGCGCTGTCGCTCCACAGGTAGCCTTTTATCAAACCGACACAGTCATGCACGCGCTTGCCGATATCTTTCTTGCACGCCGCATATCTGGCGCTTGTATAAAAAGACGGATACTGCTTGCGCTTCGAGTCAAGCAGCGTCTGTGTGCCGACCTGCCCAAAGGTGCCGTACCAATACGGATTGCCGATGTTCGCTTTTGCGTATGCCACGAGCCCTGTATTAGTCTTTGCCATTTTCAGCACCCTCCTTTTTCTTAAGCTGCTTATTGATTTCCGCAACCGCCGCTTCGATAAGCATGTCCATCTCGATATCAGATATTGATATGCCTTTCTCATTGAGCATTTCAACGATGTTTTCCTTGACCTTCGCAAGCTTTTCTTCGCCGTGTAAATCTTTATACAGCTGCTCCGCTGCGTTGACACAAGTTTTCACGACCGACTCTTTAGTCTTGTCGGCGGAAAGCTTCGAAAGAATCTGCTTTATCGCGATTCCGATGAAGCCGAGCACCGCCGTTAAAACGGTGTAGATCAATGTCATACCGTACTCCGACCAAAATTCTGCAAACATAAATGTGACCTCCTTATTTTTCGCTCATACGGCTCTCCAAGCCGTCTATCCGATGGTGTGCTTGTTTCGCGGACGATTCAACAGAACTCAGTCTTTCAACGACTTCCCTTATGCTGTCATCCTGCTTTTCCTGCTTTCGTTTGATGTCATCGACACCGCTTTTTATGTATCCCAGTTCCGTCAAAACAACACCGTCTTTCTTGCCCTCGTCGCGGTTGTCGCTCTTGCCGTTTCGCTTATAGGCTTGATACCCAAAGATAATGGCGCACACCGTCCCGCATGCACCTATTGCGGCTAAAAAAACTTCCCACACGCTCATCCCGTCACCTCCTCGAAGTAAATGCCCACAAGCTGCGACGGCAGATAGTGCATGACCGTG
>OMAL01000781.1_pt1 | contig 17709 bp, 17 predicted proteins | sample 1644711 | NCBI WGS metagenome assembly OMAL01 (sample SAMEA103958122, study PRJEB25191) | human gut metagenome | biome: human-associated habitat [ENVO:00009003]; feature: intestine environment [ENVO:2100002]; material: feces | place: Germany | collected 2013/2015 | reverse complement strand
TCAACGCCAGGAATATGCTTCATATCCGGATGTCCCTGCAGATACGAACCTGTATGGCGCAGTGTCACAAGATCTTCCTTCGGGAAAAATCCGCGCTCTGCAAGTGTGGAATAATAAGCCGGTGCTACATGTCCTTTGGACAATACAAAACGGTCACGATCCTCCATCTTCGGGTTCTTTGGATCAATATTCATCTCTTCGAAATACAGATATGTAAAAATATCTGCCGAAGACAGCGATCCGCCCGGATGACCGGATTTTGCGCTGTGCACTGCCGTTACAATGCTCTTGCGGATTTCATTCGCAAGTTTTTCCAATTCTAAATTATTCATTATTTATTCTTTCCTCCTCTTAAAATGGTGGTGTATTATAATTCCGTTCTTCCCTGCAATGCCCGCAGTAGAGTTACTTCATCGATATATTCCAGATCTCCGCCAACCGGCACTCCGCTGGCAATCCGTGTCACTTTAATCCCTGTCGGTTTGATGAGTTTGCTGATATACATCGCCGTTGTCTCACCTTCCAGACTGGAATTCGTTGCAATAATCACCTCATCCACATCTTTTTCCAGACGCACCATCAGTTCCTTCAGCCGGATATCGTTCGGACCGATTCCAAGCATGGGGGAAATTGCACCATGCAACACATGGTAGACCCCGCTGTATTTTCCGGTTTTTTCATAGGCAACCAGATCGCGGGTATTTTCTACCACCATAATCGTCTTGTGATCTCTGGATGTGTCACTGCAGATCGGACAAATTTCCTGATCTGTCAGGTTATAACAGCACTTGCAGTATTTGACATTTTTCTTTGCAGAAACAATTGCCGATGCCAGTGCATCCACATGATCCTGTGGCATATTCAGAATATGAAATGCCAGCCGCTGTGCGGATTTGGCTCCGATTCCCGGAAGTGCAGACAGTTCTTCAATCAATTTTGCAATCTCATGACTGTAATAATCCATATCAGAACGGAAGTCCTCCACCTAATGCCCCTGTAATCTGTGACATGGACTGCTGGGAAGCTTCGTCAATTTTACGCATCGCCTCATTTGTCGCTGCCATGATCAGATCCTCGAGCATCTCAATATCATCCGGATCCACTACTTCTTCTGCCAGTTTTACCTTTGTCACCTCATGCTTGCCGGAAACCGTCACTTCCACGGCTCCGCCTCCTGCTGCTGCCGTAACTTCCTGTTCCTCTAAATTCTTCTGCGCCTCTTCCATCTGCTTTTGCATCTTCTGCGCCTGTTTCATAATATTCGCCATATTTCCCGGCATACCGCCAGGGAATCCACCTCTTTTTGCCATGTGGGGTCCTCCTGCTTTCTAATTTCAGTTATTTACGAATCTTGTATTATCATACCATTAGAAGTTCTCTTCCTCAATATCAAAATTGATTAATTGCCGCAAATCCGGTACCGTATTGGCTGCACTGCGTCCTCCTTCATTTAAGCGGAGCTGCACTTCTACCTGCTTTGCACACCGCTGCGCAATCATTTCTTTCAAATGATCAATACACCCTGCCTTATTGTCGCTTAGATAGGCAAACGCGTTGGCATCGTCAAACACCAGGAGCAGTTCTCCCGCCGGTCCGAGCGTCGGCACCGCCTGATTCAAATACTGTCTGGTGATGCCTCCCATCTCTGAAATGACCGACCGCCAGTTGTTCATCACCTGTTTAATGTCCTCAGGAATGGCTTTGGGAAGCTGTGTTTTCTCCGGTGTCTGTGCCACCGGAGCCTGCGTGCCACCTGCTGCCGGAACTGCTGCACTCTGTGGTGCCGCCGAAACAAATGCCCCGCTTTCTAATTTCTGCTCCATATCATCCATACGCTCATTGAGTGCCGACAGATCTTTTTCCATCTGTGGACGGCAAAGCTTGATAATTGCAATCTCCAGCAGGATGCGCTTCTGTGCCGCATACCGGATCTGGCTGGACAGTTCCGAGAAAATCCGGATATACCGGATCAGTGTTTCCGGCTCCACCATCCGTGCCTCTTCTTTCAGGGCTGCCAGATGATCTGCCGACATATCCAGCACTTCCTCCATGTCATCCGCACTCTGGATGAGCAAAAGATTTCTCATGTACCAGGTAAAATCGTTCACCATCTGTCCCAGTTCCCGTCCCTGATCCACCAAATGATCCACCGTCCGGATGGCACCGGTCACATCTTTTGCCAGCACCTGGCGCAACAGTGCGGAAAACACTTCCGTATCCACTGCACCGAGCACTTCCAGCACATTTTCATAGGTGAGTTTTTCCCCCAGATGAAAAGCAATACACTGGTCGAGCAGACTCAGCGCATCACGCATTGAACCGTCCCCGGCTTTTGCCACATAACGCAGTGCGCGCTCCTCGACATCCACCTGTTCGGTACGCATCAGTTCCGCCAGACGATCGGTAATGGTATCAATGGAAATCCGGTGAAAATCATATCTCTGGCAGCGGGACAGAATCGTAATCGGGATCTTGTGTGCTTCCGTTGTCGCAAGAATAAAAATCACATATGCCGGCGGTTCCTCCAGCGTCTTGAGCAGCGCGTTGAATGCGCCTGCCGACAGCATATGCACCTCATCAATAATGTAAACCTTGTATTTTCCCTCTGTCGGGCGGTAAGATACTTCTTCCCGGATCTGCCGGATATTATCCACGCCGTTGTTCGATGCCGCATCAATCTCTATGACATTCATAGAAGTCCCGGCGGCAATGCCCTGACATGCAGGGCATTGTCCACAGGGACTTCCGTCTACCGGGTGTTCACAATTTACTGCTTTTGCAAAAATCTTTGCAACTGTCGTCTTTCCGGTACCCCGGGTACCGCAAAACAAATAAGCATGTCCTATGCGATCGGCTTTGATCTGGTTCTTTAATGTTGTAACAATGTGTTCCTGTCCTTTGACATCTTCGAATTCCTGCGGACGGAACTTACGGTATAAAGCCGTGTAAGACATTTTTCTTCTCCTTTTTGCCGGATATCAGGAAATTTAATCTCCAAAACTGATACCGATCCGTTTTGCCTCCTGAATCATCTGACTGTCCGGATCAACCGTCTTTAACTTGCCTGCCACCTCTCCAAGCGGCACACATTTGGTCTTGTTGTTGATCATGGCGATCATGCAGCCAAATTTTCCATCCATAATTGCTTGGGCAGCGGCAGATCCAAGACGGGTACATAATACTCTGTCGTATGGACACGGACTGCCGCCACGCTGTGTGTGGCCCGGAACCGCAACGCGGACTTCCACACCGCATTTCTCCTGAATCTGATCTGCAATCTCATAAGAAACCGATGGGTACCTGCGGGATGCAACTTTTGCCTTGTACTGCTTCTTGGTAAGCTGTGCATCGTCTTTGGAGATTGCACCTTCTGCAACTGCAAGAATCGTAAATCCTTTTCCGTCTTTTGTACGCTTATGAATCGCATCCACGACCTTATCAATATCATACGGAATCTCCGGGAGCAGAATAATGTCGGCACCGCCTGCCACTCCTGCATACAGGGTAAGCCATCCTACTTTGTGTCCCATTACCTCTACAATAAATACACGGTTGTGGGAAGCAGCCGTTGTATGGATGCAATCGATAGTCTCTGTCGCTATATTAATTGCACTCTGAAAACCGAATGTCACATCTGTTCCGTAAATATCATTGTCAATGGTCTTTGGAAGATGAATAATATTGAGTCCTTCCTCGCGAAGCAGATTGGCTGTCTTCTGTGTACCGTTACCACCTAAGATAACCAGACAGTCGAGTCCGAGCTTACGGTATGTGGACTTCATGGCCTCTACCTTGTCCAGACCGTTTTCATCCGGCACACGCATCTGTTTGAATGGCTGGCGGGAAGATCCGAGAATCGTTCCACCTCTGGTAAGGATTCCGGAAAAATCCGAGGCTGTAAGAATTCTGTACTGTTCATAGATCAGCCCTTTGTACCCATTTTCAAATCCATAAATCTCCAGTTCGTCTACATTCGTAGTAAGTCCTTTTACAACACCACGCATGGCTGCATTTAAAGCCTGGCAGTCTCCGCCGCTGGTAAGCATTCCGATCTTCATCATGCACGTTTCCTCCTGCATATTCTCTTATTGTGTACCAAATGTTTTCACATACACATTTGTATTATAGTATAATTTTTGTCCGTTCACAAGATAAGCGACTTGAAAAATGTATGTAAATTCTGTATACTATTAAGGAGCACATCGCATGAGAGTTCCGCTCCGCGGAAGCGATGTACGTAGGAGATATAGCTTACGCTATACCTCAAGGAGCACATCGCATGAAAGTTCCGCTCCGCGGAAGCGATGTACGTAGGAAATTCATCGGAGATGAATTTCAAGGGAGAGTTGTCCGAGAGGTCGAAGGTGCCGCACTCGAAATGCGGTTTGCGTCGAATAGACGCAACGTGGGTTCGAATCCCATGCTCTCCGCTCACTTTTTAAACAAAAACAGCACCGCGGTCTTTGACCTGCCCGGTGCTGTTTTTATATGTCAATGACGTCCCCGGTTATTTCCACGCCGATCCGTCATGTCACGCTTTTCGCGGGAATCACGGCTCCGATGCTCACGGGAATCGTTTGCTCTGTTTCCATCCGCACGGCTTCCATGATCCGCATCGCTGTTTTTGGCGGATGACGGTCTCTCTTTTTTGCGGCCGATATATACGTTCCATTTCATATAGGCTTCCTGCGCATTGCGGGATTTGTAGATTACGTTGCGTTCCTCCCCTACAATATCCGTAATGCTGTACCAGCCTTTGTCATACTGGAATTCCGCTGTCTTTCCTTCAAGTTCTTTATTTCCAAGTACAAATTTATGTATTGCCTGCTGTGGCTGCTGCTGTGCCATCCTATCCCTCCTTTTTTCCTAATACATACTCCACGGCCTGTCTCAGTTTTTCATCTTTTTTCATTTCTTCCGTTCCCTGAAGTGCCTCTGCCTCTTCCCTGGTAAACAATTCCCGCAGTTTTACCTGATGGTTTTCTACCGGAATATAAGATACTCTGGATTTGTCGAATACCGGGCGCAGCACATAGTACGGAATTTTTCGTTCCCTGCGTGATGCGGAGAGCGAAACAATATTTTCTACCTGACAGACTCCCTGTGTTTCACTGTATATGATCTGTTTTTTTTCAAACATTCTGTCACCTCTGAAAAAGATAAAATTATCATATCACAAGAAAAAAGTTTTGACAAATGCCCCAAAACATTTTACGCTTGTCCCAGGGAGGAAATTGTATATGTGGATTCTATTTGCATTTGGGTCAGCTCTGTTCGCCGGACTGACTTCCATACTGGCGAAATGCGGTATCAAAAATACCGATTCCAATGTAGCTACGGCGATCCGTACCATTATTGTACTTATTTTTTCATGGATCATGGTATTTCTGGTCGGGGCACAACACGGCATCGGAAGTGTTTCTGCCAAAACCTGGACATTTCTGATCCTGTCCGGACTTGCCACCGGTGCTTCCTGGCTGTGCTACTTCCGTGCACTGCAGATCGGAGATGTGGATAAGGTGGTGTCTGTCGATAAATCGAGTGCCATCCTCTCCATTCTTCTCGCTTTTCTCTTCCTGCATGAGAGCATCAGCCCACTGAAACTTCTATGCGTGGTGCTGATCGGCGCGGGAACCTACCTGATGATCACGAAAAAGGGAACTTCTTCTGAGAATTCCGGGAAAAAAGGCTGGAGCTGGTTCTTCTACGCGCTTGGCTCTGCCGTCTTTGCCAGCCTGACTTCTATTCTGGGAAAAGTCGGCATTGAAGACATTGATTCCAATCTGGGAACTGCCATCCGTACCATCGTCGTGCTGATCATGGCATGGATTGTCGTGTTTGTCACGAAAAAGCAGGACAGCGTGCGCACGATTGATCACAGGGAACTTGGCTTTATCTGCCTGTCCGGTCTTGCCACCGGTGCTTCCTGGCTGTGCTATTACCGCGCATTGCAGGATGGTCTGGCAAGTGTCGTTGTGCCGATCGATAAGCTGAGTATTCTGGTTACCATTCTGTTTTCTTATCTTGTATTTCATGAGAAACTTGGAAAAAAAGAAGCCGGGGGGCTGGTACTGATTGTGGCGGGAACGCTTGGGATGCTGGTGTAGTATCCCTTGCTATGCCCTTCAGGCGCACCAACCAGACAATATTTACCAGCTCAATCCACAATCAACACGGTCTTACCTTCAAACGCAACTCCATATTCTTTGATCTGACTATCTGTAATCCCTTTCATTTTTAGTTCTTCACTGTATTTTCGTTCCCTGATCTGTGCAATTGCAGACTGCGCGGTCTCTTCGAGACTTTTTCCCTTTCTTGCGCTTCGTACTTTAAATTCCAGAATCACAGCATTATCCTTTCCCGGATGTTTTGGCTCCAACATAATATCATATCTGCCAAAGCCGCTTTCCCGATTCGACCTCAGATAATACCTGTCCCGCAAATCAACCAGCAGACCTAAAACAAACCCGTGATAAAAACGTTCCGGTTCAGCCCCGGAAGCCCGGTCTCCGGTATCAAAATAGCTGAATGTCTGTAATGCTATACGGTTCATATATTCATTCATCGCATCCACATCCCCAGCAACCATTGCCTTAACAAAATCGTTGTAATCCGGCTGTACCGGGGCAAACCAATCGTGAATCATTCTCTGAAACATAAGCTTTACTTCAAGATTGGTAAGTGCAAGCTGATATTTCGGTTCCGTTCCTTCTGGAATATCCTGATATTTTTCATAAGACAAAACCTTTAAATATCCGCCTGCGAGTAAAAGGCTCCATACCGCCTTTTCATTGCCATCCAGTTGATTGTATACAATCTGTTCATCTATTTCCGACCAGATACATTCCCCACATAATAGTTTTTCAAATTTTTCTTTGATCAGGCGGTTTCCTTCACGAACCAATTTTCCGACAAGACTATTTGCGCTTGTGTTTGCCCAATAGGTTGTATACTGCTTTGCATCCAGATAATTTAAAATCGACCACGGATTATAGATATCTTTGTGGGTTCCAAAAATAAATCCGTCATACCATCTTTTTACCTCATTTTTTTCGTTTTCCAGTCCGAAACCTTCTAGCGCAGAAAACACTTCCTGCTCCGTAAAACCAAAGGATGCAGCATATTCATTGGATGTTGTAGTAACCACTTTTAAATTATTCAGGTCTGAAAAAATGGATTCCTTACTGACCCTCGTAATTCCTGTCATAATTCCACGCTCTAATGCCGGATTGGTCTTAAATGTCGCGTTAAACAGACTTCTTGTGAATGTCACAAGCTGCTCCCAGTATCCATCTACAAAAGCTTCCTGCATTGGCGTGTCATATTCATCTAACAGAATAATTACTTTTTTACCGTAATATTTATACAAAAATCCTGACAGATAATATAAAGAAAGTGTTGCATCTACATACTCCATATCAGTCATGATTTTTTTATACAACTTTACTTCCGTATCCCGTAGCTTTCCACTTTCCGTTATAAAATCGTATTTGACATAAAGCTGCGCAATTAATTCACAGATCTTTTTTTCTGCCAGCTGATACGTGGGTTCCTTCACATTTGCAAAAGACAGGCTAATGACCGGATACGTTCCCTGTATATTACGGTACTTCTTATCCTCCCAGATTTTTAAATCCTCAAACAGATCCGAACGTCCGGAATATTCCACGGAAAAGAACTGTTCTACCATACTCATGGTCAAAGTTTTACCAAAACGTCTTGGTCTTGTGATCAGAGTAACACTGTCCCCACAATCCCACCATTCCTTTATAAAATCCGTTTTATCAACATAAAAATAATGATTTTCAATTAATGTGGAGAAGTCCTGTATTCCGATTGCTATATTTGCAGACATTTGCAGTCACCCCCTGTCTTTGCCTTTTTTCATATATTATACCCTATCCTTAAATGATTGAAAAGCAGGCTTTGGGGTCATTACAAATATAGTTTCTTTTAGGAAACGCTCACTGCATGAAAATTTCATAAAAAATTAGGCTCTAAAATAAATGTTGGGTTAACGAATTATATTTGACTAAACTTTCCCAGCAGATATTCCCGAATAAAGCCTGAATAAATGCGGTTTGGGAAGCAATCCATTCGGTTACTTTACTTTTCAGTACAAATGTGATATCTGCAGAAAACGTTGATATATGTTCCACAAACAGAGCCATAAGGCTCCGCAGTGCATTGGTTAAATCCATGTCCTGGATATCTTCACAGTACATGAAAAACAGTTCACCATATGTTTTTTCGTCATTCTGGTTCCGACGGAGCCATTCCAGAATGATATATCGTGTAAATACAATGGTTGTATGGCTTACCATTGCACCATAATTACGGCTCTGGAATCCCGAACCTAATTTCAAAAAAGATTTTGATGCCTTGAAAAAGCATTCAATTGACCATATGCCGATATTTTAGAAATGCCGATAAAATTTCTGTAAGATTCCATGCCTGACCCAATATCAGGCATGGTTAATAAACTATCGGCATTTATTTTAATCCACAAAGCCGCTTGATAGCATCTTCGTCATTGGCATACTTGAACACCACATCATCCTTAAAGACGGATCTGTCGCTATCGCTAAGCTTATGCAGTGCTTCCCTCTTCATTTCTTCAGTAACCTTAGCGTAGAAACGAGTCGTTTCTATATTCGAATGACCAAGCCATTCAGATATAGTAGGGAGAGGCACCCCCGCCTGATACAGGTGCATTGCCCTCGTCCTTCTGAAAAGATGCGAATGCAGATGGACTAGATCCGGATTGCTTTTGCGAACCTCTGTTTCACATCCTGCAAGTATACGGCTGACATTATCACTGGACATTTTGTTTCTCCGGCCATTTCGGAAAGAATAAAACATCAGATTCTCCGAAGTCTTGTCTGGATGATATTTTTCGCAGTAATCTTCAAACCGGCTCCATATTTCCTTGGATAAGGGTGTAATCCTATGTTTCTTTCCTTTTCCGTAGAAATGGACATCAGCCTCCCCGTTGGATGTCGCTTTAATATCAAGGAGTTTTAGTGACAATACCTCATTTATCCGTGCACCGCTTTCATACAGAAGCGACAGGAGAAAACGATCTCTTACAGCTTCACGATTGCTATCTGTACTTTTAAGAACCAGGTACACATCATTAACTGAAAGCCATGTAAAATCGAGAATCCTTTCATCATCAACATCGCTTATCTCGCGGATTGTCTCATACGCATCAAGGGAGATAGCGTTCTTTTTATAAAGGTACTTGCAGAATCCCCGTAGATCTGATAGGCGATGGTTTATGGTCGATGCCACGTTATTGCGTTCAGATTTCGGCCAAGCCATGAATTCTACTATGTTTTTCTGGCTGAAGTCAGATGACTGCATCGTTAGGACAGTCACCTTTTGTTTTGATTCAAGGTATGTCACAAACAGATTTATGCTATATCTGTACGAGTCAATTGTGTCTTTATCGCGATTCCTGACACCCGGAAGGTAGATTCTCATAAATTCACCCATAAGCGATACAAGGCGTGGATCTTTAGCTTTAATCCTCATCTTCCGGAACCCCCTTTCCATAAACCTGGGAAAGGAGAGCCCAGTTTACAGCTTTGGACTTGCGCAGATTCTCTGGAAGAAGGTGGATATAATAAAGCGTTGATGTGAGTTCTGAATGCCCCATATATGCCGAAAGGTACGGCAATAATTCCATCACGTCCTTCCCATTGTTTATCCAGCGGATTATATTACGCGAAGCAAAAGCGTGCCGCAGATCATAAGGTCTTGGAGTCCCCTTCCATGAAATGCCACTCTTTGAGATCAGGTTCCTCCTTATCTGGTTGTACCACGATGCTTCGTATGGTGTGCCGTCCCATTTTTAAAAGAACCATTGCCTCTTTCCTGCTACGGAATCGTATTTCTGACAGAGCGTGCGCATATCCTCTGACATAATGATGTGCCGATCCTTGTGCCTCTTGGACTGCCGTATATAAACGTCTCCTGTAATCAGGTTTACATCCTCTGTTCGTATCGCAGGTGGTTCCTGTGGGCGAAGACCACAGCAGTAAAGTAACCGGCTATACACAGGAAGCACAATCTCTGGCAGATATCTTTTCCCACAGGTTTTGCCAACATATGAGTCAATCATTTTAAATAACCCGGAGAGTTCATCATCCGTAAACAGGTACGGATTGAAAGCTATGCGCTTTACTACATAGACGTCATCCGGTATATAATCATCATATCCAAGGAAGTTCAGGTATTTCGTGTACTCCCGCAGGAGAGAGAGGAAGACGGATTTACTGTTGACAGTATAAGGATAATAAATGAGCCACTCGTCTACCATTTCCTGGGTAATGCGGGCAGACAGGGGATGGTCAATGTCACTTAGTTAAGCTTATTGGTTCACTATGAGGCAAACCTCTAACAAAAATTTATAAATTATAGTTGACACATCAATCAAAATGTGCGGCCGCTCTCGTTGCTGATATATTTTTAAGGTAACGAGAGCGGTCCTTGAATTAGAACTATATTTCATTCTGATTCAAGGAGGTTTACCTATGACATTTCCTGAAATTGTCAAAACTACACTTTGGGACATTATTGATGAGATGTCCCACTCACTTTCTTCTTTTGTAAAAAATCCAGATAAGGATTTTATCCGCAAACGCAAACTTGATTTTAAGAAAATGATGCATCTGATCATTTCCATGGAAAGCGGAAGCCTAAATCATGAACTTCTCAAATTTTTTGAGTATGATTCCTCAGTTCCTACTGGCTCTGCTTTTTATCAACAACGTTCCAAACTTTCCGTTTCTGCATTCCGTCACCTTCTCAAGGAATTTAACCTTAAATTCCCCTTAGAAAAATTTCGCGGAAAATACTATCTTATTGCGTGTGATGGTTCTGAATTTAACATTGCCAGAAATCTTAAAGATGCAGATACTTTCCACGAACCAAATGGTAAATCGGTATCCGGTTTTAATATGGTTCATACCATCTCTTTATATGAGGTATGTTCTAAGCGGTACCTTGATTTAGAAGTCCAGCCTTGGCGTCTTAAAAATGAGTTTCAGGCTATCTGCAATCTTATGGATCGGTATGCCTATGGGGCTTCCCCCATTTTCATTGCTGACAGGGGATTTTCCAGTTACAACGTTTTTGCCCATGCAATCGAAAATAATGTTGATTTTTTAATTCGTGCTAAGGATTTGAATGTACAGCGTTTTCTTGGCGGCGGGACTCTTCCTGACAAACTGGATACAACCATAGAGCTGATTCTGACCAGAACACAATCCAAAAAGAAACATAAACATCCCGAAAAAGAATCACAATACCGCTATATTTGTAAAAACATAGCTTTCGACTATCTTAATCCAGCTGATATTTCCGATGAATATCTGCTGAAACTAAGAATCGTCCGCGTTGAAGTATCCGATGGTGTTTTTGAAAATATTATCACTACACTTTCCGAAGAAGACTTTACACCGGACGATATAAAATACTGTTACAATCTCCGCTGGGGCATCGAAACTTCTTTTCGCGACCTAAAGCATACCATTGGAGCTACTAATTTACACTCTAAAAAAACAGAGTATGTTGCATTTGAACTGTGGAGCAAGCTCATTTTGTACAATTTCTGTTCCATAATTATTTTACATGTACCAGTAAAAAGCAGGAATCGCAAATATGAGTACCAAGTCAACTTTTCTCTCGCAATGAAAATCTGTTTTGATTTTCTAAGAGGAGTCGCACCACCAAATGTAGAAAGCCTGATAAGTAAGTATATCCTACCTATCAGGCCCGATAGGAACTATGCCCGACAGCATAGAGTCCAAAAACCAATCAGCTTCTCTTACCGATTTGTATAACATAGAGTAACTGACAATTCTAGTATACACTAATTTTAAGGCAGACGAAAGTCTGTCTTAAAGTCGTGCCTGATATTTATATGATCTTTTTTGAATGAAGATTGTTTTACTCTTTTTTTGTTTACCACATCCTTTTCACGCTAGATGCACACAAATCCATTAATTTGTAAAAAGCTTAACTAAGTGACATTGATTCAGACGACTAACTTAAGGCAGAGTTGACGGTACACCGGACGTTTTGTCCGGAACCATAGCCTGAAACCTTCTTTTGCATACGACAGTATACCACAGATGCCTTTCGCCAGTCGGTAATAGCGGAAATGAACTTTTTCTTTTACAGGGTCTGCTTTTTGTATGATGGAAACCTTAACGGCATTCGTTTCTGATTTCATGGACATATGTGCCAGAAATGCCATGCATAGGGTAATATAAAAATTCAGGGCATTGATTGCAGCAAGCTTCCTCACACGGAAGTTTTCAAACTGAAACATCTGCTTTTTACAGCGGAAATATTCCTCAATGCGCCATCTGGAAAAGTAAGTCAGGGCGATGTTTACCACGTCTTCTTTGGATTTGATTTTCTTATTGGTTGCAAGCATCATGGGATGTTCCGTAATGCCGTAAACCAGTACGAGATAAATATCTTTCTTTGAAGCGGTAATCTGCACTTTCACATGGGAAAGATAGGCATCGTGCTTTTTGCCCTTGTATGTCAGGACAGTTTTGATCTTGCCCTTTCTTTGATTGCGAAGCTGTGTGGCAGGAACCCATTTTCCATGGAAGAAGAGTTTCCTTTTGGCAGTAAGGCGGATGACATAGTCCTGTTCCAATTCATCAAGTTTCAGAAACATCTTGTTGTCATCGTAGCCTCTGTCCATGGCAAAGGTTGCTTTTCCAAATATGCTGGCACCGCGTTTCATGGCAGAGAAGGTAATATCATTAGTGGATGTAAAATTCTTTTCTTTTGAAGAATGAATTTCTGAAAAAATACTGACAGGATGATTATTTTTAGTGAGAACACAGGCTTCTGTCACATGATATCCTTTTTCATAAACTGTTTTGGAAGCAGTACATTTAGAGCCGTCTCTGACAAGTCCGAGAGCTTCAAATTTGTAACCATCAGGCTTTACAACATCATTGTCATCGATGTGTATGACAGGCTCTTGCGGAGCCCATTTACGGATGATAGTAAGATAAGATTTAAGTGCGGTGGAGGAAGTGCCATTGTTTAAATGCCTGGTTAGCCGTTCAACAGAATTGACCTTTTTAGTATCTTCATGAAGCTGATCCACAACATCGGTTAAAATACAGCTTCCGGAAGCAAGCATACCGTAAGTCATATCGGCAGAAAACTTTTTATCCGGCTTGGACAGGTGTTTTGAAATTTTATTTGAAAAAGTTAAAATTTCCCGTTTCATTTGATAAGTATTTGATGTAAAATTGACCATGAGGAATCCTCCTTCTTTTTGTTTAGTAGATTTTTGTTTGGTCACTTAAATTTTACATCAAAAAGAATGAAGATTCCTTATATTTTGGGTATTTTTTGAAAGTTGTTTATAGCAGAGTCTGTGAAAGCAGGAGAGTGTGGATAAAAGTACGAAAACTCAAGAGGAAACAGATATTGCATTCAAAATCAATTTAGACTATAATTAGACTAAAATCAGTTTGAAGAGGTGAATGTTTATGAATGATGATTTGATATATCTCGATACATATGTTCTTCAGCAAGATATGAGGGTTAGAATGCCTAAAAGTATTATTGAGAATCTTCATGTTGAAAAAGGAAAAAGTAGATTTGCAATATACTATGATAAGATTAATAGCTACTTGGTAATAAAAGTTTGTGAAGAAGACAAGAACATCAATGGTAGCGAGGAAAAATAAATATGGACAATTTGAATGCAATTAGTTTATTCTCATCATCAGGGATAGGCGATTTGGGGTTACACGCAAATGGTATTAAAACTGTTGTTGCTTGTGAATTATTAGAAGAGCGAATGAACTTGTTTAAAAATAACAATCCAGATACGAAATGTTTTTGTGGTGATATTTGGAATCTTCAAAAAGATATAATAGAATATTATAGAGCACAGTATCAAGATGCGCCATTTCTTGTTTTGGCAACCCCACCTTGTCAGGGGATGTCACCTAATGGTATGGGGAAAATGTTGAATGATTATAGAAAAGGATTGCGTCCAAAATATGATGAACGTAATCGTCTTATTATTCCGGCAATTAAAATAATTAAAGAACTACAGCCTAAATGGGTGATTTTTGAAAATGTTTCGAATATGGAAAATACTCTGATATATGATGAAAATAATGAGCTTATCAATATCATAGATTATATCCATAGAGAACTTGGAGAAGGCTATGTAGGTGAGCCAAAAGTTATAGATTGTGCCGACTACGGAGTACCAGAGCATAGAGTAAGGCTTATAACTATATTGTCAAGAACGCCTGAGGGATTAGATTATTTTAGTAAAGAAGGTACTTTTTTGCCAGAGGTAACTCATTCAGCTGAAAAAACCTTGTTTACTGAACCTTGGATTACTTTAAAAGAAGCGATAGGATCATTACCTGAGTTAAGGGCAGAAAAAGGTAAAGAAATTGATAAAAATAATACATTGCACAAAGTACCTGTTCTTGATGAAAAAAAATTATGGTGGTTAGATAATACTCCTGAAGGAAGCACTGCTTTTAATAATCAGTGTGTGAATCCACAATGTAGATTTCAGGGTAATATACTTCATGGAGCTAAGCATAATAAAGAAGGTATTAATAAATTTAATGCAAATACTCCGTTATACTGTGAAGAATGTGGGCAATTATTACCAAGGCCTTATGTCAAAGAAAAAGGGACTGGTGAAAAACGAATTATGAAAGGGTTTACGAGTGCATATAAACGTATGTCTTGGGACGAACCAGCAAGTACCCTTACACAAAATTTTCAATATGCGTGTTCAGATAATAAGGTACATCCGTCACAAACAAGAGTATTGTCGTTATGGGAGGGAATTGTAATTCAAACAATTTCTCAGTATCCATATTCTTTCGAAATGAACGGTAAACAGGTGAAAGATGGGCTGATTAGAGACACGATAGGAGAAAGTGTGCCACCTAAAGTGATTGATCAAGTGTGTAAAAAGATATTAAGAATAGAAAATATAGGATAATACAATTCCCCATGTGATTTAAATTCGCACGGGAAATTGTAATAAAGAATTATCGATCAACATAATAGCCAATCCATTTGGCTTTAGATAACGCAGAAATGTATTTTGGGTCATCAAGAACTGTAATCCAGCCATTACACATTTTTTTGATACCGGTTCTATTCATGATTGAAACACTAGTTGTTCTTCCACCGCCATCTTTAGGTTGAACAATATTTCCCCAATCATCAGGAATTAAATCATCGCGATAAAATGCAGCAACAATAGTAGGAATACCATCAATAAAGTCCCAAAGAATACCAAGAAGATTGTTGGTTTCTCTGTGATGTGCTTTCCATTCAAATGAGTTAATTAAAGAAATACGTTGTTCACCGATTAAAGGTTTAGGAATTTTGCTTGCTGGTGGTGTACTACCACAAGTAGCTTTAACTTCAATTCCACCATATTTGTATGGACTGAAGGATGCTTTGTTATGAGGATATTTTTTTCCGTTAATGACAGAATATAATGACTCGAAGTATCTTTTGCGTACAGGTGTGTTTGTTAATAGCAAGTCAGGATATCCGTCTTGGTGCAAATTTGAATGAAGCTCGCCCTTAGAAATTCGTTGAAGACTTTTTACTAAATATTCACCAACAATGCCGCTAAGGTTTCTCATACCCATGGTCTCAAAGATATTTATATCAAAGGCTTGGGTTTGTTGATTAAGTGCATCGAGAGCCTGGTTAGCAAAATGAATTGCATCGACAACTTGATGATTGGTTAAAATGAGTTCGTCTTCTACAAAAACTATATTTTCATTGCGAACTATATAGTCATATACCATAGTTTTAATCTCCTCGTATGTTGAATTTTAATATCTTTGTGTACTTATTTTATATAGCGTTCGTCGTTAATAATAGAGAACCAACCAGAAGCCATCTTATTTTTCCACAATCGCTCTCGCAAAGATTATTAGAATAAAATGTTCCAGTAATTACTGGTTTATTTCCTGTTTAGTAAAGATCGTAATCGTAGGTTATTCTTAATAATTCAGAAACTTCTCGATGATGAGTTTGCCAAGTGATACCATTTAGTAAATGAATTTTGGATTCTGCTTTAGTTAGGTTACTCTTTGATGGTATATTGCCGATTGTACACTTTATTTCTAAACCTATAGGATAATTCCTAAGTTCTTCTTCAGAAGAATCTATTGCTTTGATGGGAACAATGTCAAGAAGTCCCTTTTCTATTGGATTAACTATTGCAGCCCTATTTGTTAATTAAGCAATTTTTTTACATAAAATACGCTAAAATACTATAAGCATAGTTTTTGCGATTGATACTACAAAATAATGGAGCAGGCAATTGTTGTAAAGTTTGATTTGTTTGAATTATAACAAGATTGACCATTTCAACAGTTAATGGAAAACTACTTATAAAGTTTATCTGAGGGTCGATTATGTATATAAAGAATCCCCCTTTCTTTAGTATTTTGAATTTGTTTGAAAGCTACATGTTTTCAAAGAATTCTGCGAAGGTGATATTGAGCCCATTGATAATTTTTTCAAGATTGACTATTGATATATTTCTTCTTCCAGATTCAACTGAGGCGAGATAAGTTCGATCCATTTCGATTTTTAAAGCGAATTTCTCTTGACTTAATCCTGTTTGGTTTCGTAGCTCACGAATTCGTAAACCAATATTTTTTTGAATTCCCGACATTTTTTGATGCCTCCTATAGAACAATATTAAAAGTACACGGAAAATAAGACAACGGATTATAAGTCACAAAGCAAGAAATAAATGCCAAAACAAAAAGTGATCAACCGTAAAAAGTTGGTCGCTTTAGTTTTACTCATTTGCAAAACTAAAGTGATATGGCAATTTATAAATCGAGTCTACAGATATCGGTATACAAAAACAAGCGGTGCTAGTTCGTAATGTATGTGAATGGTCAACGCTTGAAAATTTATAAGAAGTCTCCAGTGAAGCGTTCTTAGAAAACGGAGAAGCTGTGAAAATCAACTGACCAGTGGTCTGAAGCGGATTATCCGGCAGGAGTACAGAGGACACTGACATTTGTGTGGGTCAAGGGTGGCAGTCTTGCTCAGTCAGTATTATTTCGCCACATAGTACTGTGTATATTACTTGCGCATAAATGAAGCAGGATAGTAGAAAAACTATTTTGTTTTCCTTGGCAACACTCAAAAGAAATGGAGAAAAAGCCTTTGAGGTTGACACAACATAACGGTTGTTCTAGAAAAATTGGTGTTTACAATCCAAAGCATAATGATTGCAGATTTGATTTGGATTGTAAACACATTGATGCGGAGCGAACCAAAAGAAATTTTATGGGGACTGTTATCGTGGAACAACAACTTCTGACAACTGCAATAACGAATAGGTGTTACTTTGAATAGTTATATGCATCTGGAATATGAAAATGTTGAAGAAGAAATGCAAGAAGATTACAGATACTGATTCTAGAAAATCGACAACGCACCGTAAGAGTGTGTGTCGTAAATCTTTTAAATTCATGACAAATGATGGTAAAAACAAGCTAAATAAGCGTAGTTATACCAAGTTATGGTTGTTGAGACTCTGTCGTAGAAATGCTGAAAAGTGGCGTAAAATCAGTAATGCCAAGGAATTTTAGATATATGATGAAAATGTAGATTGTATATCTTTGCAACGTGGGACAA
>OMAL01000762.1_pt1 | contig 18178 bp, 25 predicted proteins | sample 1644711 | NCBI WGS metagenome assembly OMAL01 (sample SAMEA103958122, study PRJEB25191) | human gut metagenome | biome: human-associated habitat [ENVO:00009003]; feature: intestine environment [ENVO:2100002]; material: feces | place: Germany | collected 2013/2015 | reverse complement strand
CTGGTGCATGACGGCAACCCACTGTTAAAGTGGGCGCTGGCAAACGCTTATGCTTATGTTGACGGCAACGGCAATATTAAGCTTAGTAAGAAAAACAAGGATGATACCCAACGTATTGACCCGGCGGCCGCGCTTGTAAATGCGCTGAGCCGCTTGCCTAAAGCACCTAAAAAGCGCAGTAAATATGAGGATGCTGACTTTGGCGAGTTATAAAGCAAAGGGGGTGAAAAAGATTTGGAATTAAGGATACCTTTTACAAATTTATCGCTGCGCATGAACCTATCCGCAAAAAGTGACGGGCGCTGGCTTGGCAGTGCTGATGATTTGGGCACGGTTTTTAACGGCAGGGTGACGGAAGAAAAGGCATTGGGCATTGACGCTGTATTTGCCTGTGTAAACCTTTATGCCCGTACTCTTGCATCTATGCCCTTGCTACTTTACGAAAAAACGCCTGACGGTAAGCGGCGGGCTGTGAACCATCCGTTATACCGCCTGCTGCATAATGAACCAAACCCTAATATGACAAGCCATAACTTCCGTAAAATTATGGAAGCATCGCTGAAGTTATGGGGCAATGCTTATGCATGGATTGAATTTGACAACAGCTGGCGCGTTAAATATTTGTGGCCGCTATTGCCCGGTAATGTGTTTCCGCAGCGCAGCCTGCAAACCGGCGAGCTGTTTTATGACGCGGTTTTATATAACGGCGAAAGCCGCCGTTTTCGCGCTTATGAAATGGTGCATATTCCTGGACTTGGTTTTGACGGTATATCCGGACGTTCACCGGTGCGTCAGTTTGCAGAAACAATGGGCTTTAATTTGGACATCAAAAGTTATGGACGCAAGTTCTTTAAGAACGGTGCGAGGCCTTCCGGTGTTTTGCAACACCCTGGCAGCCTGAGTGAAGAAGCGCAAAAACGTTTGGAAAACAAATTTGACAAGCGTTACAGCGGCATTGAAAATACCGGCAAAACAATTTTGCTGGAAGAAGGCATGACTTATCATCAGATTGGTGTGCCACCTGAAGAAGCGCAGTTTATTGAAAGCCGCAAATATTCTGTAGAAGAAATTGCCCGTATTTACGGCGTGCCACCGCATATGATTGGCGATTTGGAACACGCTACGTTCAGTAATATTGAAAGCCAGGATATAAATTTTGCCAAGCATTCCATTGTGCCGGAATGCGTAAACTGGGAACAAGAACTGATGCGCAAGCTGCTTAACGATGATGAACAGGCGCGCTATGAAATTGAATTTAACATGGAAGGCCTGGTACGCGGCGATATGGAAAGCCGCTACCGTGCTTATGCTATCGGCAGGCAATGGGGCTTTTTAACGGCGGATGACATCCGCGCTAAAGAAAATATGAGCAATGTTGACGGCGGCGGCATTACTTATGTGCCGCTGAATATGATTAGCTCTGAACTGGCTGACAGTTATTGGAAAGCCAGAATTACAGAGATGACAGCCAAGGCAAAGGGGGTGAAAAAAGAATGAGCGAAAGTAAAATTTTTTACCGTGAACTGGCGGTAGATTCTGCGCCGGATGGCGCAAGCAGAAAAGTGAAAATCAGCTTTTCTTCCGAAAGCCCGGTGCGCCGCTTTGACTGGCGCAATGGCGAATGGTATGACGAAATTCTGGGGCATGAAGCAGGCAATGTTGACTTGGCAAGGCTGCAAACGCTTGGTGTTGCCTTGTTTAACCATGATTGCAATAAGGTTGTAGGAGCGGTACAGGATGCACAGCTTGACGCTACTGCGCATAAATGCAGCGCTGTTATCAGCTTTGATACTGATGATTTTGCAGAAACGATTTTTAAAAAGGTTAAACGCGGTACATTAAAAGGAATTTCCGTAGGCTATGTGATTAACAGCTTTGAAGAAGTAAAAAATGGGCAGAAATCCTCGTGCGGCCGCTTTACTGGCCCGTGCAGAATAGCCAGAAGCTGGACACCATTGGAAATTTCTGTTGTAAGTGTACCGGCAGATATGCAGGTGGGCGTTGGCAGGGCTTTGGAAAGCGTTGATGAGGCAGAACTGGAGGAGTTCCGCCGTTATAAAGAGCAATGCCGCCAAAATGCCGCGAATGCTGTACAGTTTGAAAGATTAAATAAAGAAATTGAAATTTTGGAAATGGAGTGTGTTTAAAATGGATAAAATTTTGCAAATGAAACAGAAAAGAGCCGAAGTTATTGCTTCTATGCGTGTACTGGTAAGCGGAGCTGAAAGCGCACAACGCGCTTTAACAGATGATGAGAAACAAAAATATGAAGAACTTCGTGCACAGGCCGCCGCACTTGCCGATGATATCGTACGGGAAGAAGAACTGCGCAGCCTGGAGGGAAGTGTGCCGCCGCAGTCCGGCATTAAACCGGCAGCGCGCACTGAAGAACAGCTTGAAAACGGTATCCGCGCAGCGCGTTTTGTAAAATCGGTGCTTTTGGCATCGCGCAGCAGAACTGAAAGTGCAGCCGATATTGCCGCAAGGCTGTATCCGCAGGATGAGAAGCTGCGCGCTGTTATGACTGAGGGCGTTGCTGATGACGGCGGTGTTACCGTACCGCAAAACCTGTACAATGAAATTATTCCGCTTTTGCGCCAAACCGGCGTTACGCGCAGCCTGGGCGTTACGGAGCTGCCACTGCCTAATGGTAATCTGAACCTGATTAAACAAACAGGCGCTGCTAATTTTACCTGGGTAGGCGAAAACAAACCTATCGGCAACAGCAAAGTAACGATGGGCAGCATTAAACTTTCTGCCAAAAAACTGGCCGGCATTATTCCTATCAGCAACGAGCTTTTGAATGACAGCAGCATTGCGGCAGACCGTTTTGTACGTGATGAGATGGTTGCTGGCATTGCTGAAGCAGAGGATATTACTTCCCTTTATGGCAGCGGCACCGAAAACGCGCCTAAAGGCGTATCTGTTGCCTGCGTTGATAATAAAATTACTGTTGAAGGCGAAATTACAGCCGATATTATCTACCAGATGGTTGGTAAAATTATTTCTGCAAAACTTACCAACCCGAACCTGGCGTGGAGGATTCCAGGCGTACTGTGGGCTAAACTGTACGGTATGCAGACTGCAAACGGCGCGTATATTTTCCGTGATGAGATGAAAGACGGCAAACTTTGCGGCTATCCGTTTAAAATTGATAATAATATTACTGTCGGCGCAGATACTAACGGCAAAACCCAGATTTACTTCGGCGACTGGAAACATTTCCTTATCGGTACTGCATCGGCTTTGCAGATTGCGGTTTCTACTGATGCAAGCTATACCGATGGCAGCACTAAAGTATCTGCGTTTGAAAATGATTTGACGCTGATGCGCGCTATTGTGCGTGAAGATTTTGGCGTGCGCTATACCGAAGCCTTTGTATTTGCTGACGGCGTATTCAGCAAAGGAACGGCTGCGCATTCGGCTGAAGCTGAAGAATAATGGTGTAAATTATGAAATTAGAGTGCATCGTACCGCCTGCCAAAGAGCCGCTGACACCGGCAGAAGCCAGAGAGTACCTGCGCATTGATGAGGATATAGAGGACTCTTTAACAGAGTCCTTTATTACCGCTGGCAGGATGTACTGCGAAAACTATCAGAAGCAGGCGTATTATACGCAGACTTTAAGGGTTACTGTAAATGCTGATGAGCTTGCCGGGTTTGAAATAGAGCTGCCGCGTTCCAAACATTTGCAAAAGGTTTTAAGCGTTAAATTTAAAACTAACGCCGGTGAAGTAGATTGTGATGATTATTCGGTGCGCTGCGGTGATGTTTACAGCTGTGTTGACCTGCTGACGCTGCCGGATGGTGATATTATCATAGAATATGTTACCGGTGAGGATGACCCGCAAATTGATGATGTTAAAACGGCAATAAAACTTTTAATAGGTGGTTTGCACGGCAACAGGCAGCCTTTTATTGAAGACGGGCGCAATGTGATGGAAATGCCTTTCGGCGTAAAAGCGCTTTTGGACAGAGGCAGGGTGATTATATGAACCCCGGCAAATTGAACAAACGTGTTACTTTGCTGCGCTACGAGGATGCCGCTGCTGATAACGGACTGACTGAGCAGAAGCTTGTGCCGGCAATAAAAAATAAAATATGGGCAGCAGTAGAACCTGTTAACGGGCGTGAATATTATGAGGAAATGAAGTATAAAAACGATGATACCGTGAAATTCACTATCCGTTACCGTGCTGGCATTGAAAATTATATGCTTGTTTTATACGGCGATAAGCTGTTTAAAATTGAAAGTGTTGTTGACCCGGCGGAAAAACATGAGCTGCTGGAGCTAAACTGCACATTAAGAAGCAGAGGAACGGCAGAAGCTTATGGACTTTGAAGAATTTAACGGCAGGTTAAAAGAGCTTTGCGCAGAGTTCCCGGCAGAACAGGAAACGGTTTTAAAAGCCGGTGCTTCTAAAATGGTGCGCAAAATAAGGGAAAACACACCTGATAGCGGCGAGGAGCATAAGCTGAAATTAAAAAAGAGCTGGCGCATGGAGATGGCAGGCTTTACTGGTAAAAGTATCCGTGCTGAAATTCGTTCCGTTGCACCGCATTTTCATCTCATCGAACGCGGCCATGTTATAAAAACACCGGGCGGCAAAATAAAAGGTTTTAAACAGGGCACGTTTTTTATGAAAAAAACTGTCGATAAAAATCAAAAGGAAATTACAGATGAGATGGTTGAAAAACTTTATAAGAAAGTGAAGAAAAAACTGGATGGCTAAAGTAATACGGCAGACAGAAGTGTTAAGTGCGGTTGCCGGTTTACTAAACAAAGAGTTTAATTGCAGGGTTTATTTTGACGAGGTGCTGGAAGCATTTAATAAACCTTGCTTTTTTATTAAATTTACTTCTGTTAACGAACCGCAAACGGTAAATTTTACTTCAAAACAGCTGTCTGTTATCTTAACTTATTTTCCGCGTGACGCGGATAGAAAAGAACTGCATTATCTTGATGTTTTTGACAGAGTGCAGCAGCTTTTTCAGCTGGGCTTGCAGTTATCTGAACGCTATATCCATACGGACAGTATCAGCGAAAACCGTGTAGGTGAAGAACAGGATATTTTACAGATAACGGTTGATTTTGCCTATAATGATAGAATTGTTATTGCTAAACCTGAAGCTGAAATCATGGAAGAAATGGAAGTTGCTGTTAAAGTTAACGAAAGTGAGGAAACTATATGGCACAGTTAGGGATGCCTTCTGTAATTATTTCATTCAACGAAGCCGGTATTGCTGCTATTGAGCGCAGTAAGCGCGGCATTGTGGCACTGATTTTGGAAGAAGAAACAGGTACAATCAGCAGCCTTGCCAATCCATTTACCGTTTATACAACTGATGATATACCTGAAAGTTTATCAGAAAACAACAGAGATTACATTACCAAATGCCTGCTTGGTTATGTAACTACGCCGTACCGCGTAAAAGTTTATTTGCAGGCCAAAACAGAAGAACCGGCAACCGCAACTAAGTGGGACGCTACGCTTAAAAAGATGGCAACGGACCGTTGGGATTATCTGGCGATACCTACCATTGAAACCGTTTCTATCGAAACGGTGCAGACCTGGATTAAAACCAACCGTGAAAACAAATATAAAAAGGTTAAAGCGGTGCTTCCCGGCGCGGATGCAGATTATGAAGGCATTATCAATTTTTCCAATACAACAATTAAAACGGCTACCAAAACTTACACACCCGCCGAATATACTGCGCGTATTGCCGGTCTTTTGGCAGGCACGCCGATGACAATTTCAGCAACGTATGCACCGCTTTCAGAAGTAATTGACTGCGATAAGTACGATTTGGACGAAAATGACGAAAAGGTAAATGCCGGTGAATTTTTCATTTGGTATGACGGCGAAAAATATAAGATGTCACGTGCTGTTAATAGCCTTGTTACCAATAGTCAGGGCAAGCAGGAAGGTTATCAGACCATAAAAATCATTGACATTATGGACATGATTTACGATGACATCCGCAAAACTGCGCAGGATAGTTACATTGGCAAATATACCAATGATTATGATAACAAGTGCCTGCTGATTACAGCTATTACCGGATATTTAAAAACGCTGGAAAGCGAAAGACTGTTGCAGCGCGGGTATTCGCTGGTGGAAATTGATACTGAAGCAGTAAAAAATTACCAGCTTTCCAATGGGTTGTACACGCAGGAGGAGCTGGCAGATATGAGCGACCAGGAGATTAAAGAGCTGGACACCAAGAAAAAAGTTTTCTTGAAAGCCAAGATTAAAATTTTGGATGCTATGGAAGATATTGAATTGCCAATTTCGATTTAAGGAGGTAAACACATGGATAATTTTACCGCATCGCAGGTAATGAGCGGCACACAGGGCGAAGTTTGGATTGACGGCCAGTATATGGCTGAAGTAACTGGCTTTAAAGCCGAAATTAAACTGCTTAAAGAAGAAGTGAACCAGGTTAAGCGTATGTTTAAGCAGTACAAGGTGGTTGGTTGCGAAGGCACCGGCAACGTTAAACTGAACCATGTATCCAGCTTTTTTATTCAGCTTATGGCTGATAATATTAAAAACGCCAGACAGACGGTTTGCACGATTGTTGTGAAACTGGACGACCCTGATGCCGTTGGTGCAGAGCGTATTTCCATTGCTGATGCTACTTTTGATAAGCTGACACTGATGGACTGGGAAGCTAAAAAGCTTACCTCTGATGATTATGATTTTACATTTACCGATTTTGATATTTTAGATGTAGCTGAATAGAGGTGAAATAATGAATTTAGTAGATGCACTGATGGCTGCCGACAAAAACGGAGTGCTGTTACAGGAAACGGAAAAGTTTGAAGTTGAACGTTTGAGCAAACTGCTTGGCGTGCCATTTGTTTTAACCTTGCAGCCGGTTCCAGCACAGCGCTATACGGAAATTCAGGCGGCTGCTGTTAAATTTGATAAAAAAGGCAGGGAAAAGGATGTAGACCTTTACTATCTGCAAATGCATACGATGGTTGCAGGTATTAAAGAACCTAATTTTGGCGAACACGCCTTGCTGAAAAAGTTTGGCGCAGCTACGCCGATTGAACTTTTTGCCAAATTGTTTAAAGCTGGTGAAATCAGCGCCATTTCTGCTAAAATTTCGGCGCTTTCCGGATTTAGCGATGATAATGAAGCTGTGGTTGACCAGGTAAAAAACTGATTGAGACTGACGGTGATGTTCAGATGATGTTTTGGCTTTATTCAAAACATCACTGGCGACCGTCAGATATATGGGAAATGTCGCGCGGGGAGAAAATTATAACCCGCGCTTTCTTCTTACACGAAGTTGAATTGAAGAAAGAATTGGCAAAGGGGGCGTTACAGTGAGCGTAATTGACGTTATTATGCGCCTTACGGACCAGGTAACGGCACCACTTACGCGCATACGCAGCCAGATGGATGCAACGGCAAAAACAAGCACAAGGCTTGGGCGTACCGTGCAGACGGTTGGTAAAAATATCGGTAGTATCAGCAGTGCTTTAATGCCTGTAAGTGCCGGGCTTGTTGCCGCAGGAACGATGGCGGCGACAACCTTTATGGATTTTGACCGGGTTATTACCGGGGCTGGTGCAAAAGCTGGCGCAAGCGCGGCTGAACTTGAAAAAATGCGTGCTGCTGCAACGCAAATGGGCGCAGATTTTCCTGTTTCGGCAACGGAAGTAGCTCAGGCAATGGATGCGCTAGCAGCATCGGGTTTTAATGCTAATCAGACGGTGGCATTGATGCCCTCTATCCTTACATCGGCAGTGGCCAGCGGCGAGGGATTGGCGCAGACATCTCAGGTTGTTACCAGCGCGCTTAATATCTGGGGCATGGCGCAGGAAAACGTTGGGCAAAACGCAGCGCGCGTGGCTGATGTTATTCAGCAGGCAGCTAACGCATCAGCGTTGGGTTTGCAAGATTTTGGCATAGCTTTACAGTATGCCGGAGCTCCGGCTGCTGCCCTTAATGTTAATATTGAAGAATTATCGACAGCTTTGGCTCTTATTAAAAATAGAGGTATTGACGCAAGCACTGCCGGTACATCGCTGCGCAGTCTTTTTACCAGGCTTTCTAATCCGCCTAAACAGGCGGCAGAAGCCATTGCGCAGCTTGGATTGCAGGTTACAGATTCGGCGGGGAATTTTATTGGCTTAGAAAATGTAATAAGCCAAATGCGCAGTGCTATGCAGGGGTTGAATGATACGCAGCGCATTGCATTGGCACAGGCGATTGCCGGTACGGAAGGTTATAGTGCTTTGTTATCGCTGGTTGATACAGCACCGGAGGAGTACCGGCGCATGACTGAAGAAATTAACAATGCTGCCGGCTCATCGGCGCGTCAGTACGAGATAATGAAAAATACTTTAAGCGGCAGTGTGGAAGATATGAAAGGAAGTCTTGAAGCACTGGCGATAAATTTTGGCAGCGTTCTGGCACCTTCTATCAGGCAGGCAGCTGCGGCAATCGGCGGTATTGCTGACGCAATTAATGCCATGTCACCAGAACAAAAAGCCATGCTTGCCGATATTGCAATGGGTATTGTCGGCTTTACCGGGTTCGCGTTTGCGGCAGGCAAAGTGGTTTCCATAGGCGGCAGCCTTGTTACTATGTACGGCAATATAGCAACGGTGCTTGCCGGGCACCACATCCGCAATAAATTGTTGGAGTATTCCATTATTGGCATAGGCCGGGCGTTTACTTTTTTGCGTACAGCGGCGTTGACTGCATTACCACGCATCGGTGCGGCGTTTACGCTTGTGCTTTCACCGGTAGGACTGGCAGTTGCTGGCGTAATAGCGGCGGGTTATTTGCTTTACCGTAACTGGGATACTGTAAAACAATGGATTACAGACGTGTTATCTGCTTTAAGCAATGGTTTTAGTGCTGCTTTTGGTATGTGGCGCGCTATTTTGATGACATTTTTAAATTTTGTAGCCAGTGTGTTTGTAGGCGGTTGGAATGCTGCGTGGAATGGGCTGCTGTCCGTTGTAAGTTATGTTGCTGAAGGCACGCGTAGTATTTTTGGCGGCGTGCTTGAAAGTGTGCGCAGCATGTTTAATGGTGTTATTGATAGCATTAACGGCATTCAGATAACTATACCGGCCTGGGTGCCGGGTTTTGGCGGCAGTACCTTCGGCCCGCTTGGCATACCTAAACTGGCAACAGGTACTGATAACTGGCGCGGCGGCCCGGCAATGATACATGACCGCGGAGCGGAAATTGTTGATTTGCCAACCGGCACACGGGTAATTCCACACGATGCTTCGATAACGGCTGCGTACAATATGGGCGCGCGTACCAGTAGCGTTAATCTTGGAGGCATCAGCGTTAATATTTCCGGCGTTACTGTACAGGGCGAAAACGATATTCAAAAACTGGCGGATAAAGTTGCCGCCGCTATTTATGACCAGCTGCAAAAGCGTTCTGTTAACTTAAAGGCAGGTGCTGTATAATGGCTTCTATTTTATCATTTTTAAACCAGGCGGCCGGATATTTAGCCGGAACAGCACTTAATACCGGCTGCAATGTTGTAATTAGCTGCGCCGGCAGTTCGGTGGTATTTCCAATATCACCGGATGGGTTTAAGGTTACTAATCCGTACAATAACAGTACGGTTAACATTAACTCTTTGGGCGATATTAACATGCTGGGTAAGCGCGGGCTTAAAACCATAACGTTTAAAAGCTTCTTTCCGGCGCAAAATTACAGCTTTTTGGAAGAACTTGCCGAAAGCCCGTATCTGTACATAAAAAGGCTGGAAAGCTATGCTGAGCAAAATCAGCCGTGCAGGCTGGCAATCAGCGGCACGAATATAAATACGCCTGTAACGGTTGAAACCCTGACGTATGAAGAAAAAGACGGTACGTCTGACGTTTATTTTGAATTGAACGTTAGAGAGTACCGTTATATTTTGCCGGCAAGCGAAAAAGCGAATTTGACAACCGGGCTGGCAAGCAGGGTTGCGGAAAGCATTACCGAAAAAACAATAACTTTTTACCCAGGCATGGATTTAATGGACTGCGCAGCTAATGCTGTAAAAATGCTGTTTCCGATAAATGCCCAAGGCGAAAAACAGCTGCGTATTTTTTATGCTTTAGCTAAAAAGGGCGTAACGGCACCGGCAGTATTGCAGGTAACGCAGCAGCAGCTTTTAGTGAACGGAGAAACGGTTACTTTGTGAGGTGGTTAAATGCTTGTTGTAAAATATACGCCGCCTGCATCGGCGCAAAGTGGCGAAACGCTTGACGTAACCGATTATGTAATACGTGCCGTTTGGAGTGGCGATGCTGAACAGGCCGCCCGCAAGCTGGAACTGGAAGTTGCATATAATTCCCCTGAAAAGGATAAAGCTTTTCAGAATTTTGATTTGCGGCTGGGCGGCAAAATAGAAGCACTTTATCAAGATGATTATGGACAGCAGGCGCATATATTCAGCGGGCGTGTTTTTTACCGTAAGCGTGCGACTGATACTTACAGTTTCAGCATAGTAGCTTATGATAATATGATTTATCTTGCTAAAAGCAAAGTGCACATGGTATTTAACAATGCTACGGTAACGGATGCTGTTAAACGTGTTTGCAATGAAATAGGTATATCTGTTAATGAAAACAATCCGCTGCTGAACACGGTGGTAAGTTTTATTGCGGATGGAAAGAGCTGCACTGAGGTTATTAACATTCTGCTGGAAAAAGCACGTGCTGATACCGGGCTGAAATATAACGCTTTATCTATTGACAGTAAAATTGCGCTGGTGCAGGCAGGTACTTTGGTTGATGATTACATTGCAAGCGATATTACAGACGTGGTGAAATCTGAACACAGCGAGAGTTACACCGATATGATTAACCGTGTAAAAATGGTTGATGAGCACGGCGACCTAGTGCAAACGCTGTCTGCCGGGGCATATATTGCTGAATATGGCGTGTTGCAGGAAGTTTATAAAATGCAGCCACCCAAAGACGGCGAAACAGTTGATAATGTAAAGGCCGCCAAAGCGATGCTGAAGTATATTGAAAACGAGTCGCAGCTTGAAGCGCTTGGCAATATTCAGTGCATTACGGGTTATGCAATTACTGTTCAGGAGGAACAGCTGACAGGCAAATTTTTGATTGTTGCCGATACGCACAGTTTTGAAAATAATGTGCATAAAATGGCATTGACGCTTGAATATATGCCGGAAACAGAAGAAACAACGGAGATTACTTACAGTTAAGGCGGTGAGGTATGAAAAGAGCAGAAGACCCATACAAAGGGTTACTAAAGCTGATGGGCAATATCGGCAAGAGCAGCGGGCTTCAGGCAACTCCTGTTATTGGTGAGATTATTACGCCGCCGCCTGCGCTTACTGTAAGCTATAACGGTATGGTGCTTGACAGCAAGTATTTGTGGATTGATGAATATTGGCTGCAAGGGCATACCAGAAACGCCAGGGGGCATATTATAAGCGCCACGCAGAACCGTTCCGGCGGCAGCGGCGACCCTGCTTTTGCAAGCCACAACCATGATATTGATAATGATTATACGGACAGTATTATTTATACCGATACATGGCAGAACGGCGATAAAGTTTTGATGGTACCGATTGTGGGACAGGACCAGAAAAGCGTTGAACAGTTTGTGATACTTTGCAAACTTAAAAGATTGGACGGAAATTAATATGGCTAATCCTTTTGTTTTTGGAAGTACGAATAATACAGCGGAAAGTTCTGCTTTGCCGGAATTTAAAGAATATGCGTGGGATTTTGCGAATAATACGTTTATTTACGATGATACCGGGCGGCATAAAATAGTAACGCGCAATGAAGCTATAAAAATATGGGTTTATAAAGCACTGCTTACTGAACGGTACCGTTACCGTGCATATTTTGATGATTATGGTGCAGAGCTGGAGCATTTTATCGGTACAGTGCCGAATGATGACAAACAGGCCGGTGAAGTATACCGGTATATTGAAGAAGCCCTGCTCGTCAATCCGTATATTTTAGAGGTTGAAAATGTATCTGTTGAACAGGCAGGAAAAGCAATTACCCTTAATATTGCGCTGGCTACTGTTTACGGCAGTGCAACACTTGGAATAGAGGTGTAAGGCTTGGAAGAAAAAGTAACTAAAAAAGATGTTTTGGACAGGCTGATAGCGGCTTACTTAAATACTGCACAAGACGGCGTTGCTACTGTCGAGGGCAGCTTTACAAGCGATACGCTGGCGGCCAACGCAGTAGAGTTTGAAAAAGCGTATGGCGAAATTAAACTGGTGCTGGAAGCTGCCTTTGCGCAAACATCGTGGGGTGAATATTTAACTGCCCGCGCTGAAGAACACGGCGTAATGCGGCAGGCGGCAACGCACGCGCTTGTTGTTTTAACCGTTGCCGGTAGAGCAGGGAGCACTATACCTTTGGCATCGCTTTTTGCTACGGCTGACGGTAGAAACTTTGAAACGGTTGAAGATGCCGTAATTGGTGAAGACGGCAGTGTTGATGTAAGAGCACAGTCGCAGGGAAGCGGCAGTGAAAATAATGTTGCGGCTGGAACTATAACTAAAATTCCGGTTGGCATTTATGGAGTCAGCAGCGTAAATAACGCGGCTGCCGCCTATGACGGTTTTGATGAGGAAACGGATGCTGCGCTTTTAGAAAGGCTGCTGTTTAAAGTACGACAGCCGTCTACCAGCGGCAATGTTTATCATTACCAGCTTTGGGCAACTTCTGTTGCCGGAGTTGGCGCTGTAAAGGTGTTGCCACTGTGGAATGGCAATGGCACGGTAAAAGTTTTGGTTGTTGACGCTGAAATGGGCGTGCCTTCTGAGGATTTGTTGCAAAATGTGCGTAATGAAATAGCTGCCAATGCGCCCATCGGCGCGACAGTAACAGTTGCTGCACCAGAAACGCTGACTGTTAATGTTGCATTAAAAGTAACTGACGGAGTTGGAAATAGTGACGGTATTAAACAGGTTTTAAATGATTATTTTAAAGAAACGGTTTTTGAAGCTGACAATATATCGTATGCGCATATTGGAAAAACGATTTTAAGCGAATATGTAAAAACTGGTGTGCTGGATTATGCTAATTTAAGCGTTAACGGTGGTACGGTAAATATTCCTGTTGCTGATGGGCAGCTTCCTATTGTAGGGCAGGTGACTCTCAATGAATAACTGGCTGCGTCAAAACAAAGTTGATATATTAAAATATTTGCCGGATTTTTTAAGTAAAGATAGCCGCTTTATGGCAGTTGGCATTGCTGGTAATAATGAACACGAAAAATTAAGAGCGGCTGTTGCTGATATTTTAAACCAGCTTTTTGTAAATACTGCAACCTGGGGACTTGATTTGTGGGAAGAATTTTGTGGGCTGCAAACCAATGCTAATGACGCTTATGCTCAGCGGCGCGCACGCGTGCTTGATTTTTTAAATGCAAACCAGGTATCAACTTTGGAATTTATTACATATTTGGTAAACAGATATGTTGCGGATGGCACAGGAATTGTTGAAGACCACCCGGAAAATTATAGCCTTGATATATTTTTGCCGGATAATAAGATAACGAGCTTTGAGGATTTGGAAAAAGCGCTGCGCATTTATGTACCGGCGCATATTGCCTGGCGCTATTTGGCTTATGTAAATGTATCGGGCAGTATTTATGCCGGTGGTATAGTAACGGGCTACATAAAAATGAATATTGAAGCGGATACTGATTATGCTATTGAGTTTGACGGCCCGGCGGAACCTGTTAATGTCGGCGTTGTGACAAGTGGTTATATTATCAATATTCCAGCAGAATTTTATGTATAATTGGGGGTATAAAAAATGGCTGAAACACAGAATACAGGTCAATTTGCAAAAACTATTGTTACTGATGTCGGCAAAGACATGATTGCAAAATCGCAAAATGGGCAGACTTTGACATTTAGTCGCGTGGCGTTAGGTGATGGCCTTGTAGGCGAAGAAGAAGACGTAACTAAATTTACAGCTGTAAAAAATGAGCGTCTTAGCCTTCCGATAGCCAAATATTCTAATTTAGGAAATGGACAGTTCCAAATACAATTTCGTTTAACTAATTCTCAGGTTGAAAGTGGTTTTTGGCATCGCGAAATCGGCATAATGGCCAAGATTGATAACGGACAGGAACAGCTTTATGCTTATACTACAGCTGGTAATAAAGCAAGTTTTATTTATGATAAAACAACGCCAGTAGAAGAACGTATTGTCAATGTTAACTTTGTTATTGGTAATGCACAGAATTTAGAAGTAATAATTAATAGCAGCGTTATATATGCAACTATTGAGGATTTAGAAGAAGCATTAGATGCACATAACGCTGGCGCAGACGCGCATGAACCTGCTTTTGATGCGCATAATGCTGCTGATGATGCGCATAAAGATTTTACTGGCGCAACGGCCGAGGCCGCTGGTAAGCGCGGCATGGTGCCAGCACCGGCGGCGGGCGACCAGAATAAAGCGTTGTTTGGTGATGCATCGTATAAAGATGTTGTTACTAGTGTAAATGACATAATGCCAAGTGATGGCAATGTTGACATAAACAGAAAATTCTATAACAGTTTGGCTCAATTAGGTTTGGAGTATACAACGGTAACGTATGAGCAAATAGTAAATGCGCTGCCAGTCAACAGCACATTGACATTTTATGCTGATATAGTAACGTCAGCACCAACATATTGTCCTAATTTAAATGTACCTGTAAGCGGACTGATTATTGTTACTAAAGGCGCAAATAATACTATTCCAATAGATTTTCATCTTACTCCAATTGGTCAAAATGTTGCATTATATACAGGCAAATATACAACATATAACAGCTATGGCTTTAGTGGATGGATTGCCATGCCCAAAACGGTTAACGGCGTAGCGGCAGATTATACCGGCAATATTGCTGTTACACCTAATACGTACAGTGACTGGAATTGGACTAATGGTAACACCACTATCAATGGTTTTGTAATTACATTTACCAGTGGATTCAGAATTATAGTTTGGTATTTACTATTCCCTTCCGGCACAAATCAGCTTACGGTAACATTCCCAGTTGCATTTAATGCTGCACCTATTATTTTGGGTACAGTTCAGGTAGTCACGAATGCTTCTCTTGTCGGAAATGTTGTCGCGTCAACGGCTACAAATTGCACATTAAAAACTAATGATAGTGGGCCAACTGCTACTTACTGGGTAGCTTTTGGCTATGCTGCAAGTTAAGGAGATTAAAAAATGGAAATAAAACTTGGACTTAAAATTTACAAAGATGATAAAGCACAAATGGCAAAATATAATAATGTTGCTAATTATTGCAATAGTAATAATCTTACTATTGAGGATAAAGGTGAATTTTATGAAGTAGTCGAAATCCCTTTGCCAACGTTGGAAGAATTAAAAGCCGCCAAGCTGGCAGAAGTTGATGCATGGACAGCTGCGAAAATTACAGGCGGCTTTGTATCAAGCGCTACGGGTGAGGCAGTAACTTATGACAGTGATAAAGACACGCAGCTAACCGTTGCCAGCGATTTAAACACGATTAATTTAGCTCCTGAAATTTTTAATGAAAAATTCCCGGACGGATATCCGATGCGTGGTTATCCTGCCGGAACGAATACAAGCGATAAAAATAATAAGGTTATTTATCACCTTACCAAAGAGCAGCTTTTACAATGGAATGTTGATATAGGGCTGCACCGCGGAGCTTGCAAACAGGCAGGCTGGGATAAACAGGCAGAAGTCGAAGCAGCACAAAGCAAAGAAGAATTGGACGCTATTTTATTAGATTGACGGTGATTAAAATGGCAGATTTTGTTGTTGGCTATATCTGCGGCATGGTAATTACTTTATTAGCCATAGCTTTTTTTATTGGCGCAAATTCAGACAGGAGTGATAATTAGTGGATATTCAGGATGTTGGTGTAGCTCTCTCCGTGCTTGGTGCGGTAGGGTGGGTTTTTAAAATTTGGATTATCGCGCCACTGAACGCCAGCGTGGAAAGCCTGCGTGATATGGTTGTTGAAGCAAAAGGAACAATTGAAAATTATAGGCAAATCAGCAGCAAAATGGGGCAAGACATTACTATTGCCATTGCCAGCGCAAAATCAGCGCACAAGCGTGTTGATGAATTGCAGGAGCGCGTGCACACCTTGGAAATGCGCTGCGGCGATTGCTGCCGGAGGGATGATTAAATGCTGGAAAAACTAAAAAACTTGTTGATAAAAACTACTGCCAATATACCCACAGACGCACCGCTGTGGGTGTTAGTTATTTTTGCCGCGTTGCTTGTACTGGAAATACTGCTAATTAATGCAGGCTGGCTTTATAACTGGTATGATACCGGCCGAGCTGATGTGCCGGTAATGATTAACTTTTTGACTGTGCTTGTTGGTGCGCAATTTATTGCGGCCGTAACATTTGTAGCAAAGGCTTTTGCCGATAAGGACGGCAACGGAGTGCCGGATGCAATAGATAGCGAGTACAGCAACAACAAAATTGGTTTCAAGGACGGTGACATAAAATGAATTTTAAAAGGGTAAAACCAAAAGACTACAACCTGCATTTTACCAATTTAACCCAGCGTGATGATACTAGCCGCATCGTTATCCACCATACCGGCAATCCAACAGACGATGACTTGTCGGCAGAACAGCTGCACCGTAGCCATCAGAATCTGGGCTGGGCAGGTGTAGGTTATCATTTTATCGTCCGCAAGGATGGCAGTATCGAACTTGGCCGCCCGGTAGAATGTGTGGGCGCGCACGCTGAAGGTTTTAATTACTGTTCTATCGGTATCCATGTTTGTGGAAACTTTGACATGGCAGAACCGACAGAAGCGCAGATTAACGCTTTGCCGATGCTGTTAGCGGACATCTGCGATGCTTACGGTTTGATTGCCAGTGACAGTGTTGTAATGGGCCACCGTGATCTTATGGCAACAGCGTGTCCGGGCGATAATCTGTATAAGCATTTAGATGAAATCCGTGGCAACGCAGAATGGTATAGAAATCATTAATATACCTTTATTTATAAAACAAAAATAAAGGTATATTAACAATACACTTATATGTTACCGACATTGATGTCGGGAACATATCGAAAAATTCGAGCAGTTAAAAATGAGGTGAGAGCTATGGTAACAGCAAGTTAAATTGCAAAAACAGCTAATTTTGCAAACTGCATTTACGTAATTGGCAAAAACCTGTAATTTTGCAAAGTATACTTATAATTTTTACCGGTATTTTTGAAAGTTTGGAGGCAGGACAATGAAATTATTTTTACCGGCATTTATTGCTTTATTTGCAGTGATTTGTGCAACTTACGGAATTTGTGTAACTGATAACATAGTATTTGAACTGGTGTTGACGATTATTGCAATTGTCGGCGGCGGTGTATTGGGCTGCTATGTTATTTTTACAAAATTTTTAGATAACGTGCCTAAATGACAGGGGGTGAAAACTATGCAGACTTTAAAAACTATTGTTGCCGATAAGTATTTTTGGCTGGGCGTGCTGTTAGGCTTTGCCTGTGGCGTATTACATCATTATTATGCCTTATGATTTTTAAAAACCGCTTGCACAGATGGCGCGTGCGCTGATTTTTAACAGTCACGCTTATGCTTTTACGTATTTCCATTAAAAACGGCGCACAAGCCAAATGTGGCGGTATATCAGTTAAATGGAGTAAAAAATGGAAAATGAGCAGAAAAAATCTGATAATCATAGTCGTATTTACATTATTATCGCTGCTGTGGTGCTTTGCGCCTGTGCTTATTGCTCGGTGCGCGGCTGCGGAGATAACGCCGGAACAGCAGAAGTATATCAGCGTACCGATGCAACAGTGGAACGCATTGAAAAAGAACACACGGTTGTTGGAAGCGAACTTGATAATGTTACAGGACGGCTTATCAGCGCAGGAACAGCAGTCGACAGAGCTGACCAGCTTATTACAGCAAGCCAGGAACGAGTTAACCAAAACGCAGCAAACCTTACAGACTGCCAGCGGCTCGTTAGCGATTGCCGAAAAATCGTTGCGGACTGCAACCAAATATACGCAGAAACTGAAAAAGCAAATAGAAGCGGAACGGAAAGCGGCGGCTGAGGAACGTGAAAAAGCATATTTGAAGGGTTGGCTTAATGGTTTTTGTGTAGGACTGGCTGGCGGCGTGATTGCTTTGGCGACAAAATAACTTGACAGA
>OMAL01000680.1_pt1 | contig 20378 bp, 18 predicted proteins | sample 1644711 | NCBI WGS metagenome assembly OMAL01 (sample SAMEA103958122, study PRJEB25191) | human gut metagenome | biome: human-associated habitat [ENVO:00009003]; feature: intestine environment [ENVO:2100002]; material: feces | place: Germany | collected 2013/2015 | reverse complement strand
ACCTGCCTACAACTTGTATTGCTATTTCCTATCGTTCCGAACAATGCAACCATTGCCTAAATTGTATAGTTCTTCTTTTTGATTATACTCAATTGCAATTCAAAATGATTTCGATTTGTTTTTATAAAGCCCTCTTTTTGTAACTTTGATATCTCTGTAGACATTGCTGCACGATCAATACAAAGATAATCTGCTAGCTGCTGCCTATCAAAAGGAATATCAAAAGATAACGACGAATGTCTGATAGATTCTGCCGACAGATATGATAATAGTTTATCTCTCGTCGTTCGCTTCCCAACATGTGTGATCTTATCGTTCAGAATCAGTATCTTATTTGCCAGGACACTGACCAGATTACGGATCAGCTTCTGATGATGCTCACACGCAGTTGGACAGGTAATCAGAAGTCTTTTGACATTTAAGAGAATAATCTCACAATCCTCATCTGCTACCACACTGATATTTAAGACAGCTCTCTGGCTTGCTGCATACGGCTCACCAAAAAAATCTCCTGCGTGACATTTTGACAAAATATTCCGATGTCCCCAGATGTCTTCTTGAATAATGAGGACGCAGCCGGACACCACAATCCCCATTACTTCGGTAATATCACCTGCTCTGAAAATATAAGAATCTCGCTTTTTAGAAATTGTTGTTGCGTTTACACAATGCAATATGGATAATATCTCGTTATCAGTTAGACCTTTAAAAAATGGACTGTTTCTTAGGATTGATAAATATTTTTGCAAAATAGTTCCTCCCTGTTGGAAATCAAACATACTAGTTGTATTTATAATACTATAATTCTAGCATAAACAAACGCTAAATACTATTGACGGAGGTTAAAAATGATAAGAAAGATTATAAAGATTGATAAAGAAAAATGTAACGGCTGTGGTGCCTGTGCATCTGCCTGCCACGAAGGCGCCATTGATATTATTGACGGAAAAGCAGAATTGGTGAGAGAACATTTCTGCGACGGACTGGGAGATTGTCTCCCTGAATGCCCTACCGGAGCCATCTCATTTGAGGAGAGAGACGCACCTGCATATGATGAAGAAGCCGTAAAAGAAGCACAGAAAAAAATAGCTGCCAAAAACCGGGCAATATCCTCTCACTCCGGCTGTCCTGGATCTAAAATCATGCAGATCAGACGAACTGAAACATCTGAGCCTGTAAAAGCCACTTCAACCGCAGATTCAGGATCAAAGCTTCAAAACTGGCCGGTACAGATTAAACTGGCTCCTGTTAATGCACCATATTTTAACAGCTCAAAGCTTTTAATCGCAGCTGATTGTACTGCTTACGCTTATGCCGCCTTTCATCAAGATTTTATTCGAAACAAGGTAACTTTAATTGGTTGTCCTAAATTAGATCAGGTGGATTATAGTGAAAAGCTAACTGCTATTATTCAAAATAACAACATTCAAAGTGTAACTATTGTCCGAATGGAAGTTCCTTGCTGTGGCGGCCTGGAGATTGCGGCCAAAAAAGCTCTTCAAGCTAGTGGAAAATTCATACCATGGCAAGTTGTAACAATAAGTATTGACGGGAAAATCATGGAGTAAAGTCAGCAACCACCAGTTCAACTGGTGGTTTGCTATAGCCCATCTATTAAACCTCCCTGCACTTCTCATATGCAAAAAGTGCTGCACCAAGCGCTCCGCAAAGCTGTGCCTCATCGCAAATATACAGCTTTGCGCCGAGCTTTTCTTCAAGTGCATTTGTGATGCCTTTGTTCTTTGCCACTCCGCCTGTCATCATATACTCACCCGGATTATCCTGCCCAAGCCTTGCTGCAAGTGCGCCTACCTTTGAAGCTACAGACATGTTTAGTCCGTGGATAATATCAGAAACAGCCTTGTTCTGTGCCACCAGCGATACTACCTCAGACTCTGCAAAAACTGTACACATGCTTGAAATCACAATGTTTTCCTTCCACTCAAGTCCCATGGTGCTCATCTCCTCAAGTGAAAGTCCGAGTGTCCTTGCCATCATCTCCAGAAAACGTCCGGTTCCTGCCGCACACTTGTCATTCATCAGGAAATTTTTGACCGCACCATTTTCATCTATACTGATTGCCTTTATATCCTGTCCACCTATGTCAATAACTGTGCGCACGTTTGGATTCAGATAATGCGCGCCCTTTGCATGGCATGTAATCTCTGTGATGCTGTCATCACCGCTATTGATGTATGCACGACCATATCCTGTTGTAACAATCCTTACAATATCATCCTTTGATATACCGGCCTTTTCGACAGCCTTCTCCAGACTCTTTTCAGCGCTCATCATAGCACCGCCACCTGTCGGAATAATCATTGTCGATTTAATTTTTCCGTCCTGATCCAGTATCACCACATCTGTGCTTGTTGAGCCGCTGTCAATTCCTGCTACATAGTAGACTCCTGATTCCATCCTTCTTCTTGCCTCCTCGCTTATGCCTTTTGTAGGGTCCATGTCATCTGAGCCCTCTATTGTCTCTGCAAATGCCTGTATCCTTGTCAAAAGCTGCCCGGCACTCTGGCTTGTAAAATCCGTCTCAAGCTTTAAAAGAGGCACCTTAATATTATTCTTTATGCTTGCATACTCAAAACCATAATAATCGCAGAACTTTATCGTATGATATATGATGCCCTTAAGACTTGGGTCTAAAAAGAGCTGGTTTCTTCTTGTATTATTGTTCATTCTGGCACATGGCATCTGTCCGAGCAGACTCTCTGCATATGCTACAAAGAGAGTCTCATCATCCATATTTCTAAGATCCTTCTGTAAAATAATGAGATTTCTGCCGGATGTGCATGTCATATTTTCCACATCCATCTGCATATTTTCACGTATTGTCTTCTCAAGAATACTGCTCACATGCACACCCATAAGACCTATGTATGGCTTGCGCTCAGATTCAGGTTTTGCAAACGACTTTATAAAAAGCTCCCTGTCGAATGTCCTGTGCGAATATCTCTCATACGCATTCTTCAAACGAATAATTGACTGTGCAAATTTTATGTTCTCACACTCGTTATCCTCATGAGGCAGATCAAGCATATACAGGAATTTGCATTTCTTTGTATTCTCTATGATATCATAGACTCTGCGCATTGAATCACAACAGTTCACCAGCACAAGTTCATCTACCTTGCCATCGAGCACAGCCTGTATGACTGATTTGCCGAATCCGCAGAGATTCGCATGAGCTATCTTATCTGATTTATCAAAATTCTCCGGCATCTCCTCAAGCACAGCACATTCCTGTCCAAAGCCCTTAAACAGCTCTACCGGAGCATATTTACAAACATAATTTATCATCTGTTTTCCACTTTCTGAAATTGATTTATAGTAAATATCCACACACCGCACGCAATAACCGGTGTATTATTTCTAATTACGTTCCTGCTCTGTAAGCATCTCCACAAATGCCTGAAGCCTTGTGGAAATCTGTCCATCACTGGCATTTGCCGGATTGCAGCCGTCTCCGTCTAAAACCATAGTTGGAAGTCCTTCCCTCTCGAGTGAGCGCTTTATAAGGCTTGATGCACCGATTGTATTCTTACAGCCCCAGTGCGCAAAAAGCACTGCCCCGTCTGCTCCAACTGTGTCGGCAAGCTCCTTTGCCTCCTCTATTCTCTGATTCACGCTGCCATTATAAATGCAGTAAACCATTTTTTCGGCAAGTGCCTCGTAAGGATCATCCGACTCCATGCTTCTGAAACCATCTGCTATAAAATCGCTTGCACTGATATGGATCGTATCACTGTAATTGAACACATCCTTCACTGCATCCTGCAAAAACGGCATGGTGTGCATCCAAAGTACATGAAAGCCATCTCCTGCAGGTGCACGTCTCACATCATCTCTCAGAAGCTGTGTATATCTGACTGATTCATCAGTTCCTGCAAGCAGATGACACATGAAAAGCGCATACAGCTCATTTGTGAGAGTTGACGCAATATCATGTCCTTTTCTCAGGTGAAGCTGCCTGTAATAATTATTTGATGCAATTTTGCTCTTATCTACAGCCTTTTTCACAGACTCCTCTGTGATTTCTCTGCCGGTGACATCCTGCAAAAAACTCTTAAGCTCTCTAAGCTGCTTTGCTACATACATAACAGAGTCATAATTCTTCTCATATGGAACATCTATATAAAAGCTTGGTATTTCATATCTCTCCTTGAGATACGGAAATGTCATCATATTGCCATCGCATGCCAGGTTTGTATACACCATGCACTTTGGCTTTGGCACTATACCGTTTAAGGCTGCGCCCAGAAAAACCCTGTGATACGAGCACATAGTTTCCGGAAAGCCTTCCTTCTCGGTCTGCCTTAGAAAAGCCTGCTCGCATTTAGTTCCTGCAATAAAGCACGATAATGCCTCAACCGAATATGGTGTGAGACCTGCCGCCGTCAAAAGCTCACCCGGTACAAAAATACTGACCATGGCGGCATTTTCAGGCTTTGCAAGTGCCTGTATGATATTATTCATGACAACCTTTGCCACATACTGCCCTGACATTGGAAGCTTTCTGTCCGGAAATAATGCTAATCTTTTTTCCTGTAATCTATATCCTGCAAGTAAAATCTTCCTCGCCTTGACAGGATCTTTTTCTGCTATCTCGCCTACTTTTTCTCCAAATTTATCTACTATACTCATGTGATATTTCAGCTCTTTTCTATATTCAAATATATATATATTCGGTTCACCATACTATTATAGCAATTATGCACAAAAAGTAAACTCTCATTTTAGCTATATTTCACTATAACTATTGTCAGATATCCTTTTGCTTCGGTAAGCTCATCCAGCCCCCTGTACACACGCTCAGACTCCATGCCACAGTTTGTCACACCATACACTGTCATTTTCTTTTTTCTGATAGCATCTCCTGTGCGAAGCACCTCTATAAGCTCTGCAAGCTTCTTTCCGGATTTCATGTATACACAGGTTCCACCATAGCCCACAGTATTCCTCACATCATACGAAGCCGGTATGATATGTATCTCATCCATCATCTCTCCAAGCGAAATGCCAAGCCGCGCTGCAGCTGCACAAAACGATGGCACACCGCTTATCATCACTGCCGTAAAACCTGCCTGCATGACACGCTTATGGATATACATATATGTCGAATATACGCTTGGATCGCCGATTGTAAGCATTGCCACATTTTTCCCATCTTCAAGCTCACTTACTATGTCACAGTATATCTTATTGTGTGATATAGTAAGCTTTTCCTTGTCCTTTATCATGGGAAACGGAGTGCACATAATCTGTTTTTTCTCTATCTCCGGTAAAACAGCCTGCACTATGCTGTACGCATAGCATTCCTCTTTTGAAACTGCAGGGATTGCAATTATATCACATGCTTTTATTGTATTAATAGCCTTTAAAGTCATAAGCTCGGGATCTCCCGGACCTACACCGATGCCATACAACACACCAATATTATTTTTATTGTCATCACCGGCTCTTTCTATCTGCTTGTCCATCTTTATAATTTCCTGCTTTCTATACCACATTTACAAGTAATACATTCCTAACAAAATCATCACAAATCGATATCATATATTCTTCTTGTATCAATTATCGTCTCTGCACCATTATCATCCACAACTATCATTAGGTGCCCTATGCTATCAAGCTTTTTAAGATACCCTGTCACATGCTCATAGCTACCACCCTCCTTGTGCTCATCCGGCACAAAATATGTCACCTCAAAATAATTCCCTACCATGGTGTTTATGACATTTTCGTCATATAAACCGTCTGAATTGAAATTACGCTTTCTATAAAGCATCATGAGCTCATTCATTTTCTCATCAAGCTCTCTTTTTTTGTCCTCATCAGGCTCATGCCACTCGTTTGTCAGCCTCGCTGTCTCTGCAATAGCCTCCTCATGACCTGTAAGTGCCGCAAAAGGTGCAAACTGTGCTGAGCGGTCCCATATAGACATCTGCGGATGTACCTTTGACACATGATGTGGTAAATCTATAATATCATCATATTTTCCCATGCCATGCTCCTTATATACTTTTTCGTAACTATTTTAAACCACTAAGAAAAATCCGATTAAGAACCACAGCGGTTGCTGCTATGCCTTGTGTCCGCCAATCTGATTGTTCCTTGAAATAGTTGTGGCACCCTCCTCAAGATTCATGCCCTTTAGCATGGCATTCTTTCCATATTTCTTCTTGACGGAAATCATAGCCTCCTGAAGCTTTCTCTCCTTGGAAAGCGCCTCATCCTCTTTTAGCTTTTCCTTAGCCTTCTCCTGATAATCTGTAAATAAATCAAGCTGCTCAAACTGCTCACTTTCCTGCACCTTGCTCTCATCACAGACCCTGTTTGCCACCACAGTAATCCTTCGTGTCAGAAGAGAAGGATCTATGATACGGTCATAAAGCTCCATCACAGCATCCATGATGATGCGCGTGGATGACGTATAACGCCCTAAATTTGCTGTACCATGTGCATGCTTTGGAACCTTTCTGCCGTATCGGTCTATGGTAATCTCACCTGTATAATCTCTGTGTGTACCTTTTTTACCGCCAATACTGTCTCTGCCTTTTTTATTAACTGCGTGGTCATAATTATTGCCCAAACAGCTATCAGCCTTATTAGACAGATTTGCAATATCATACCCTATAGTGAGTACTATCTGGTCTGTAACCAGCCTCTTATCTACCAGATCAAGCACAAGAAGGTCCGTCATCTCACGCACAATAAGCTTTGTCTTCTCATAATCATACGGCTCCTGAAGCACCTGCCCTGAACTGATGCTGTTGGTCTGCGGTCTGTATGCCTTGATATCAGCTATTGTAACAGGCTCATACCCCCATGCATGGTCTATAAGAAGCTCTGCATTGATGCCAAACATCTTATACAGCTTTTCCTCATTGTAAAAATCATTCGAACCGCCTGTTGAGCACCTGGCCACATCTCCCATTGTATACATGCCGGCTGCCTCGAGCTTTTTGGCATAACCTGCTCCCACTCTCCAGAAATCGGTAATCGGCCTGTGGTCCCATAGCTTTCGCCTATAGCTATTTTCATTAAGCTCTGCTATACGCACTCCTCGCTCATCAGGCTTGGCATGCTTTGCCATAATATCCATGGCTATCTTGCACAGATACAGATTGGTACCAATGCCGCAGGTTGCCGTGATACCGGTATCCTTAAGGACATCGTCTATCATCTTAGACGCAAGCTCCCTTGCCGTCATGTGATAAGTGCGAAGATAGTGTGTCACATCCATAAAAACCTCATCTATCGAGTAAACACTGATATCCTCAGGTGCGATATACTTAAGATAAATATTGTATATGCGTGTACTGTAATCCATATACAAAGCCATACGCGGCGGTGCAACAATGTATGTCAGCTCAAACTCAGGATGTGTGTCAAGCAGATTCGCATTATATGATGCATAATCAAAGCCTGTCATTGTGCTTTCTGTTATATCATTTTCTGCTATATCAATTTCTGTTACATATTTTTTTCTTTCATCCGGATTGCCCTCAGTCTGGAGTCTTTTTTGCTGTTCACCTGCTGATTGTTTTCTATCAGATTGTTCGCCCTCAATTTGTCGGCTTCTTTCCACTGTCCCGGCAGCATGTCCACTCGCCATAAGCTTCGACAGACGCAGCTTGTTTACCTCCTTCACACGCTGTACCACCTCAAAAAGGCGCGCCCTGCCCGGTATGCCATATGCCTTAAGAGCCGGCGATACTGCAAGACAGATAGTCTTCTCCGTGCGGGTTGGATCTGCCACGACCAGATTAGTGGTCAGAGCATCCTTTCCCCTCTCTCTGCACTCTACTGATGCGTAAAATGATTTTAAATCTATTGCCACATAAATGTGCTCTTCATTATGCTTATCCATACTGCAATTTTACATTGATTACTCTAAAATGTCAAGAACATATGTTTGTATATGTGAATTATATCCTCACACAACAATGCCCCGCCAAGAATGGCGGGGCAAGGCGTTATGTGCCATGGACGGCACATAAAAGCTAATTATATCATTTTCGTACTAATAACCACTATGAATCACTAAGCTTTAAAACACTACACTACAAGGAAGAACTTCACAAGGAAGAGAAGCGAAATAGCATAAGTAAGGATAGAAACCTCCTTTGCTTTTCCTGTAAAGACCTTGAGTACAGTATATGTGATAAGTCCAAGACCTATACCATGTCCGATAGATCCGGAGATAGGCATTGCAATAAGCATGAGTGCTACCGGAGCAACCTGTGAGAGATCCTCGAAATCCACCTTCTTAAGACCGCCAAGCATCAGGATACCAACATAGATAAGTGCTGATGATGTTGCTGCGGCAGGAATGATTGCTGCAAGCGGTGCTATAAAGACGCATGCAAGGAACAGGATACCTGTTGTGAAAGCTGTAAGACCTGTTCGTCCACCGGCCTCTACACCTGATGCAGACTCAACAAAAGTTGTTACTGTAGATGTACCTGTTACGGCACCAACCACTGTGGCAACTGAATCGGAAACCAAAGCCTCCTTCATGTTTGGCATATTTCCCTCTTTGTCAACCATTCCTGCTCGTGATGCAGTACCAACAAGTGTTCCGATGGTATCAAACATATCTATGATACAGAATGTGATGATGAGTGAAATTGCTGTAAACCATCCAATACTGATGAAATCCTTGAAATCGAACTTGAACAGTGTTGTATCTGCCATATCCTTAAACTGTGGTACAAATGAAGCTGTTGCAAGTGATGCAAAAGGATTTGTTCCAAAGAATATAGCCTCTCCTGCCCAGTAAACTACGCAGGCTGCAAGCATACCAAAAAGTACTGCTCCGTTGACGCCCTTATGAGCTAAAATAATGATAACAAAAAGTCCGATGAACATAGTCACAACAGTGAGCACCATTGAAGAATATCCATCTGTCATATTTGTTTTGGCAAGTCCCGGTGTGAGTGCACCGAAGAAATCCTTCATCACATAAAATGGTCCACCATCCTTTGAGTAAACACCGGCATTTGATCCAAAGCCGATATTTAAAAGCATAAGACCGATAGCCGGTGAAATACCCATGCGGACACCATAAGGAATGGCATCTACTATCTTGTCACGTATATTGAATATTGAAAGTATGAAGAATAAAATACCCTCAATAAGGATGATACACAGTGCAGCCTGGAATGAATCAACATATGACAGGCCTGTGATGCTTACGATATTGGCAACTACTACAGCAAAGAAGCTGTTAAGTCCCATACCCGGAGCCAGTGCAAATGGCTTGTTGGCAAGAAATGCCATGACAAACATACCGACTGCCGAAGCAATACATGTTGCCAGGAACACTCCGTTCCATAGTGCTTTTGTTCCCTCAGCACCAAATCCGGTGAGGAGGTTTGGGTTAAGAGCAATGATGTATGCCATAGTCATGAATATTGTCAGACCGGCAAGAATCTCTGTCTTGACCGTTGTGTTGTTTTGTTTGAGTTTGAAGATTTTCTCTAACATTTTTCTTCCTTTCCTTTTATCTTTTTTGCAGCTGTTATCCGCTTTCCTGCTACAGGCGCCTGTTAATAGCTGCATTGTATATAAAATTTTGAATCACAATTGATTCCTTGTTTTTTCCACGAACTCACTCGTGAAAACATCAAGTGTAACCGGCTTCAAACTAAATTCTTATCAGAGCATTTCAATTTCATCAAATACTCTGTCAGCCACCTGCGGCAGCTCAGAGAATTTGCGAATAGCAGGCACATCGTCATCTATTGTGCCGAACCCGTATGCTGCATGGATGAACTTTACTCCTGCCTTTTTGCTGGAATCGTAGTCTCCCTGTATGTCACCTACATACACTGCCTCATCTATATTATTGCGCTCTACAATAAGCTTTATGTTTTCTGACTTTTCAAGCTCATTGTTGCCGTAGCACTCAGTATCCTTAAAATACCTGCCAAGTCCGTGGTACGAAAAAAAAGACTCTATATAACCACGCTGGCAATTGCTGACTATATAAAGGTCATAGCTTTCTGACAGCTCATCAAGTGTCTTTTCAACATCAGGATAAAGCTCTCCCCCATGAGCGGTCAGGTAATCGTTTTCTTCTCTATAGCATACATTAATTAACTCATCTCTGCAAGTACAATTAGGAAAGATAATGGATGCCAGTACATCCATTGTCTTTCCCATTACTGAATACATATCTTCTTTTGTGATAGGTGCCCTCTCATAGCCATAATCTGCTATGGCCTTATTCCATGATTTTGCCACATTCTCTGCTGAATCCCAGAGAGTGCCATCCATATCAAAAATAATACCCTTATGCTTCATCTATTGCCTTTCCGATATCATGTCTCATGTATTTATTATCAAACTGTACCCACTCTGTTGCCTCGTAAGCCTTGGCTCTGGCCTCCTTGAGTGTGGCACCTGTTGCAGTGATACCAAGCACACGTCCTCCGTTTGTGACGATATTGCCGTCATCATCAAATTTGGTGCCGGCATGATAGCAGTAATAATCCTCTTTGCCGTCAAACTTCTCAAAGCCAGTTATCTTAAAGCCCTTCTCATACTTGACAGGATATCCGTCTGATGCCAGAACCACGCATACGCATGCATTGTCCTCAAACTGAAGATCTATTGTGTCAAGAGTTCCGTCTACACAGGCCTCCATCACATCAATGATATCATTCTTCATACGAGGAAGCACAACCTGTGCCTCAGGATCTCCGAATCGCGCATTGTACTCAAGCACCTTTGGTCCATCCTCTGTGAGCATGAGTCCGAAGAAAATAACTCCTGTAAAAGGTCTTCCCTCTTTAGCCATAGCATCTACAGTTGCCTGATAAATATACTTCTTGCAGAAATCATCGACCTCATTGGTATAGAACGGACTAGGTGAGAAATTACCCATGCCGCCTGTATTAAGGCCTGTATCTCCATCGCCTGCACGCTTGTGGTCCTGCGCAGATGACATAATCTTGATAGTCTTTCCGTCTACAAATGAAAGCACCGAAACCTCACGGCCTGTCATGAACTCCTCAACTACCATGGTGTTTCCGGCTGTTCCGAACTTCTTATCCTCCATGATGGTTCTGACACCCTCTTTTGCCTCCTCAAGAGTATTACAGATAAGCACACCCTTTCCAAGAGCAAGTCCGTCTGCCTTTAACACGATAGGGAACTTTGCTGTCTCTAAATATTTAAGTGCCTCTTTGGCATCAGTAAAATTCTCATATGCCGCAGTAGGGATATTATACTTTTTCATGAGGTCCTTTGAAAATGCCTTTGAGCCCTCAAGAATAGCCGCATTCTTCTTTGGTCCGAAGCACTTGAGCCCTGCCTTTTCGAACTCGTCAACGATACCTCCTACAAGCGGATCATCCATACCGATGATTGTAAAATCAATGGCATTATCCTTTGCAAATGATACGAGCTTATCAAATTCCATCGCACCGATTGGCACACACTCTGCAAGTGCTGCGATACCTGCATTGCCCGGTGCACAGTATATCTTGTCAACGCGTGGACTCTTTGCAACAGCCCTGCATATTGCATGCTCTCTTCCGCCACTTCCTACTACTAATACCTTCATTTTTGCCTCCTATACTTAAGCTATATATAAGCTTTTCATTGTCCGGTAATCATAATCTATCTGTGTTTACATACTAATTACTTACAGCACTGTCATTACTTCTCATCTATAATAACATGTCCGTCTTCTACTGACACCCTGCCATTTGCTATCAGGTCGATAGCGTGTGGCATGATTTTCCACTCAGCCTGCTCCATAACCCTGCGCTGAAGCACCTCAGGTGTGTCGCCCTGCTTTACCTCGACTGCCTTCTGTAAAATAATAGGGCCTGTGTCTGTGCCTTCATCAACAAAGTGGCAGGTGGCACCTGTCACCTTCACACCGCGTGCAAGCACTCCCTCATGCACCTTAAGACCATAGTAGCCTGTGCCACAGAAAGATGGTATGAGCGATGGATGGATATTTATGATTCTGTTTCTGTACTGCTTTATCATCTCAGGTGGAATCACTACCAGAAAACCTGCCAGTACGACTAAATCCACATGATATGAGTTAAGCTGCTTTAAGAAATCTTCATTGAAGGCAGCTCTGCTTTCATAACTCTTTGGCGAGATGCATACTGCCTTTATTCCAGCCTTTTTAGCTCTCTCAAGCGCATATGCATCTGCGTTGTTGCTGATAACAACCTCTATCTGTGTGTTTGTAATTGTTCCGTTATCTATTGCATCTATGATGGCCTGAAGATTGGTGCCGCCACCCGATACACATACTGCAATTTTCATTCTTTTTCCTCGCAACGATGTATACGTTATTAACAATATAATGATATTAGGGTCAAAAGGTATTTTGCCCCTCATTTGAATGTAATTATACGAGATCTACACCCTTCTCGCCGTCAATAATCTTTCCGACTACGTATGGTGTATCTCCGGCAGACTTCATAGCCTCCATAGTCTTGTCCACGTCTGCAGGGTCAACTGCGACAATCATTCCAAGTCCCATGTTGTAGGTATTGTACATCATCTGCTCCTCGACATTTCCCTCTCTAGCCATCATTTTAAAGATTGGTGGGACAGGGTAGCTGTTTTTCTCAACTACGGCACGTTTGCCATCTATGAGCATACGTGGGATATTCTCATAGAAGCCGCCACCTGTAATATGACTGCAGGCCTTTACTGTGACTCCTGCGTCCTTTACAGCCTTAAGAGCCTTTACATAGATTCTTGTAGGGGCAAGAAGTGCCTCTCCAAGTGTAGTGCCAAGCTCCTCATGATATGTATTTAATGTCTCCTTGTCCATCTTGAAAATCTTTCTGACAAGTGAAAATCCATTTGAGTGTACGCCTGTTGATGCCATTCCGATAAGTACATCACCATCCTTTAATCCCTCGCCTGTGATGATGTCCTTTCTGTCAACCACACCAACTGCAAAGCCTGCAAGGTCATACTCGTCCTCAGGCATAAGACCCGGATGCTCTGCTGTCTCACCACCAACAAGTGCACAGCCTGACTGCTTACAGCCCTCTGCCACACCGCTTACGATTGTAGCAATCTTCTCCGGATAGTTCTTTCCACATGCTATATAATCAAGGAAAAATAATGGCTCACCGCCTGCACATGCCACATCATTTACACACATGGCAACTGCATCGATTCCGATTGTATCATGCTTGTCCATGATGAAAGCAAGCTTTACCTTAGTTCCGCAGCCATCTGTTCCCGATAAAAGCACCGGATCCTCCATATCCTTGATGGAAGCAAGTGAGAACGCTCCTGAGAAGCCTCCGAGACCTCCTAACACCTCCGGTCTCATAGTCTCCTTTACATGCTTTTTCATAAGCTCTACTGACTTGTAACCTGCCTCGATATCAACACCTGAATTCTTGTAATCCATTATTGTTCCTCCTAATAATCTGCAATTCGTTCAATACCTATAGTATACCTTCATAGTACTAAATTTTCCAATTATATATTGTAATTATTCTTATTAGTTTTACTAATATAATATATCTTTTATAGAAATAATACTTATAATTTATTTCAGGGATTATATTGACATCAGACATCCATCGTCCTACACTATCCATGCAAATAAATATTTAGATTTGAACGATTAATAATACAAAAGAAAGCTATGATACACAGCACTGCAATAAATACCTTATAAGCTGTCAGATCATAAAGGAGAACAACAAATGTTTAAACAGATAAAAAATTTTCTGATAATGACACTCAGTATCACCATCATGGCAATCGGTGTATACTATTTCAAGTTTCCAAACAACTTTACCTTCGGTGGCGTAACCGGTGCCGCAGTTGTTTTTGCAAAGATAACGCCGCTCTCAGCGAGTATGTTTTCTACTATTGTGAACATGCTTCTGCTTGTAGTGGGCTTTTTCTTCCTTGGCAAAGGCTTTGCTATTAAGACCACCTATGCCACAATACTTTTGTCTGTTGAGCTCCTGGTACTCGAAAAACTTGACCCGCTCACTCATCCGCTCTCAAACGAGCCAATGCTTGAGCTGATTTTTGCCATCGCTCTTCCTGCAATCGCATCTGCACTGCTTTTCTATGTGGGGGCTTCAAGTGGCGGAACCGATGTCATCGCCATGATTGTAAAAAAATATGCACATGTAGAAAATATTGGCATGGCTTTATTTCTCACCGACCTCGTCATGATCATCATCGCCTGCTTTGTATTTGACATAAAGACTGCTCTATATTCATTTGTCGGACTTGTTGTGAAATCATTTATGATTGATGCAATCATCGAAAATATCATGCTCAGAAAATCCATAATGCTTATCTGCGATGACAAGGATGTGATATGCGATTATATTATAAATGTTCTCGGAAAAAGTGCCACCTATGTGGAGGCACGAGGCGCTTATACCGGTGAGAGAAACTATATCGTTTTCAGCACTCTCACAAAGAAGCAGGCCATAGAGCTTAGAAGCTTCATACATCAGAATAAGCTGCATGCTTTTATGTCTGTGATGAGCACCAGTGAAGTATTTGGTAAGGGATTTTCTTCTCTGTAAATTCATTAAAAATCTTCCCTTACCTGATAAGAAAAAACAAAACAGCCGTAACCGCGATTTTCTTTTTCAATCGCAGCTACGGCTGTTATATTTATATGTATTAATTATCTACATGAACTAATTTATTTCAAAAACTAGTGCTTCGGAATAAGCTTCTCTGTACCACCCATGTATGGCTGAAGTGCCTTAGGGATATTTACAGAACCATCTGCATTCAGGTTGTTCTCAAGGAATGCGATAAGCATACGTGGTGGAGCAACAACTGTGTTGTTAAGAGTATGTGCAAAGTATTTCTTGCCATCCTCACCCTTTACACGAATCTTAAGACGTCTTGCCTGTGCATCGCCTAAGTTAGAGCAGCTTCCAACCTCGAAGTACTTCTTCTGCCTTGGTGACCATGCCTCTACGTCGCATGATTTAACCTTGAGATCTGCGAGGTCTCCTGAACAGCACTCAAGAGTACGGACAGGCACATCGAGACTTCTGAAAAGCTCTACTGTGTACTTCCACATCTTCTCATACCATTCCTTTGAATCCTGTGGCTTGCAGACAACAATCATCTCCTGCTTCTCAAACTGATGGATACGGTAAACACCTCTCTCCTCAATGCCGTGTGCACCCTTTTCCTTACGGAAGCAAGGTGAGTAGCTTGTGAGTGTGTATGGAAGCTTTGACTCATCGTTTATTGTATCGATGAACTTACCGATCATTGAGTGCTCAGATGTGCCGATAAGATAGAGATCCTCTCCCTCAATCTTGTACATCATGGCATCCATCTCCTCAAAGCTCATAACGCCTGTTACGACATTTGAACGGATCATAAATGGTGGGATACAGTATGTAAAGCCCTTTCCAATCATGAAGTCACGCGCATATGCTGTCATGGCTGAGTGAAGACGTGCAATATCTCCCATCAGATAATAGAAACCGTTTCCTGCAACCTTTCCTGCTGCATCGAGGTCTATTCCGTCAAATCTCTCCATGATATCTGTATGATAAGGAATCTCGAAATCAGGAACAACAGGCTCACCAAACTTCTCGTTCTCCACGTTGAAGGTATCATCCTTTCCGATTGGAACTGATGGATCGATGATGTTTGGAATCTTCATCATATCCTCAAGCACCTTGTCCTGATACTCTTTCTCGAGCGGCTCAAGCTCTGTGAGGCGCTTTGAAATCTGTGCTACCTCAGCCTTTACAGCCTCAGCCTCTTCCTTCTTGCCCTGTGCCATAAGAGCACCAATCTGCTTAGAAACCTGATTCTTCTTTGCACGAAGATCATCAGCCTCCTGCTGTGCTTCTCTGGCCTTCTTGTCATACTCGATTACTTCATCGACGAGCGGAAGCTTGTGGTCCTGGAATTTCTTTTTAATATTTTCTTTTACGAGATCCGGATTCTCTCTTAAAAACTTTAAGTCTATCATAATTCCTCCAAAGTATTATGTTTTTATAACTTATAACATTTTACTCTGAAAACCCTTAAAATGCAAGAGGATACTTGTCAGTAAGTGTCTTGATGATAGCCTTTGCAGGCTCAACTGCGCTCTCGCCCTCTTTGATGATCATGGCGATTGCCTCTGCAACCTTGTCAAAATCATCCTCCTTTAAGCCCCTTGATGTAGCAGCAGGTGTTCCGAGACGGATACCGCTTGTGACAAATGGCTTCTGTGGGTCATTAGGAATAGTATTCTTGTTGGCTGTGATATGAGCCGCATCGAGAAGCTTCTCGATAGACTTTCCTGTGAGACCAAAAGGAGTTAAGTCTACGAGCATGAGGTGGTTGTCTGTGCCGTCTGATACAATCTTGATGCCACGGCTCTGAAGACCCTTGCAAAGTGCCTGCGCGTTCTTTACAATCTGCTTCTGATAATCCTTGAATTCAGGCTGTAATGCCTCCTTGAAGCAGACTGCCTTTGCAGCGATAACGTGCATGAGAGGTCCACCCTGGATTCCCGGGAAAATAGCCTTGTTGAAATTGTACTTATCCTGCATCTCCTGGCTGCAGAGAATCATTCCTCCACGAGGTCCGCGGAGAGTCTTGTGTGTAGTGGTTGTGGTGACATGCGCATATGGGATTGGGCTTGGATGAAGTCCTGCGGCTACAAGTCCTGCGATATGAGCCATATCAACCATGAGCACTGCGTCTACCTTGTCTGCAATCTCTCTGAAACGCTTGAAATCTATAGTTCTCGCATATGCAGATGCACCTGCGATAATCATCTTTGGCTTGCACTCAAGGGCGATCTCCTCTACCTTGTCGTAATCGATGAAGCCCTCGTCATTTACTCCATAAGGCACTACATGGAAATATGAGCCTGAGAAGTTGACCGGTGAACCATGTGTGAGGTGTCCGCCGTGGTCAAGATTCATTCCCATGATGGTATCGCCCGGCTTTAAGATGGCGAACTGTACTGCCATGTTGGCCTGAGCACCTGAGTGCGGCTGTACATTTACATACTCTGCGCCGAAAAGCTCCTTGGCTCTTTCTCTGGCAAGCTCCTCTACCTCGTCCACGCACTCGCAGCCGCCATAGTATCTTCTTCCCGGATATCCCTCAGCGTACTTATTGGTGAGGATGCTTCCCATAGCTGACATAACAGCAGGGCTTACCCAGTTCTCAGAAGCAATAAGCTCGATGTGGCTGTTCTGGCGCTCAAATTCGTCTGTGATGGCGCTTGCAATCTCCTGATCTTCTTTCTTGATGTCGTCAAGTGTATACATATATGTGTCTCCTTTTCTTTATTGCAAAATACTTGCATTATTTATCGCAATTATATGCTTTGCTGTGATTTATTACTTTGATGCGCTACCGCGCAAAAATAATCCTTGCTACAATTCTACTATTTAAAGCAGAAAGTAGCAAGGATTATTTGATATATCCTTCATATTTAATTCTAATAAGTAACTATACCCAAATCAAATAACTAAAATCACATATATGAATACATTTAAAAAATACGGTCATCCTATAAAAAAGGAGGTCTGAAAACATGACTACTGACCAAAAAGAAAAACGAAATGATGAATATAACAAATATGTAAAGCGCGTCACACCTACTCACTGCCTTTCTGCAAACATGCTAAAGGCATTTATACTCGGCGGAATCATATGCACTATCGGACAGCTCATAGTAAATACCTGCACGCAATACTTTGGATTCAGCAGCGATGAAGCCTCTGCCTGGTGCAGCATGATTTTGATTCTCATAAGCTGCATACTGACAGCGCTAAACCTGTATGCACCACTCGCAAACTGGGGAGGCGCAGGCGCTCTCGTTCCTATAACAGGCTTTGCAAACGGAGTATGCTCATCCGCATGTGAATTTCAGGTGGAGGGGCAGGTATTTGGCATAGGCTGTCAGATATTCAGGATTGCAGGTCCTGTGATACTGTACGGCATATTTTCAAGCTGGGTGCTTGGTGTGATATACCTTGTTGTAATGGGCTTGTGATTGTTTAGCATTTTCAGCTGCTCACTCCTTGTTTTTCCTTGTCAAAAGAAAAGACATAATAAGCGATGTAATCGGCACAGTCAGGATAATTCCCATTGTGCCTGATATGCCTCGCATTATCTCGATTGCCATAGAATACATATTAAGTATCTGGTGCATCTGATACGAGTATGCATATATAACCATCACAAGTCCGAGACTTCCGCCCACATAAGCAAGAATAAGCGTATTTGACATAGTTCCAATCATATCGCGACCTATATTTATGCCCGACTTAAATATCTCCTTTGCAGATATATCAGAGCTTTTTTCTTTTATCTCATGAAGCGATGTGGCTACAGACATTGCCACATCCATCACTGCTCCAAGCGATGCAATGAGTATACCGGAAAACAACATGCCACCGATATCAAGCTTTGAATTTTGGCCAACATAAATCAGATTTTCAATATCATCCACATTGTAGCCTGTCACATGTCCGAAGTGTCCGAAAAGCAATGCGATTATTCCGGAAACTACAACTCCAAAAACTGTTCCCAGCATAGCACCTATAGATTTCATCTGCCAGTCTGCTATAAGTGTGAACGTGACAACCGTGATAATTACGACCGAAGCTGTTGCCGCAATAAACGGAGAAACCCCGATATACATGAGCGGAATATACAAAAATATTACCGTAGCAAAGGTAAATATAAGCGCAAGAATTGAATTAAAGCCCTTCTTTCCTCCAACCAGCCACATAAGTCCAAAAAACGCCGCTAAAAGCACCCATATCTCATTTTCCCTGTCGTAGTTATAAACATTTGCTGACAGACTGCCATCGTACTCCGACAGACTCGCAATAACCCTTGTGCCTACCTTACAATTGGCACCGTATAAATATCCGTTTAAGCTGTATGCATCAACTGTCTCACCCTTGTGGCTTCCTGACTTGATAAGCAAAACAACCTTCTGGCTGTCACCGCTATCCAGTGAGGCTTCAGCCTGAAGGTCTTCATTGTCGTTTTGCGTAACCACCGCTCTCACAAACGATGTATTGTCATCTGCAAGAAGCGGTTTTCTTTCAACGCTTAGAAAGAATATAAACATTGCCAGTGTAATAAGAGCCACAATAAGGTATTTGCCTAATGTGTCAATTATTTTTGCCAAAACTTACCCTTCTTTCTCATTCCAAGCACTGTTGCGAGGATTGCTGCGCCTAATACTCCAAGTGCTGCATACATGCCGCCATGGTTAACATCTCCTGTCTTTACCTTAGCACTCTTTGAAGTTTTTACGCCATCAGAATCAGACTTGCTTGCACCTGTATTTGCTGTGCTGACATTCTGGCTTCCTGATCCGCCTGCATTGTTTCCCGCAATCTGCTGGCCTGCGCCACCCTGTGCCCCGTTTCCGTTCTGGTTTGTGCTGTCCTGTGCTCCGTTTCCGCTCTGGTCAGCATTTCCATTCTGGTTCCCATTTGGAGCAGTCTGTTTAACCTGTAAAGCATTTATTGCACTTACAACTGCTTTCTTTGCCTCATCGATGCCCTTTACAACAGGAGCCTTATCAGTACTGTAATCAGAAAGGTTTTCCTCCTTGCCTTCAGCTACCTGAGTATAGATTGTCTTGTCAAGAAGTGTAGAAATTCCCTTCTTGAAACGATTTTTTGCACCATCTTTATCATCATCGTTTGCTATAGAGCCATATCCCTTAACACGGTCATTTGCTGTTCCATAGTTTGTTGTGATATCACTTACCATCGGATCATCTGCTGTTGTGCCGGAAGCCTTAAGCTCCTTAAGAGAGGCAAGTGCTGATTTTAATGCTTCCATGCTCTCATCTGTGTATGCTACATCTGTGCTGTTTACCAGAGCATCTGCTGCCGCAATCACCTCATCGGCACTCTGCGCATCTGTTGTCTTTGTGATTGTGAAATCATCAGCATATTTATTTCCGTTGTAGTCATATGTCTTTATTGTCATTGTTCCACTTGAAAAATCTATAGTAGAGAATGAAGGCAGACACGCATTGGTTCTCTCTGCGATATAGTATGGAGTGTAATTTAACAGATTATAGTATTTTGAACCTGAGCCTGAGCCTGTTGTGATATAAAGAGTTCCCTCAGGATTGTTAACCGAACCTTTGCTCAAATCATAGTCGATAACATTTCCGTCCTGTACCTGGTAACTTCTTGAATATGTATGATCATGACCAGTAAGACACACATCAATATCAAACTCGTCCATAAGCGGTGCAAAGATAATTCTGTTTGTTGTAGCATCCGTATCTGCATGCGGCTGTCCTGAGCCATAGATATCACTATGGAATACCACTACCTTCCAAGCTGCATCCGGATTGCTTGCAATAGCCTTTTTCATAA
>OMAL01000677.1_pt1 | contig 20442 bp, 19 predicted proteins | sample 1644711 | NCBI WGS metagenome assembly OMAL01 (sample SAMEA103958122, study PRJEB25191) | human gut metagenome | biome: human-associated habitat [ENVO:00009003]; feature: intestine environment [ENVO:2100002]; material: feces | place: Germany | collected 2013/2015 | reverse complement strand
CTCCCTGCCTCTGGCCCAGCGGAGCGTCTTTGCACGCTTGCGGTAAGCAGAAACCTTCCCTCCCCTGTTCCACATGGAACACTTTACTTCTCCGCGGCGGCGGTGGGGATGCGCACGGTGTACTCGATGTAGCCGTCCTTCTCTTCCCGGTGGGCGGTGGCGGGCACGCCGTTGTCGGTCATCAGCCGAATGGCGTGGTCGATGGTATTGACAAAGATGCGCACGTCCCGCACCATGGAGATACGGTGCCCAGCCTTGGGCGGGCTGTTCAGCAGCTGCTCGATGTAGCTGTCGGTCTGACGGGCGTTCAGGCGGCGCTTGGCGATGGTGATAAGCGCCTCGCTGCGGCGGTTCTCCGGCAGACGCAGCACCGCCCGGGCATGGCGCTCGGTGAGGTTGTTGTCCAGCACGAACTGCCGCTGGTCTGCCGTCAACTGCAACAGCCGCAGCTTGTTGGCAAAAGTGGGCTGCGCCATGCCTAAGCGCTTGGCGGCTTCGGCCTGCGTGCAGTCCCACAGCACCATCACATCCCGCAGCCCCTGCGCCTGTTCAAAGGGGTTCAGGTCGGCGCGCTGGATGTTTTCCAGCAGACCCAGTGCAGCGGTGCGGTCGTCGGCGTAGCTGCACAGGATGGCGGGAATGGTGGTCATCTTTGCCAGCTGACAGGCGCGCAGCCGCCGCTCCCCTGCCACCAGCTCGTAGCCCTCTGCCGCCCTGCGCACCGTGACCGGCTGGAGCAGACCGTTTTCCCGGATGCTCTGCGCCAGCGCGGTCAGCTCCTGCTCGTCAAAGCTTTTCCGCGCCTGAAAGGGCGATGGGTGGATCTGGTCGATGGGCAGAGAGAGTAATTTCCCGGACGGTTTCTTGCGTTCAAACATGATGCTGCCCCTTTCCTGTGAAATAAACCTTCGGTTTTTCCACATTTCTCCGGGAAATCGTGGAAAACCTGTTCAGCCCCAGTGTAGCACACAAAGAAAGACCCCGCCAGAAATTTCGTTCGGCAGGGTCTTACAGGTTGCGTCAAATTATGCGTTATTTCAGCGGGCTTTTTGCAATTTTACCGCCGTTTCTGGGGTATGCTGTCGGAGTTTGCGAAATCTTTTTGCACAAAATCAGCGTGCGGGTGTCGCCGCCGGGCAGGTGCAGGGTGCGGGTCTCGCGGTACTCGCCGCCCAGCTTTTTGATAGCGCCCCGGGCGGCGGTCAGTTCCTCTTCCCCGGATGCGCCCTTCATGGCAAGGAAGTTGCCGCCCACCTTCACCAGCGGCAGGCAGTATTCTGCCAGCATGGGCAGGGCTGCCACGGCGCGGGCAGAAGCAAGGTCGAACTGCTCCCGCCACACCTTGCGGGCGGCTTCCTCGGCGCGCTCCTTGGCAAACTCCACCCCGGTCAGCCCCAGCTGGGCGCAGGCGTACTTCAAAAACTCCACCCGCTTGCCGGTGGGTTCCATGAGGGTCAGTTCCAGCTCCGGTTTGAAAATTTTGGTCACGATGCCCGGAAAGCCTGCCCCGGCGCCCACGTCTACCATGCGCCCGGCAACCTCCGGCTGGCTGGCAAACAGCAGGCTGTCGAGGAAATGCTTGTCCTCGATGCCCTCCGGGTCGGTGATGGCGGTCAGGTTGACCTTCTGGTTGTAGTCTACAAGGATCTGGGCAAAAGCATCCAGCTGATCCAGCTGGGTGCCGGTGAGGGCAATGTTCCATGTGGAACACTTTTCCTCCAACCGCTGTTTGTCGATCATAGTGTTTTCCTTTCTGTCAGGTGGTTGGGGTAGCGCAATCGTTTATTTTATCGCAAATTCGTATTATTTTTGTTGTTTCCCTGCCAGTGCGATGCTCAGCTGCGCCACATCGGAGGGCGAAACGCCGGGGATGCGCCCCGCCTGCCCCAGATTGCGGGGACGGATGCGGGCCAGCTTTTCCCGGGCTTCCAGCGTCAGGCCGGTCAGGGCGGCATACTCGAAATCCTCCGGGATGAGGGTCTTTTCGTGGCGTGCCACCTCCCGGATCATCCGATCCTGTCGGGCGATGTAACCGGCGTACTTGATCTCGGTCTCCAGCCGCTCCGCCAGCATGGGGGTGATCTCCTCGCCCCAGCCGATGATGCCCGCCACCAGCGGGTAGCTGATCTCGGGACGGCGCAGCAGCTCCTCGGCAATGCCGCCCTCGGCGGCGGGGGCAAGACCGGCTGCTTCCATGGCGGCGCGCAGGTCGGCGGTGCGCAGATGCGTCTCGTGCAGGCGGCGGCGCTCTGTTTCCAAAATATTCTGGGTGTGCTGGTACTTTGCCCAGCGGTCATCCTGCACAAGGCCGTATTCCCTGCCGATGGGGGTCAGGCGCTGATCGGCGTTGTCCTGCCGCAGGGTCAGCCGGTACTCGCTGCGGCTGGTCATCATGCGGTAGGGGTCCATGACGCCCTTGGTCACAAGGTCATCCACCAGCGTACCCAGATAGCTGGTCTGACGCTCCAGGATCAGCTGACTCTCCCCTTTTGCACTGCGGGCAGCGTTCAGACCGGCCAGCAGACCCTGCGCGGCAGCTTCCTCGTAGCCGGAGGTGCCGTTGAACTGCCCTGCCCCGTACAGACCCCGCACCACCTTGCTTTCCAGCGTGGCTTCCAGACTGGTGGGGTCTACGCAGTCGTACTCGATGGCGTAGGCGGGGCGCATGATCTCCAGATGCTCAAAGCCTTTGATGCTGTGGTAAAAGGCGTTCTGCACATCCTCCGGCAGGCTGCTGGACGCGCCCTGCAAGTACATCTCCTCGGTGTTCTCGCCGCAGGGCTCCACGAAGAGCGGGTGACGGTCCTTGCCGGAGAAGCGCACCACCTTATCCTCAATGGAGGGGCAGTAGCGCGGGCCGACACCCTCGATCATGCCGCCGTACAGCGGGCTGCGCTGGATATTATCCAGAATGATCTTGTGGGTCTCGGGGTTCGTGTAGGCGATCCAGCATTCCACCTTGTTGTGCATGGGTGCATCGGTCAGGAAGCTGAAGGGCTGCAATTCGCTGTCCGGGTCGCCGGGCTGGCATTCCAGCTTGGAAAAATCAATGCTGCGGCGGTGCACCCGGGCGGGCGTGCCGGTCTTGAACCGGCGCAGCGGCAGACCGGCAGCTTTCAGGCTGTCGGTCAGGGCGTTGGCGGCGTGCATGCCGTCCGGGCCAGACGCATACCACGCATCGCCCACAAAAATTTTGCCGCCGAGGTTCGTGCCGGTGGCAAGCACCACGCACTTTGCGGTGTATTCGCCATGCAGCTGGGTGACAACGCCCTTCACATGACCGTTTTCCACTTCCAGCGCCACCACCTCGGCCTGATGGATGGCCAGACCCGGGGTCTGCTCCAGCGCGTGCTTCATGTATTCGTTGTAGCGGCGGCGGTCGGTCTGCACCCGCAGTGCGTGCACGGCGGGGCCTTTGCCCTTGTTCAGCATCCGGCTTTGCAGATAGGTGGCATCTGCCGCCAGACCCATCACACCGCCCAGCGCGTCCACCTCCCGCACCAGCGTGCCCTTGGCAGTGCCGCCGATGCTGGGGTTGCAGGGCATATTGCCGATGGCGTCCAGACTCATGGTAAAGACGGCCGTTTTTGCGCCCAGCACAGCAGCTGCGTGGGCGGCTTCGATGCCCGCATGGCCAGCGCCGATGACGATGACATCATAATCTCCTAAGTGGTTCATATACTTTCGGGTTTCCTCTAATCAATAATTTAAAATGCCCTCCGTTTCACTCTGGGCATATTCAGCGGAAGAATTATTTTTAATTTCGCGTTTGTCGCGCTCTGCGGAGCGCTCCAAACGCTATTTTCACGGGAGGGGTCGTAACGGGAAACGGCAGCAGCAGCGCTTGCTCCCCCCGGGGAGCTGTCGCGCAGCGACTGAGGGGATTCAAATCGGCGGAGCCGGAAAAAACGGTTAAAAGATCTTCACGCCGAACAGGCGTGAATCTTCAGTTTTTTCCGGTGCAGCCCACCCCTTTGGGGTTAAAAGGGGCGAGCAGCCCCTTTTTCGTGGCTCCAGCGCGTCGAAATCGCTGGCACTTTTCTGGTTCTCTTCTGGTGTCAAAAGAGAACATCCCCCGTCCCCTCCCCTTTTCCCTCACGCAATTTTATGCTACAATACCGGTAACAAAAACGTTTGGAGAAACGCCCATGCTTTATTATGCTGCCCCCATGGAGGGCTTCACAGACCGGGTCTGGCGGCAGACCCATCAGAAATGGTTCGGCGCACAAGGCGCTGCCGACCGCTATTACGCGCCGTTTATCTCCCCGCCGGAGAACCGGGTGCTCATTAAAAAGAAGATGGCAGAGCTTGCCCCGGAGGCAAACCCGGGTGCGCCGGTCATCCCGCAATTGCTGGCGAAGGACGGCGAACTGGCTGCATGGATGATCGGTCAGCTGCGGGCGCTGGGCTATACCGAGGTGAACCTGAATCTGGGCTGTCCCGCCGGGACGGTGACTGCCAAGGGCAAGGGCTTCGGGATGCTGCGGGACCTTGCCAAGGTGGATGCCTTTCTGGAGGGGGTATTCTCCCGCACCGAGGGGCCTGTCTCAGTCAAGACCCGGCTAGGCGTGGAAAAGCCGGAGGAGTTTGCCGCCATTCTGGAAATTTATAGCCGCTACCCCATCTCGGAGCTGACCATCCATCCCCGGGTGATGCGGCAGCAGTATCGCGGACAAGCCGACCGCGCCGCCTTTGCCGCTGCGCTGCCCCGGTGCACCATGCCGGTGTGCTACAACGGCGATGTGACCACCGCTGCCCAGCTTCACGCGCTGGAAGAGGAGTTTCCCGCCCTGTCCGGCATCATGGTGGGGCGCGGGCTCATCGCAGACCCTGCGCTCTTCCGCAAAGCGCGGGGCGGTGCACCCGCCGCCAAGGAGGAGCTGCGGGGCTACCTGACCGACCTGTACCACGGCTACACCGAACTGTTCGGCAGCGCAGGCTGCGCCATCAGCCGGATGAAGGGGCACTGGTTCTACCTCATCCACTGCTTTGCCGGGGCGGAAAAGCTGGAAAAACAGCTCAAAAAGCTGCGGGAGCCGTGGGAGTACGAGGTGGTAGTGAACCAGATCTTCACCCTGCCGCTGGTGGAAAACGATTAAAATGGTCACACAAAAAAGCCCGCCGTCTTGCAAGACAGCGGGGCTGAAAAGGACCGTATTACACGTTGAGGTAGCTGCGCAGCATAGCCTGCAGCAGATCGTCACGATCCACCTTGCGGATCATGGCACGGGCATTCTTATAGGTCGTAATGTAGGTAGGGTCTTCGGACAAAATGTAGCCCACCAGCTGATTGACCGGGTTATAGCCTTTTTCCTTCAAAGCATCGTACACCTGTTGTACGATCTCGTGGATCTCATAGTCCTTTTTATCGTGGATGGAGAAAATCGCAGTTGCGTCTCCCACGCAATACACCCCCTTCGGTTGAAACTAGTCCCATTGTACACGAAATGCGCCGAAACTTCAAGATAATTACGCCGGATTTGCACATCCTGTACAAAATTTCCAGCAATGTTCCGGCAAGATGAACGATATCCGGGCGGCATTCTGCCCGCGAAAGGAGCCTTTGTATGCTTTACGGCATCGGCTGCGACCTGTGCAGCCTTTCCCATCTGGAAAAAAGCCTTTCCTCTGCCCACGCGGCGGCCTTTGTGCGCCGGGTGTACGGCCCGGCCGAGCAGGCGGCGCTGGGGCTTTTGGAGGCGTCCCCTGCGCCGCTGAACGCTCACCGCCTTGCCAGCGCCGCCGCAGATTTTGCCGCCAAGGAGGCCTTTCTCAAGGCGGCGGGCACCGGCCTGCGGGAACCCTTTTCTCTATGTGAGATCGAGGCCGTCCGGCAGGAAAACGGTGCCCCGGCCTACCGCTTCAGCGGGCAGACCGCCGCATGGGTGGCGCAGCACCGGCTGCGGGCCCGGCTCTCCCTGAGCCACGAGGGCGGTATGGCGCTGGCCTTCTGCACGCTGGAAGAGGAAAACTGACCACCCCTTGTGCATACAATGGAATATCGCCCCCGCACTGCATAAGCCGCACCCTGCCTGCGCATACTGAGAGCAGACAGGATGCGCCGGACGCATCACATAGCGGGGCACATCCTCCAGACAAACAGGAGGGAGATTCCATGGAGGTACACAGAGGAGAAGTTTTCTACGCCGATCTTTCGCCGGTGGTGGGCTCGGAGCAGGGCGGTGTGCGCCCAGTGCTGATCGTACAGAACGAGATCGGCAACCGGCACAGCCCCACTGTGATCGCGGCGGCCATTACATCCCGGCTGGACAAAGCCCGCCTGCCCACCCACATCAACATCCGGGCGGCGGACACCGGCCTTGCCAAAGACAGCGTGGTGCTGCTGGAGCAGATCCGCACGCTGGATAAGCACCGCCTGCGGGAGCGCGCCGGGCAGATCACCGCCGCCGACCAGAAGCGGGTGGATCAGGCACTGGACGTAAGCCTTGGGCTGAGCTCGTACTGAAAAACGATCTGGAATGCGCTCCGCTTCGCTTTGCGCATCATCAGCGGAAAAATGATTTTTAATTTGGGGTTCTGAAAAGCCTGCGGGCTTTTCAGAACCCCTTTTTCACGGGAGGGTCGTAGAGGGAAACGGCAATTGCAACTTCTCCTCTATACCACATGAAAAAGGGATAGCAGAACCCACGCGGGTGTTCTGCTATCCCAAAATACATATTATTACTCGATCAGGCCGTTGAGCAGGGTCAGGCACTTGCGGCTGTGCAGCTTGCGGATGGCCTTGGCTTCGATCTGGCGCACACGCTCACGGGTGACGCCGAAGTCGCGGCCGACCTCTTCCAGCGTGCGGGGACGGCCATCATCCAGACCAAAGCGCAGGCGGATGACCTTTTCCTCGCGGGGGGTCAGGCTCTTGAGTGCCAGATTGATCTGCTGTGCCACCATGGCGCGGTCAGCTGCCTTGCCGGGAGCTTCGGCGTTTTCGTCCGCGACGAAATCGCCCAGAGAGGAATCCTCTTCCTCACCCACGGGGCTTTCCAGACTGGCGGGCTCCTGTGCCATGCGCTGGATCTCGCGCACGCGCTCCACGCTCATGTCCATGGCCTTTGCCAGCTCTTCCGGGGTGGGCTCGTGGCCGTTCTGGTAGACCAGCTGGTTGGTGGCCTGACGCATCCGGTTGATGGTCTCCACCATGTGCACCGGGATGCGGATGGTGCGGGCCTGATCCGCGATAGCGCGGGTGATGGCCTGACGGATCCACCAGGTAGCGTAGGTAGAGAAGCGGAAGCCGCGGTCGCAGTCGAACTTCTCGGCGGCCTTGATCAGGCCGATGTTGCCCTCCTGAATGAGGTCAAGGAAGGCCAGATTATGGCCGACATGCTTCTTGGCGATGGACACCACCAGACGCAGGTTCGCCTCGCTCAGGCTGCGGCGGGCGTTCAGGCCGTCGCGGCGGGTCTTGAGCAGCTCCTGACGGCGTTCCTCGCTCAGGGGGCCGTTCTCCACGGCCTCCATGGCCTTTTCCTCGTCTGCCTTTTCCTCGGCATCCTCGGCGGACTTTTCGCCGTCCTCGTCCAGATCCTCGGTGTAGCTGCGGCTGTTCTCGTCCTCCTCGAAGGAGAAGCGGGCGCTGTTCTTCTTGATGTACTCCGGTGCGCCGTACTTCTGGCGGTCTGCCTGCAAAATGTGTGCAGCCTCGGCACCGGCATGGATGCGGCGGCTCAGTTCCACCTCCTGCTCGGCGCTCAGCAGCGGGATCTGACCGATCTGCTTGAGGTAGTTCTTCACCGGGTCGTCCAGCAGCTCGTCCATGGCAGCCTTCAGGTCTGCCGGGTTCTCCTCGGCATCCTCTTCGTTCTCATCGGCAAGGCCCATGTCATCGTTGTTGTTCTCGGCGTTCTCCACCTCAGCAATGATGCTGTCCACGTCCAGACTCGGCTCGTTCTCTTCCTCCAGGACCTTAATGCCGCGCTCCTCCAGCAGGGTGTAGAGGGTGTCTACATCCATGCGGCATTGTGCCGCCAACGCCTTAGCCTCCTGTGCAGAGAGGGTGCCCTCGCCCTTAGTCAACAGTTCCTTCAAAGTCATGCCCATTTTTTCTCTCCTTCCCACTCCGGGGAATTTCCTGTAATATTGCCCTGTGCATCAGATCACAAGGCCGCCGTTCACCCCGAACACCTGTCCGGTGATGTATCCGGCATCCTCGCCGGCCAGAAAGACCAGCAGCTTTGCAACTTCTTCCGGGGTGCCAAGCCGCCCCACAGGGGTCTCCTCGGCCAGCGCCGCCTTGTCCTCGGCGGTAAAAGCCGCCATCATGTCGGTCTCGATGACCCCCGGCGCTACGCAGTTCACCGTGATGCCGCTGGGGCCCTCTTCCTTCGCCAGTGCCTTGGTCAGGCCGATGAGCCCAGCCTTCGCGGCGGAATAGTGCACCTCGCAGCTGCCGCCGGTCTGACCCCACATACTGCTCACGGTCAGAATGCGGCCCTGCTTGCGGCGGATCATGCCGGGCAGTGCCAGCTGGCACAGGTGGAACGCGCCGCTCAGGTTCACGTCCAGCATCCGCTGCCACTCCTCCGGAGTGATGTCGGTAAACAACTTCTGCTGCGCGATGCCGGCGTTGCACACCAGCACATCCACCCTGCCCATGGCCTGCTCCACTGCATGGAACGCCAGCTCACAGCTGGCGCGGCTGGCTACATCGCACTGGATGGCGATGCACCCGGGCAGCTGCTGTTCCAGCGCAGCGGCAGCGGCGGCGTTCTGATGGTAGAGCACCGCCACCTGATACCCAGCTGCCGCAAAGGCGCGGGCAGCGGCAGCACCGATGCCCCGGTCGCCACCGGAGATCAGCACCCGGCGCGCCGCAGCGGGTGCGGCAGGGGCAGGCCGCTCTTTTACAGGCTGCGGCGCAGGCTCTGCGGGCAGCTCCACCGCAGGCGGCTCTGCAGGCTTTTCCAGCGTAATCACCCGGGTGGGCTCGTCCACCGCAGGCGCTGCCGTTTTTCCCAGCGTCATGATGCGGGTAGGCTCGTCCGCCACCGGCTCCACCGGCGCTGCCGGCTTTGCGGCCGGTGCGGCAAGGGGCTCCGGTGCGCTCTCTTCCTCCGGCACCTGAAAGGTCAGTTCAAACTCGTCCTCGTACAAGAGTGTATCCCTCCTGTTCGGTATTCTCGGCCGGGCGCAGTGCCCAAACCGGAAAAACCCTGTGCCCATCCCCAGACAGTGCAGCGTTCCGTTTATGTGTCCGGCAAAGGTCCGGTGCTTTGGCGTGCCTGCCTGCAGTTGCGATGGGTTTCGACAAGATTCCATTGAATAATATACCACAATCCAGCCCAAAAAGAAAGTGGGAACTGCAATTTTTTACGCAGTTCCCACTATTTTTCCTTATTTTCCCCTGTTTTCGGGCACCGGGGGCTTCCAGCGGGGTCTGCCCGCCCGCTTTTCCCGCAGGGAAACAAAAAATGCCTGCAAAAGCTGCTGCGCCTCGGCCTCCCGCAGCCCCTTTTCCACCACCGGATGGTGGTTGAAGGGCAGCGCGAACAGGTCGGTCACCGAGCCGCAGCACCCGGCTTTGGTGTCGGCAGCACCGTACACCACCCGGCGCAGACGGCTGTTGATGATGCCGCCCGCGCACATAGGGCAGGGCTCCAAGGTGACGAACAGCTCGCACTCCCACAGCCGCCAGCCGCCCAGCGCCTTGCAGGCGGCATCAATGGCCAGCAGCTCCGCGTGGTGCAGGGCGTTTTTCTCGGTCTCCCGGGTGTTGTGCGCCGTGGCGATCACCTCGCCGTGCCGCGCCACCACCGCACCCACCGGCACCTCGCCTAAGGCAGCGGCTTTGGCGGCCTCTTCCAGCGCAAGACCCATCAGTTCAAAATCGGTCATGTATCCCATCCTCTCATCCCATCGCCAGCACCAGCAGGTTGTTTGCGCTGTGCAGCAGCACCCCCGGCCAGAGATGCCCGGTGCGGTCGGCCAGCCACCCCAGACCCAGCCCGCACACCAGCGCATAGACCATGGCAGCGATGCTGCCGTGCTGCAAGGCGAACAGCACCGCCTGCAAAAGAATGGCCTGTCCCCTGCCCAGCGGCTGTGCCCGGCGCTGCACCGCGCCCCGGAACACCCCTTCCTCCGCCAGCGGAGCCAGCAGGCAGACCCGGCAGAAACGCGCCGCGCCGCCGGGCGGCATGGGCAGCAGCACCGCCAGCGCCTTGCCCGCCAGCAGATACCCCACCGCCCAGCCAAAGGCCGAAAGCAGTGCGGCGGTGCGGGGGTTCAGCTTGTGCATGGTCGGTCTCCTCCTGCTATGGTTCGTTCCCGGTTATAGTACCATATCTGCCGCCGGGTGCGCAAGGTTTGGGCGTTCTGTCGCGGCAAATTTATGCAAATCATTGACACATCGCCCTAAATGGTGGTATAATAATTTCCAACCTTTTTGATAAAAACGTTGCGTATACTGTATTTTACCGGTAGACCGGAGGTATTATTATGATCCGTATCCTCACCGATTCCGCGTGCGACATCCTGCCCGCCGAGGCGCAGCAGCTGGGCGTGACTGTGATCCCCCTGAACGTGACGCTGGAGGACGGCACCGTCCTGCGGGACGGCATCGACATGACCCCCAGCGAATACTATACCCATCTGGCAGCCTGCCGCAAGCTGCCCACCACCAGCCAGCCCAGCCCGGAGCAGTTCGAGCGGCTGTATCTGGACGCCGCTGCCGCCGGAGACGAAGTGCTGGGCATCTTTTTGTCCGATGCGTTGTCCGGCACCGGTCAGTGCGCAAGACTTGCTGCCGACCTTGCCAACGTGGATAATGTGGTGTTCGTGAACACCGAGAACGTCTGTCTGGGGCAGTCCTTGCTGGTGCGGCTGGCTGTGCAGCTGCGGGACGCCGGCAAGACGATCACCCAGATCGCCGCCGATCTGGAAAAGGCCAAGCAGCACCTGCATCTGGTAGCTGCCGTGGACGATCTGAAGTACCTGCGCAAGGGCGGCAGACTGTCCGCCGCCGCCGCTGTGGCGGGCGGTATGCTGGGCATCAAGCCCATCCTCGCCGTCATAGAGGGTAAGGTGGCGCTGGCCGGTAAGGCGCGCGGTCTGCCCGGCGTGTATGTGGCGCTGTTCAAAAAGATCGACGAGATGGGCGGCATCCACCCGGGCTACACCCCGCTGCTGGGCTACACCGTCAACCACCGGGAGCTGCAGCCGCTGCTGACCTACCTGCAGGACAACCTGCATCTGGACGCACCGCTGGTGCGCCAGATCGGCTGCGTCATCGGCACCCACACCGGCCCCGGCGCATTCGGCATCGCGTTCTTTGATAAAGAGCTGGTGCTGGAATAAAACCTATTGAAAGCTAAAACAAGTCGGACAGCCCGCGGGCTGCCCGACTTGTTTTTTGTAGGGGAATGGGAAGTAATAGCGCTGTTTTGGGATGTGCACCCTTGTTGGCAACACCCTCGCCCTCTCAGGCGCTAACGCGCCAGCTCTCCCAAAGGGAGAGCCCTTGGCATAGCGGCAAAGTTTCCAGTCGAACCGCAAGGCTTGCGGTTTCGCCAGAGCCTCTCCCTTTGGGAGAGGTGGATGCGAACGTAGTGAGCAGACGGAGAGGGCGAGGTTGCTTCCCGCAGCACCGCGCTTTCGCAGAAAGCGGCGCTGCAACTGCCGCTTTTCTCTACGACCCCTCTCTGTGAAAAAGTAGTTCCGAAACGCCCGCAGGCGTTTCGGAACTACAAATAAAAATATTCTTTCCGCTTTTTATGCGCAAAGCGAACGCGGAGCGCATTCTGAATCGTCCCGCCCTGCCCTTACAGCACCGCGTCCGAAATGAGCTTGCCCAGCAGCAGAACCAGCACCACCAGCATCATGGGGCGGATGAAGCGGGCACCCTTTTTCAGCGCGAAGTGCGAGCCCAGCAGGTTGCCCAGAATATTGCTGACTGCACAGGGGATGCCGATGTGGAACACCACCAGACCGTTCATCAGATAGGTGAACAGGCTGGCGTAGTTGCTGGCCAGATTGAGCACCTTGCCGTTGCCGTTGGCAGTGCGCAGGTCAAAGCCCATCAGGGTGGTAAAGGCAATGATGGCAAAGGTGCCGGTGCCCGGGCCCATAATGCCGTCGTACAGGCCGATACCAAGGCCGATGGCCAGCGCCAGCAAAATCTTTTTCAGGTCCAGCGTGCCGTCGTCCCGGTTCTCGTCCGGCAGGTTGCGCTGCCACAGAATGATGACCGCCGCCACCGGCAGGATGATGAACATCATGGTGCGCAGCATCTCATCGCTGAGCAGCAGCACGATGTGCGCGCCCAGCGCACTGCCCGCAAAGCTGCCGATGGCTGCAAGAACACCCACCTTCACGTTCATGGCACCACTTTTGAAAAAGCTTGCCGTGGCAAAGGTAGTGCCGCAGGCGGCGCTGAACTTGTTGGTGGCATAGGTGTAGTGGGGCGGCAGCCCGGCAAACAGATAGGCCGGCAGGCTGATCAGCCCGCCGCCGCCGGCTGCCGAATCCACAAAGCCTGCAAAGCCGGTCATCAGCATGAGAAACGCCATCATCCACGGCGAGATCGTGATACCCATTGTTATAATTCCTCTTATCTTTCCAAGTCGTTTGTTCTTTTTCAGGGGACGCGCGCCTCAGACCATATAAAACCTCCCCTCGCAGGGCAATACACAGCCCGGGATACCTGCACGCAGCAGGGCATCTCCGGGCATTTTTGCAATTTTTCGACTTGATATTACAGATTGTTTTTAAAGAAGCGGTAAGCGTTGCGCCAGTAGATGGCCTCCACCTCGTCCTCAGTAAAGCCCTCGCGGCGCAGTGCCTCGGCCAGCAGCGGCATATCTGCCGCCGTTTCCAGCTCGTGCTGACCGCCGATGCCGTCAAAATCGCTGCCAAGGCTGATGACCTCAATGCCGCCCACCTGCTTGAAGTGTGCCGCGTGCTTTGCCAGCCGCTCCACCGTACTGCGGCAGTTCTTCGGGTGTGCCGAGTCTGCGTCCACAAAGGAAGCGCAGTAATTCAGCCCTGCAATGCCGCCCTTTTCTGCCAGTGCACGGATCATCTCATCGGTCAGGTTGCGGTTGTGGGGCGACAGGGCACGGCAGTTGGAATGACTTGCCGCAAAGGGACGGGTGCTGTGGTTTGCGATGTCCCAGAAGCCCTTATCGGAAAGGTGGCTCACGTCTGCGGTGATGTGCAGCTTTTCCATCTCTTCCAAAAAGGCAAAGCCCCGCTCGGTCAGACCGGTCTCGGTGTTGGCCACCAGCGGCCCGCCGGGGTTTGCGTTGGGGGCTGCCAGTTCGTTGGGGTAGTTCCATGTCAGGGTCATCATGCGCACGCCCAGCTCCTGCAGCCGCCGCAGCACGCCCAGACTGCCCTTGCAGCAGCCGCCCTCTTCGATGGTGAGCATTCCGCTGATCTTGCCCTCGGCGGCGTTTTTGCGGATGTCAGAGGAGCGATACACCGGCGCGATCTCCTCCGGGTATTTTTCCATGATGCGCTTGAAGACGTCGATCTCTTCCAGTGCCGTCACCAGCGGGTCGGCACCGGGGGTCTTATCGCCCAGATTGACGAAGGCGGCAAAGCATTGGAGCATATAGTCGCCTTTTTTCAGCTTCTGCAGGTCGATGTGCAGATCGTTCTCCGCAAAGCTCTTGGGTGCGCCCGCCTTTTCGGCGCGGCGCAGTTCGTACAGGGTATCGCAATGCAGATCCCAAACCTTCATGATGGATACACTCCTTTATGCTTCTTCTCCCAGCAGCTGCAGCAGCTGTTCGGGGTTCATAGACAAAATCGCGCCGTCTGCCCCGCCGGTAACGGTGTCGGCCAGTGACTGCTTGGCCTGCTGCAGCTCCACGATCTTTTCCTCAATAGTGTCCTGCGCGATCAGCCGGTACACCTGTACCGGGTTGCGCTGACCGATGCGGTAGGCGCGGTCGGTGGCCTGATTCTGGGCCGCCACGTTCCACCACGGGTCGTAGTGGATGACGATATCAGCGGCGGTCAGGTTCAGACCCGTACCGCCCGCCCGCAGCGAAATCAGAAAGACGTCCGCCTCGCCCTGATTGAACCGGCGCACCTGCTCGGCACGCACCGGCTTCGGGGTAGAGCCTTGCAGGGTGAAGTGGCTCACCCCGGCCTCGTCCAGCCGCTTTGCCAGCAGCTCCAGCATGGAGGTGAACTGGCTGAACAGCAGAATGCGGTGCCCGCCCGCCACTGCCTCGGTGACAAGTTCCAGACAGGCTTCCAGCTTGGCGCTGCTGCCGGTCCAGTTGTCTGCCACAAGACGCGGGTCGCAGCAAATCTCCCGCAGCCGCATCAGCACAGCAAACACAGTCATCTTGTCCTCCGGCTTTGCCGCCCGCAGCTTTTCCCGGGCGTCCACCACCGCTGCCAGATACAGCTTGCGCTGCTCGGTCTCCAGCTCAACGCGGCGCACGTTCTCGGTCTTGGGCGGCAGCTCCCGCAGCACCTCGGACTTCATGCGCCGCAGGATGAAGGGGCCGGTGAATTGGTTCAGCCGCCGCACGGCGTTGGCATCCTCGTCCTGCACGATGGGCTTTTCAAACCGGGCGTAGAAGGTCTTGTAGGGGGGCAGATACCCCGGCATCAAAAAGGAGAAGATGCTCCACAATTCGCCCAAGCGGTTCTCCACCGGGGTGCCGGTCAGGGCAAAGCGCACCCGGCTGTTCACCCGGCACACCGCCTTGTATTTCTGGGTGGTGTGGTTTTTGATGGCCTGCGCTTCGTCCAGAATGCAGGCGTAAAAGCTTTGCCCGGCATACAGTTTTTCGTCCCGGCGCAGCAGGTCGTAGCTGGTGATGACGATGTCCGCCTGCGCCCACCCATCGACCAGCGCGGCGCGGTGGGCGGCATCGCCGTCCATGGCAACACTTTGCAGCTGCGGGGTGAACTTCTGGCATTCCTCCTGCCAGTTCAGCACCAGCGACGCCGGGCAGACGATGAGGCTGGGCAGCTGCTGCCCGCCCTCCTTCATGGCCAGCAGGTAGCTGAGCACCTGCACAGTCTTACCCAGACCCATATCGTCGGCCAGAATGCCGCCCATGCCGTAGCCGTCCAGCGTGCGCAGCCAGCGGTAGCCGTCCCGCTGGTATTTGCGCAGGGTCTTTTGCAGCGAGAGCGGCGGGGTATACTCGCTGTCCCGCACGGCGTGGAAGCTGCGGCTGATGCGCCGGAAGGCATCGTCCCGGTCGAACCGCAGACCGTTCTGCCCCGAAAGCGCCCAGTCCAGCGTGGGGGCACGGTAGAGCGGCAGGGCGGCGTGGCCGTCCTTCAGCTTTGCGCCGGAAAGTTCCAGTGTGTCGTTCAGCTCGTCCAGCCCTTCCAGACTGTCGTCCAGCCGCAGCAGACTGCCGTCCCGCAGGCGGTGGTAGCGTTTTTTCTGGTGCAGGGACTGCAAAAGCTCCCGCAGTTCCTCCACCGGGAACGCGCCGGTGTCCACCTCCAAATCCAGCACACTGCCGTGCACCGATACCCCTACCGAGATCTTAGGCGGGGCGGCTTGTAAGTTGCGGAAGGCATCGGTCTGGTACACCTCGCCCATGGCCAGCAGGGCGGGAATGCCCTCCTCCAGCAGCTGGAAAAGCGCCTCCTCCCCGGAAAGGCTGTAATGCCCGGGCTCGCCGGGCTGGGGTTCCAGATAGGTTTCCAGCAGCCGCTTTGCCCGGTTCTCGGTGCGGGCATCCCGCAAAAGGTCGGGCGGCACCGGCTCGCCGGGGGCTACCCGGTCCTCTCCGTACAGAAAGACCGGGTAGGCCGTGACGGTAAGCCCCCGATCGGCGTCCAGATAAAACTGCACCACCGGTTCCAGCGGGATCTGGTTCAGCAGCAGCCGGTCGGGGTCCACGATGTTGACCCGGTTGCCCAGTTCCGGCAGCACATAGCTGCAAAAAGCGGCGGCGTCTGCGCTGGTAAAGAACAAACTGCGCCCGCCAAAGGTGTCCAGTACCGGCAAAATCCGGCGGCATTCCTCCCGCTGCATCCGCCAGAGGGTACTTTCGCCCAGCAGATAGGCATAGTCCAGCCCCTGCACCCCGCTGAGTGCCGGGGTGCAGCTTAGCTGCACGCCGCCCTTGCGGCGTTCCACCTTCAGGCTGATGACCGGCAAGCCCTCTTTAAGGGTATAGCCGCCCACAACGCCCTCGGCGGCGTAAAGCTCCACAAGAGCATCCAGCCCCTCGCCGGTCAACGGCAGACCGCCCGCCGGGCCTTTCTCCCAGCCAGAGCGCACCGTGCCCTCGGCTTCAAACGCCTGCCGGGCGCTCACCTGACGGCGCAGCAGCCGCAGCAATTGCTGCGCATCCGGGGCAAAAGCGTCCCACCGGTGCACAAAGGCCAGCGACTTCCCGTAGCTGACGCTTTCGCCCCGCTCGATCGCATCCAGAAACTGCGGGATGCTTTTTACCAGATACTGCCGCCCGCCGATGCCATCCGAGACCCGCAGTCGCAGCCAGATACGGCCATTGTGCGGCGTAAGCTCCGGTTCCAGCAGAGCAAAGCCGGTGCGCTGGGCAGCGTTCTGGGGCTGGGGCTGCGCATCCTCCCGCTGGTAGCGCTTCAACAGCAGCTGGGCCTCATAGTCGGTCTCCGGCTCCTCGCCCCGCCACTTGCGGCCGAACAGCATATCCAGCCCGGCGCTGTAACTGTCCTTGCGGGGTTCGGTGCTCAAGCCTGCCACGCCCCGCTGCACCCCGGGGATGCTCTCCGGCTTTTTTTCCGGAGCAGGCGGATTTTTTTCCGCGTCCTGCAGCAGCAGCGCGCCAATGTGCTTACAGTAGGTGCCGTCGCCGTTTTGATTATAGGGGCAGTCGCAGGAGGCGCTGACAAAGCTGCCGTTTTCCCGCAGCCAGACCTGCGTATAATAGCAGTCCGGCCCGCTGCCCTGCACCAGCGCTGTCAGGTGCCGCACCCCGTCCTCGTTGGTGGTGCAGCTGCTTTGCAGGATGCGCTTGCGGTACTTCTGTGCCCGCTCAAAGATGCTTTTGCCCAGCAATGCGCGGATCTCCTGTGCGTCCATGTGGTCTCCCTCCCCTGTGCTGTCGCGGTTCCGGTCTATTCTATAAGAATACCGCGTTCCACCCCGGGATGCAAGGGCAGAAGGGTAAAAAACGTTTAGAAAGCGCGGGCGGGATGATTTTGAATGGCTTCCGCTACGCTCTAGCCATTTTCAGCGGAAGAATTATTTTGATTTGCAGTTTCGAAACGCCTGCGGGCGTTTCGAAATTGCTTTTTCACAGGAGGGGTCGTAGAGGAAAACGGCATTTGCAGTGCCTGTTTCCTGCGGAAACATCCGCACTGCGGGGTTGCTTCTTGGCTCTCAACAGGTCAAAGAAAAAGCACCCGCGAACGCCTTCGGGTGCCAATGCACAGACGGGAAGGGTTGCAGGTGCTTTCTTTATTTTAGGAAATTCCGCGCTTGCGGGTCTTGAGGTGGTACATTTCCTGATCGGCCTTATCGATCAGGTCGTGCACGGTGGCGATGTCCGGCTCAAGGCGGGCGCAGCCGATGCTGATCTCGATCTGGTAGGGCTTGCCGGAGGCGGCGTTGGCGGCGTCCAGCTCCCGCTGGATGGAGGCGATCAGGGTGCGCACCTCCACGCTGTTGCAGCCGCAGGCGATGCAAAATTCATCGCCGCCGTAGCGCGCCAGCACGCCGTTATAGTTGGCGCACACCTTTTTCAAAATGCCCGCCAGCAGCACCAGCGCAGCGTCCCCCTCCAGGTGGCCGTATTCATCGTTGATGTGCTTGAAGTGATCCATGTCCATCATGAGGAAGTGCAGCGAGCGGTTGGGGTGACGGCGGTAGTAGGGCAGTTCGCTTTCCAGATACCGCAGCGCCACGATGCGGTTGCTGACGCCGGTCAGGGTGTCCACCGTGAACTTGGTCTGCAACACCAGCACATACACGCACACCAGCCCCAGCGTAATGCCGCAGCACAGCAGCCCGCGCCCGGGCAGCCAGCCTTGCAGCAAAAAGCCTGCCGCCGGCGCAAGCGCGAGCAGCAGCAGGGTCTTCAGTTCCTCTTTGGGTGTTTCCTGCTTCCAGTTGCTCAGCGTCCAGCTGCAGCGGAGAAAGGCCGCCGCCAGATAGGCAAGCCCCACCAGCTTCGCCCCCCAGAACAGGGTGCTGCCCCGCAGCCCCTCTGCATCCAGATAGCAGAAGCCGTTTTCGTCCCGCGCTGTCAGCAGCGCCAGCAAAAGCAACGCCACCGGTGCGGCGCTGAGCGCCAGCCTGCGGCCGTCCTCCATCCATGTACGCCCCAGCTCTGCCTCCACATACAAAAACACCAGCAAGCAGCAACACGCCGCCAGCAGGTAAAACAAAATGCTGCCCCCGGCGTTCAGCCGGTAGGTCAGGGGGATGCCCAGATCCTACCACGCGCCCAGCTGCGCCAGCGCACTGCCATGATCTACGATCGTCAGCGCCCCGGCAGACCACAGCAGCGCCGTGAACAGCCGCCCGGGCAGACTTTTATCCCGCATTTTCTGCTGCGCCCGCAGCAAGACCGCCAGCGTGACCAGACAGACCACACTGACCTGAGTATGGGCAATCGCATCCATGCCGCAACGCTCTCCTTTACCCTAGGGCGGCTTTGCGCCGTCCCGGCCCTTTTTCGCTCTTCCAACGTTCCTTTTCCGCACAGATTTATTGTACCAAATCCGTAACAGATATGCAACACAAACCGAAAATTTCATACAAAAAAAGACACCGGAACGTCTTTCGGCGTTCCGGTGTCTCTTGGAATCATATCACTTTGCCTGCGGATGGGCGGCGTCGTTGCGCAGGGCGCTTTCGCGGATCTTTTCCAGCGTCTGCTCGCTGAGGATGTGCTCTGCCTTGCAGGCGTCCTCGGCGGCGGTCTGCTCGTCCACGCCCAGCTGCACAAAGAAGTGGGTCAGCAGCTGGTGGCGGCTGTAAATGCGCTGAGCGATCTCCAGCCCGGGCTCCAGCAGGGTCAGGTTGCCTTCGCCGTCCACCGCGATATAGCCGTTCTCCCGCAGCTTTTTCATGGCGATGCTCACGCTGGCTTTGGTAAAGCCCAGCTCATTGACTACGTCAATGGAGCGCACTTTGCCCATACGCTGGCTCAGCATCAGGATCGTTTCAAGATAATCTTCTGCGGATTGGTGGATCTGCATGGTTTGTCCGGCCTCCTGCCTCATTCCCTCTGGGGGATTTTTCCGACAGGGGATGTGTACCCTCTGTCGTATGTTAAAGGATATCACACTTTTGCGGTTGATGCAAGTAATTCGCAGCAAGTTTTGTTAAACTAACCATATTTTTCTGCACAGAACTGCTGTTTTGCCGGTTTTGTGCCGCGCCTGTTTTGTGCAAAGGGTGCAATTTAGAGCGCAGCCAGATAGGCCGCAGGGCCTTCCTCGTACAGGTCGCCGCCGTGGGCATCCAGCACAACGGTCAGGGGCATATCCTGCACGGTCAGGCGGCGCACCGCCTCACAGCCCAAGTCCGGCCATGCGATCACTTCCAGCGTCTGCACGCTTTTTGCCATCAGCGCACCGGCACCGCCCAGCGCAGCCAGATACACCGCGCCGTTGCGCACCACAGCTGCCTTGACGGCGGCATCCCGCTTGCCCTTGCCGATCATGATCTTGTTGCCAAGATCCAGCAGCCGGGGGCTCATGGCGTCCATGCGCCCGCTTGTGGTAGGCCCTGCCGAGCCGATGACTTCGCCCGGGCGCTCCGGCGTGGGGCCGACGTAGTAGATGGCCGCGCCCTTAATGGGGAACGGCAGCGGTTCGCCCTTGTCCAGCAGCTCCATCATGCGGGCGTGGGCGGCGTCACGGGCGGTGTAGACCACACCCGACAACAGCACGGTGTCCCCTGCTTTCAGCGGCGCAAGGTCCTGCTTGGAGAGGGGCGTTTTCAGTACATATTGCATCGTTGCGCCTCCTTACAGCGTGCGGCTGGCGCGGCGGGTGACGTGGCAGCTGATGTTGACGGCCACGGGCAGGCAGGCCACATGGGTGGGCAGCTGTTCAATGCAGACACCCAGGCAGGTGGTTGCACCGCCAAAGCCCTGCGGGCCAAAGCCTGTGGCATTGATGGCATCCAGCAGTTCCTTTTCCAGCGCTGCATAATACGGGTCGGCGTTGGGTTCGTCCAGCGGGCGCAGCAGTGCCTTTTTGGCCAGCGCTGCGCAGTGGTCGAAGCTGCCGCCGATGCCGATACCCAGCACAATGGGCGGGCAGGGGTTGGCTCCGGCCTGCTCCACCGTGTCAAGCACGAATTTTTTCACGCCCTCGACACCGTCGGCTGGCTTGAGCATGGCAAGGCGGCTCATGTTCTCACTGCCTGCGCCCTTGGGGGCGACGGTGATTTTGCAGCCGCTGCCCGGCACAAGATGCACGGTCAGGAACGCCGGGGTGTTGTCCCCCGTGTTGACGCGCTGCAGCGGGTCGGCAGTGATGGATTTGCGTAAGAATGCTTTC
>OMAL01000621.1_pt1 | contig 21949 bp, 17 predicted proteins | sample 1644711 | NCBI WGS metagenome assembly OMAL01 (sample SAMEA103958122, study PRJEB25191) | human gut metagenome | biome: human-associated habitat [ENVO:00009003]; feature: intestine environment [ENVO:2100002]; material: feces | place: Germany | collected 2013/2015 | reverse complement strand
TAATTATCATATTTTTTAAATTGCTCATCAAGAGGCTTTCCACTCAAAGCCATCAGATTAACACCCTTATATATATAGATATAGTTTCCATCATAATTCTTTAAATGTACATAACCATAGTCTTTTTCGTGCTGTAATTCCTGTACATACAAATCTTTGATATCTCCTGTACTTATATTAAGCTTTTTAACCATATAATTATCTTTATCAACACAAGTAAAATATAAGTTGCCATCCTTATCAAAATACGTTTCACTATTCCAATTTATAATCGTTGATGATATTTCAGGGTACTTTTCATTCATATCACACAGTCTACTCACCTTGTCTGTAGAGATATCTATCTGTTCTATATAATATAAGCTTTTATCGGCAGATACTCCACTTAACCAATTCACATATATCTTATCCTCTATTGGATATAACGATACTCTTTCATAATAATTATATTCACTCACATACTCTTTAACAACATATGCCTGTTCATCTGAATTCAAGGAAACTGCACATATAAACAATGAATTATCTCCTGATAATTCATAATACAGCTTACCATTAGTTATACAGGCGTTCTTACTATTTTTATTAACGGACAATCCATTTATTGATAAGGTCTTCTCTTCCTTCTTATCTCTCATCGTCTTATCATAAGAAACAAGTATATCTTTTTCCTCAGTTTTCTCAATCATATATAATCTTTCATTATGATACCATATCTTGCTTCCTACACAGATATTCTGTGATATATATGCCTCACATTCATCTGTTCTATGGTCGCAATCAACCTTAGAACATAATGGTATCGTCATATCTTTAATCATATCATAATAATATATATACATATTACTATTATTAATAACTGGTGCACCGTCTATGTAATAATATCCAGTCTCCGATGCAGCTGCGGAACCCGCCATATAATACTGCGGTGCATTATCGTCATAAGTATATGAAGAATACCTGTAATCATCAGTTACTGTTGATTGATTAGATTGCTTATCACCACAGGCAGATATTCCCAACATTGTCACTACCGTGATTATTATTAATATTATTTTTTTCATAGCCGATACACCTCTTTCTAATATGCTAAATCAATATAATACCTGTCACATTCTGTTTATACTGTTCTTACTAATTTCAGTATATCTATCCAAGCGAACATTTCAATACCATTGGCGTGAACTGTCATTTTTTGGCGTGAATTGTACCTCATCTCACCTATTTATATAAAAACGTGGAAAAAAATTGTAATCATACAACCTTCTTCCACGCTTATTACTATTGATTATATTTTCTATTTATCATTCAAAATAATAAAGATATACATCCTCTAAATCTATATCATTGTCCACCCTTACAGCCTCCTCTGGAAGCTCATCTCCGACAAGCCTTAATACCATACCGTTCTTTCTCTGCCTGATATTTCCTATATGGTACTTTCCCTGCAAATCAGCTACATCTGAAAGAGTGCAGACAACTTCACCAACCTTGCCCTGCATATTCTCTATAAGCTGTGAAGGTGTTCCTGTTGCAATTATCTCACCATCCTTTAACAAAAGCACTTTATCCGCTATACACTCAATATCACTTACAACGTGCGTTGCGAATAATATAATCTTATCTCTGGATAATTCGGCAATATAATTACGGATACCTATTCTTTCCTTAGGGTCAAGACCTGCTGTCGGTTCATCAAGTATAAGTATCTTGGGGTCACCCAATAACGCCTGTGCAAGAAGCACACGCTGTTTCATACCACCAGAGAAACCTCCTATCTTCTTATACGCAACTGATGTAAGATTGACTACTTCAAGCAATTCATCTATCTGCTGATTAACCTTTTTAATAGTCACATTTCCAGCTTCATCAACAGACTTTACACTCTTAACACCTTTTATCTCTGCCATATACTTAAGAAATGCCTTAGGCGAAAACTCCTCATAAAAGCCCTGTTGCTGTGGCATATATCCTACAACCCCACGAAACTTTGCCCCAAGCTTTAATATATCAACAAGCTCCTTAGATACTGTATTATCTTCACCATCACTATACATTATGCTTCCGCCATTCTTATCACGGCTGACATTATCTGTTATCAGATTAATCATCGTACTTTTGCCTGCACCGTTAGCACCAAGTATTCCATATACTCCCGGCGTAAATGTATAATTTATCCCTTTCAAAGCTTTGACATTTCCATATGTTTTCTTTAAATCTGTAATCTTAAGTTCCATAATAACCCTCCATACTTCTCATACCAAATAGCTTTTATTTAATGGATATTCTGTCTATATAATATTTAAAAATATTATTTTATATTTTTACGATATGTTGCACAGGCTATCACAAGCATTATTACAAATACTACAATAAGCAGAATTATGCTTTTTACGTTATAGCCATATGTATTAAACAGTCTGTTAATATCCATACCTACAACTATTGAAAACTTTTGCGCCCAGTTTACACCTAATATATATATAACGTGTGGTATTAACATAACAAATGAAACAATTAACGATACTTTATAGCTAAATCTATAAGATATAATATAAGCTGTAAATGCAACAACAAGCATCCATATAAGCCTGTATACACTACACCAGATAATATATGCCAGAATACTTATATTAACTGGAAAATCCTTAAACATCTGTAAACACCATATACTTTGTGTAAGCTGGTTATATACATAACGGTCAGATATATTATGTACATTAATTATAGTTGATATCAGCCACAATAATGTGGTTATTATGAAGACCTTTAACATTTTATTATTCCATAACCTTACTCTTCCTTTAGATGAACGTATATGGGCTGTCATTTTATTCTGCCTTTCAAAAGCATAGTCCCCTGCAAATAATAATATAACTATAATAATACTTATAAAATTTACGCTCTCATTACTAGAATACATTCTTTCTCCAAGTATATCATTATAATTGGCTGGATTAACTATAACTGCTGATGCTGACCTGTTATCATTAATTTCATTGACATAATCAACTGCCGCCTGCATTGCATCTATGTTACACTGCTCTTTTAACAATTCCTCCTTTTTATATAACATTGCAGCTTCATCCTGCTTTGCTTCTTCTAACTCATCTCTTAAATCTGTTATATAGGCTTCCACATCTTCATCTGGCGCACGTCCATCAAATTCCTTATAGAATTTATTAACCATATAATTGTTATTAGTGTAATCCACGCCTCGTTGAATTTTAAATGTCATAAGCACATACACCAATACAATTATAAACAGAATTCCCTTCTGTATTATAAGCGTCTTATATATTTCCATTAAAAGAAGCGACATTTTATACATCAGTTTCTGTATCAATATATGTATTTTATCAAGCATAATATCAATAATATTCTTCTTTCTGATAGTATGCTTTGATGAATACACAACTATATTTCCAACAAGACCTATAAGGAATATAACCGCAGTCATAACAAATGTAGTAGTACTTATATCTGCTATAAAGCCATTGGTTCCCCAGTTCTCATACACAAGATAAGATGTTCCAGAAAACAATATATTTATTATGTTTATGTACTTCAAAGCATTAAACTGGCTATTATACTGAATTTTATTATATAGCAGATATTCACACAAAAATATTACTATAACCAATGTAACAGCAACTTTATAATTACTTATAAGATTAATTACAAAATATATAAATAACCCTATAGTAAACATTGCCAGTGCATATACCAGACAATATAGAACAAAGAACTGGTTAATGCTTATAGCATATGGAAACATATTAAACAACTTGGAATTCTGTATATATGCACCGCCAGAAATTCCATATACACGAGCATATATAGCATACAATATTCCGTTGTACAGAAATGAAAGTACAATATTATATATAATTATAATGCCACATCTTACTATCGGAAGTAATATGCGCCCACGCCTGCTTGTTCTTACAAGTACCAATACACCATTATCTGTTTCTTCTGTAAAATAGATAATAATAACTGTGAATATAATTATATACAAAAGAGGCATCGTTCTGTTGGTTACCAGCTTTTCAACAGCCGTTGTATTAACCATTTCTACATCAACAGATGGGCGATTTTCCTTATCCTTAATCTGTTTATTCACATTAAGTATATAAAAACTATTGTCATTACCAAAAAGTGTACTCTGCAATATTCTGTTATAATTCTTTGACTGGTTATCTGCATTATAGCTTTCGATATATTTTTCTTTTTCCTTAATTAGTCCAGCAGCTTCCTCTATATATTCGCTGTCTTCTTCCTTATATTGTTCATACGTTTTAGTAAGTTTTTCTGCTGTAAATGCTACGTTATCATTTTTAATATTATTATAATCTGCAATAATCTCCTTGTAATACTTATACACTTTACTATCCTGATTATAATTAATCTGATAAAGGCTTATACATATCATTGCTATAAACAGACACACTATGCAAAGCAAACTTTTTCTTACAATTCTTACAAGTTCCATACGCCTTCACCTCACCCATAACTTATTCAGGTGTAATCTGCTCCAAAGTTATAGCACCACTGCCAATCTGAGATTTATCCAAAATAGCTGAAATACTAATAACAGGACCTCCATTTTTATTTTTTCTACCTTCTTCTATAAGTTCTGCCCTAAGAGCTGTTTTTTCTTCAGATAACTCCAGACCTTTTATACCATATTTGCTAAATACAATAAGAAGACATCTGTCATCTCCTCCATAAAATTCACCTGGAATATTTCCACCGGCTGTATCATCTGTTCCATTCAATGTTACAGTATCTTTTACATTACCATCAGTATCTAATATGTATATATTATTGTCATATTTTTTTCTTTTTTCTTCAATACTCTTTTCAGCAAGTGCTTCTCCATTGACATTTTTATAAATATATAAATACTTACCATCATAATTTTTCAAACTCACATACCTGTAGTCTTTTTCGTGCTGCATTTCCTGCGAATATATGTCTTTGATATCCCCTGTACTTATATTAAGCTTTCTTACTATATATTTATTATCACCTACGCATGCAAAATATATATTTCCATCACTATCAAAACACGACTGTCTACACCATTCTGTATATATAATAGTTGATGCTATTTCTGGATACTTCTCATTCATATTGCACTGAATAACAACTTCATCTGTTGACACATCAATCTGCTCTGTATAATATCTATACTCATCAGCTGATATTCCACTCACCCAGTTAACATATAGATTATCTTCTATTGGATATAATGAAAGTCTTTCATAATAGTGATACTCACCAGCGTACTGTTTCACAATATAGGCTTGCTCATCTGTATCTATAGGCACTGCACACAGATATATCTGATTATCTCCAGATACTAAATAATATAATTTACCATTAGTTAAACAGGCACTATTATCATATTTATTAACTGACAATCCATTTATTGATAACGTCTTCTCTTCTTTCTTATCTCTCATTGTCTTATCATAGGAAACAAGTATATCTTTTTCTGTAGTTCTCTCAATAATATATAACCTTTGATTATGATACCATATCTTATTTCCCAGACAGGCATCTTCAGACATATATGCCTCACACTCTTCTGTCCTATGGTCACAGTCTATCTTTGAACATAATGGTATGGTCATATCTTTCACCATATCATAATAATATATATACGAATTCCTATTATTATTAACAGGCGCACCGGCTATATAATAATATCCTGTCTCTGATGCCGCCGCATTATCCGACATATAGAACTGTGCTTCATTATCATCATACACATATGATGAATACTTATAGTCCTCTGATGATGTCTGATTTGTTACCTTACCCGAACACGCTGTCATAACTAATGCCGTTGTAACTGTCATCATAATTAAAAATATCTTTTTCATAGCCGATACGCCCCTTTCCATAATCCACTCTTAACTATTTAATTAGTCTAACCAGTAATTAATATCTCCCCATTCATCAACGCTAAAATTAAATCTGACATATCCATCATAATTACCCTCACCATATGCTGCGTGAGCTGTATAATAGAATATATATGTAGCTGTTGATGTTGTGTATCCATAGTCATCTGCATAATCCATATTATCTATTGTTACATTATCACTTGTCTTGCTCCAACTTTGTGGAATGATATTTATAACCCAACCATAAGCGCCTTCATCATATGCATATTCAACATAAGCTGTTATAGAAATATCCACATTATGCGAATCGTCAAGTACATAATTGGAAGTAGCTGTTACCGTTACTGCACCACCCTGTGATGCGGATGCCTTCTGTGGATTAATAAATACTACAACAGCAATAAATGCTATGATAGCCGCTGTTGCCATTTTACCTATTCTCTTTATTCTCATAATATTCATAATATTTTCTCCTTTCGGTAAATATCTTTAGTTACTCGGTTACTAACTAAATATTATCTATACCTCCTCCCTTCTTAATTAAATTTAACTCTTTGTTGCACTAATACTAAATATTAAGAACTGAGCTCTTGGTTCTTTATAATTAATGCACAAAGTATTTATACCATCAGTCTAACTCATTAGACCTATTCTGTCAATTAATTTTACTTTTATTTATTACATATTAGCTACCATAATGTTCATTCCCATTATGTTATTAATCATAATATCTATCTATTATTTCATAATCTACACTTGTTTCACCATAACAATCTGCGTACGCTTTTATCTTATATTTTATATTTAAGCCGTCAGAGTTGCTTATCGTGCAATATCTTACTCCGTAATCTTGATATATTTGAGCATTCTCATCTATTACAGCTGAATAACCGTCACAACATTCCACATTTAAATATATCCAGTCCATACTTACCCAAGCTCCATCTGCATATTCATATGAAATAATAACTTTTACATAAGCACATACTTCTCCTGTATTATCTATTAACTCTATATGATAAGTAACATTATCCTCATACAGTCTCCTATCCAAATCAATCTCTTCAATATATGAATTTATAAATTCACTTTCTCCTGCTTTTACATTACAAATCATAGAATTAATCGAAATTATTATAAATAAAACTAACCCTAATAAAAATTGTACTCTTTTTTTCATACTTAACTCCTCTCTAGACTCCTATTCACCTTAAATTACCTATCTAAATGTTATTCACTTGGAAAAACAATCCATATCGTAACCCCGCTATCTCTTGCATTAGCTGGGTCAAACTCTTGATATGACTGGACATATTGTCCACCCGTTCCTAATACTTTCCCATCGACTTCCTTCTGCTCTGTCCTAATTACCTCCTCTTCTGCCTGTTCTTCATCTTCTATCTGTACGCTCTCATCTGTATGCTCTATCTTTTCAATGACATCTGTACTTCTATTAACTTCACTACCACCGGCCTCTACATACTGCACCGTAGGCTTTATGAATAATGCAGCCATAACAACCAACAATATCAGTAATGATACCGCCACCTTGCTGGTACTGGCACTTTGAGGCTTCATTATATTACCTATTCTATTAATCGTAATTCTGTAATCATTATTAAATCCCAGCACTCTTACTTTTGTCATATTGCCTTTATAAGCACTGTTTAACAATATATTGGCATATTTCTTACTCCAGTCCTCATCGTCCATATGTCTGTTACAGCAGTCATAATCACAGCTTAACTCTATATATTCTGAATAATACTTATAGAACATCCATACCAGCGGATTGTACCAGTATATAACCGCTGCTATGCCTGTTATTATCTTGATAATATGATGTTTGTGGCATATGTGCGTATACTCGTGCTCATAAAGATATGGTACGTCTTCATCATTGACTGCATATGATATATAAACCTTAGGTCTGACAACACCATATACCAATCCAGAAGATATATAATCGCTTCTGTATACTTTCACTCTTTTACCGCCAGCTAGTATTTCCTGTGGAATACTTGTAGATAATCTGTTCCTGAATTTCATATCAGCTAACATATTACGCAGAAATATCACAACAATTCCAAGCAGCCATATGACCGCTAATATTTCATACATATTTATTGTTATTCCCGTCACACTGTCTGTGTAACTCACTTCTGACAATATGTCTGTTGATACTCTTTTTATATTGAACCTGATTGACAGTGGTATCAGAATTCTGACCCACACTAAAGACATTAACAGCAGCTTAAGCTTCGCTGACTTTATACGCATTAATCCGCATATCAGCAGGCATATTAATATAGCTGCCATTACTCTGATATTATTCTCCAAAACGTCTGTATATAACTTTAACCCCATCATATGTATACCCCCACTCACTGATGTATACGGATTGCCCTAAGCCTTCCACTTTACACAATCCCCATTGTGTTATTTATCTAACCCAAATTGTCTTACTATCTCCTGTCTTTCCTCGTCCGTTATCCCCCTTGCACGAACAAAAGCCGCCACAAATTCCGGCAGCGAACCGTCAAATCTTGAATCTATGGTATTCACGCTCTCTATTGACTGTGCATCTTCTTTCTTAATTATAGATGTGACTATTGTATTCTCGGACTTTATTATTCCGCGGTCACTCAGTCTTTTTATAACTGTATATGTGGTTGACTTCTTCCAGTCAAGCTTTTCCCTGCATAATCTCACCAGCTCCGTGCTCTTAACTGGTTCATTCTCCCACAATATCTTACAGAAGTTATACTCACTTTCATATATTACTGGCTGCATATTAATCTGCACCTCTCTTATCTGATATTTATAGCCTTAGTCTAAGTCACCAAACCTTATTTGTCAATATATATTTTCACAAATATTTATACATCAACCCAAAAACTGTAAATATTAAAAAATCAGGAGAAAATTCGCACAACTGTAATTTTCTCCTGATATATTAAAGTTCTATATTAGTTCTTCTCAACTGCAAGTACAACCTTCTCACCATTGATATCCCAATCCTTAGTGAAGCCTGCTGTCTTACCTGTTTCTATAGTATTTGCAAGAACAACGCTCTTGATCTGTTCTTCATTCTTCTTCATAAGGTCTGCTAACTTGTCATTACCATCTACATATACAGTAATCTTGTCCATAACCTCAAATCCAGCATCCTTACGCATAGTCTGAATCTTGCTTACGATTTCTCTTACGAAGCCTTCCTCGATAAGCTCTGGTGTAAGGTTAGTATCCATAACAACTGTGATACCCTTATCAGAACTTGCTACAAAGCCTTCCTTCTGAGTCATCTCAATAAGAACATCATCCTTCTCAAGAACGATATCTTCACCATCAGCATTGATTGTAAATGAACCCTTAGTATTAAGTTCATCCATAGTTGCATTGCCATCAAGTGTTGAAAGTGCTGCTCTGATAGCATTAAGATGCTTGCCATACTTTGGTCCGAGTGTCTTTAACTGTGGCTTGAATGAGTATGAAGTAAATGCTCTTACATCATCTGTGTACTCAACTTCCTTAACATTAAGCTCATCTGCTATGATAGCTGTAAAGTATTCGTTTAACTTCCAGTCAGCCTTGATGTACAGCTTGCCGATTGGCTGTCTGTTCTTGATATTAGTTGAGTTACGGCATGCTCTTCCGATAACAACAGCATTTAATACATCTTCCATGTTATCTTCAAGTTCCTTGTCAATCCATTCTTCCTTGACTTCTGGGAAGTCGCAGAGGTGGATACTGATAGGAGCTGTCTTGTCTATACTGCATACAAGGTTTCTGTAAATGCTTTCTGTCATAAAAGGAATCATAGGTGCTGCTGTCTTGCAAAGTGTTACAAGTGTTGTGTAAAGAGTCATATAAGCATTAATCTTATCCTGCTCCATACCCTTTGCCCAGAATCTTTCACGGCATCTTCTTACATACCAGTTAGAAAGCTCATCTACAAAGTCCTCAAGTGCTCTTGCTGTTTCTGTAATCTTGTAGTTGGCAAGATTATTATCAACAGTCTTAACAAGAGTATTAAGCTTTGAAAGAATCCATTTATCCATAACAGGAAGCTTATCATACTCAAGTGTGTACTTAGTAGCATCAAAATCATCTATGTTAGCATAAAGTACAAAGAATGCATATGTGTTCCAGATAGTTCCCATAAACTTTCTCTGACCTTCTGTAACAGCCTTGTCATGGAATCTGTTAGGAAGCCAAGGTGCTGAATTCTCGTAGAAATACCAGCGGATAGCATCTGCACCGTGCTTTTGTAATGCGTCAAATGGATCTACAGCGTTACCCTTTGACTTACTCATCTTCTGTCCATCTGCATCCTGAACGTGACCAAGTACGATAACATTTTCATAAGGTGCTTTATTGAAAAGAAGTGTTGATATTGCAAGAAGTGAGTAGAACCATCCTCTTGTCTGGTCAACGGCTTCTGAAATGAACTTAGCAGGGAACTGTTGTTCAAACACTTCCTTATTCTCAAATGGATAGTGGTGCTGTGCAAATGGCATTGAACCTGAGTCGAACCAGCAGTCGATAACTTCTGGAACTCTCTTCATCTTGCCCTTACACTTAGGACAAGTGCAAGTAACAGCATCAATATATGGTCTGTGAAGCTCGATATCATCTGGACAGTTATCAGAATGTTCCTTTAATTCTGCCTTGCTTCCGATAGATAACATTTCTCCACAATCATCACATACCCAGATATTAAGAGGAGTACCCCAGTATCTGTTACGTGAAATTCCCCAGTCCTGAACATTTTCAAGCCAAGCACCAAAACGTCCAGTTCCGATAGTTTCCGGAATCCAGTTGATTGTCTTGTTGTTAGCTATTAAGTTAGCCTTAACTTCTGGGTCACTCATCTTAATAAACCATGATTCTCTTGCATAGTAGATGAGTGGTGTATCACATCTCCAGCAGTATGGGTAATCGTGCTCGAACTTAGGAGCATCAAATAACTTGCCCTCTTTATCAAGGTCTTTAAGTACTTCTGGGTCTGCTTTCTTAACGAAAAGTCCTGCATATGGTGTTTCCTTTGTAAGTTCACCCTTTCCGTCAACGAACTGTACGAATGGAAGGTCATACTTACGTCCAACCTTGGCATCATCTTCACCAAATGCTGGTGCAATATGAACGATACCAGTACCATCTGACATAGTTACATAGTCATCACATGTAACAAAATGTCCCTTCTTGTGCTGCTTAGCTGCAACATCTGCCGCACACTGATATAATGGCTCATATTCTTTATATTCAAGGTCTTTACCCTTGTAAGTTTCTAATACTTCGTAATCAACGCCTGCACCGCTACCTACTTCTGTGCCTTCTTCTACTGCTGTACCATTAACTGTCTGGCCTGCCTTAACTGCAAGTCCACCAAGTACCTTATCAAGAAGTGCCTCTGCCATATAGTAAGTATAACCGTCTGCTGCCTTAACCTTTACGTATGTTTCCTCTGGGTTCACGCAGAGTGCCACGTTAGATGGAAGTGTCCAAGGTGTTGTTGTCCATGCAAGGAAATATGCATCTTCGCCTACACACTTAAAACGTACTACTGCTGAACGCTCTTTAACAGCCTTATAGCCCTGTGCTACTTCGTGTGATGAAAGTGGTGTTCCACAACGTGGGCAGTAAGGAACAATCTTAAAGCCCTTGTATAAAAGACCCTTATCCCATATCTGCTTTAAAGCCCACCATTCAGACTCGATGAAGTTATCATCATATGTGATGTATGGATTATCCATATCAGCCCAGAAACCAACTGTAGATGAGAAATCTTCCCACATACCCTTGTATTTCCATACGCTTTCCTTACATTTCTTGATGAATGGCTCAAGACCATACTCTTCAATCTGTTCCTTGCCGTCAAGACCTAATTCCTTCTCAAGCTCAAGCTCAACTGGAAGTCCGTGTGTATCCCAGCCGGCCTTACGTGGAACCATATAACCCTTCATTGTTCTATATCTTGGAATCATATCCTTTATAACTCTTGTAAGAACATGTCCGATATGTGGCTTACCATTAGCTGTAGGAGGTCCATCATAAAATGTATATGTCTCCCCCTTCTTGCGGTTATCAATACTCTTCTGGAATATATCATTATCCTTCCAGAACTTTTCGACCTGTTTTTCTCTGTCTACGAAATTCATATCTGATGAAACTTTCTCGTATACCATTGTGTTACTCCTTTCAAATCATTTACTTAATCGTAACGATATCAGCTTGCTTTATTGGTGCTGTAACAAATGTCGTTACATATGCAAAAAAGCCCCTGCCGTAATACGACAGGGGCTGAATCAACTTAACCTATATCAATTACGACATACCATCATATGCGTCCCTTGTAACGGTAGGATTACCGTCCTTACTTACTTTTCGTAATATAATACCATCCATAATTTTACCAATAATATCATACTACAAAGTTCTGCAAGGATGCTTGGAAGTGATATTCAACTATGCTCTACTCACACCGGCTTCCACCCTCCCGGCTCGCTATTGCTTTCTTTCATAATCTACTGTCTTCGTCATCGCAGATAATGTGATTGTATATAATTGATCTTAAAATGTCAATAATTAAGCTGTATTATTTATTATAATTTATCACAAAATTTCCTGTTATTGTGTTACATGTATTGCTTTAGTCCTGCTATGCCCGTCCTTTTCTGCGTTCAACACCTTTTTCTTTATAATATTGTGCTTTATCAGCATACATCCGTTCCTCAGATTCACGCAGCATTTCATCAAAGCCTGTTATTACGTTCTCCCTCCAGATAACACCGGCTGCCATATTCACAGAACGCTCTTTCATTAGTTCTTTTAACTCTGTTATATGCTTTATTAATGTATTCTCGTCTATCTGTGTACAGATTACAAGGAATTCATCACCACCTATACGGAACACCCTATCTTCTCCAAACACATCCGTAAGACATGCACATGCATTTAGAATAAGTCTGTCACCAGCCTCGTGTCCCATCGTATCATTCACATACTTAAGTCCTGTAACATCACAATATACAACGCCTATACTTTGTTTTTTATCTATATTATCTACACATGCACTCATTGCAAAGCGGTTTCCTATATTAGTCAGGGCATCCTTATAGCTCATATTCTCAAGCTTTCTTATCGTATTCCTGCGCTTTATACACGATATAATAAAAGCTCCCATAATCTCAAGTATACTTAAGGCATATTTAAGTGTAAGCAGTGGCGGATTGCCTATTCCCATAAATGCAACAACATTTCCTTCGTTATATATAGGAATTGCAATTATTGAATGAACACCTTGTCTTTTTAAATTATCATATTGCAGGGGATCACTATCCTTTATTTCTTCAATATCCTGAATTACGATGTTTCCGCCTTTTTCAAAACACTTATACCAGTTAGCACATACCTCTGGCGGCAGATTCTGAAGATTATCCTTCTTCGGACTTATTCCCTCTGCCGTCCACTCATATGTATTATCATCTCTTCCATATATATTCTTTTCAAATATATAGGTTCTTTCTCCACTAAGTGCTTTACCTATATACCCAAGAAGTGTGCTTATCGTTTCATCAGGTGTATCTGCTGCAAGTGCCACTCTTAAGCCCTCATTGACAAGAGCCTCAGTTTCTCTATACTTCTGGATAAGCTTATCCTGTGCAAGCTCCTCACTTATATCTATGCCTATTTCCAGCCTGTACTTTCTGTTTCCTTCACCCTCTATCAGTGTATCCTTTATTATCATATATTTATCTAATACAGGATTATAATAACGCCATTCCTCAAAGGCTCCTGGTAAAAGTCTGCTGTTATTGCACATACCACATTTAACAGAAGCTTTTTGTAATACCTCATAACACTTCCGGCCTTTTATATCCTCTATTGATTCTAAGCCATACGCTTTCAATGCTTTATGATTCATATATACAATCTCATTGGTTTCTATATCTGTTGCATATACATATTCATTCAGATTTATAAAAAAATCCCCTATTTCTTTTATATTTTTCATACGCATGTCTCCCTTTATTATTGAATCTGTAATATTCCCCATTCATTAAACGAATCAGCATATTCTATATATAATTTCTCCGTAACAGCCCCTGTTTCTTTTACATTTATATCACTTTGTTATTTTTTTATCAATGCGTAGTATAATATTTTTATTATTTTTTCATGCATATTATACCACAATATTTGCACAGCTTTTCAGCGCACATACAAAGTTCCGTAAGGAACTTTTAAGATGAGCACTATTGTGTTCGTTATACCACAAGCGGAACTTTTATCTCAATAATAAAATCATTTCCCTGTATTCTTGCACTTATATCTCCATTCATACGCTCCACAAGCTCTTTTGCAATAGATAAACCCAGTCCGGTTGAGGCTCTGCCTCTTGCCACATCTGCTTTATAAAAACGCTCAAACACATGGCTTAAGTCAATATTTTCAGGATGTTCTGTATAATTGCTGATTTTAAGCAAGGCGTGATTATCCTCACGGGTAAGCTTGATACTTATATTCTTTTCCCCATGATCAAGACCATTTTTTATGACATTCTGTATAACTCTCCTTAAGCCCTGCTTATTACCTGATATATACAGCATTTCCTCAGTAATACTAATATCCGGGCAGATGCCCTGCTTCTTCCATTCATCATAATAAGAAAAGACAGTTTCTTTTAATATTCTGTTCATACAACAATCCGTAAGCTCCAGCTTATACGAATCATTTTTCAGCTTAGTGAATGTAAAAAGTTCCTCCAGCATTTCATTGAGGCTGTTAAGCCTTTCTCTGATTATATCAAGATATCTCCTCTGGTCATCTATATTGTCACATTCCTCTATAAGCTGGAAATACCCATCCAGCGATGTAAGCGGTGTCCTTATATCGTGTGAAAGATTAGTATATGTATCTGCAATCAGCTCTTCTTTTTTTCTGTACTCGTTTCTTTCTTTTTTACGCAGGTCAAGCAGTTCATTCAATTTATCTGAAAGCTCACCTATTCCCCCCATATCTATTTCGCGTTGAATCAGCTTGTTACTATCGTGTTCCATAAGAAACGACAACTGGCGGCAGATGTCCTTAATCTGCCGCTGGTATTTCCACATAATAAATGCCTGTATAATAATTATTACTGCTAATATTCCAATAATAATCCTCATTCTCTAAATATCCCTTTTCTGAAAAATATAACTGCTTAATGACAGCATTATTATAATAAATACAGCTGCCACAAACATTGAACTAACAACATCCTCCCTGCCTGCATTCATAGGAAGCATTGCCATCCTTCCAGTTACTGTATACTTATATATATTGAAGTTATGAAGTCCCACTCTATTGCCCACATAATCTATAAGGGCATACACAATGCTCATTATATTCATGGTAAGACATACCGATAAGGTCATGCTTATAACATTATTCTTAATTATAACTGCTATCGCCATACATATTAACACAAACGCATAATGAAGCATAAGTTCTGTTAAGAAATAAGGTATAATCTCTTTCCAGTTACCCCACACCACACATTTAAACGCAAGCATATTCGCTGCTGCCTGGAATACAAATATCCCTGCAAATGTAATTGCTGTAAATAAAGCAAGCGCAACTGCCCTTGAAACAATAAGCATCCCCCTTTGTGAAACCTGTCCACCAATATTCTTAATATAACCGCTCTTAATATCTGCTGTTGCAAACATAACCGCAAATATTACAAGAAAAAGTGCATAAAACTTTCCCTGTGCATTAGAAAAGAAAACATCCATTACCGTAACCTTCTTCCCTGGCTCCGTAGGTAATTCCACACTCATACCAATATTGACATTATCTGTATTCTGCTGCGAAAGCTGTTCCTTGTTGCTGTTATCTGCCTGTTGTTCCTCTATGTCTTGTGCATTTACCACATCAACTGTCTGACCATCTATATCTGTCTGACTTTCTACTGCCTGCTGCCTCTCCCACTCTTTATTAACTGCATCATAATCTATTTTTGAAAGAAATGAGGTAAGCAGTGCTGATGCCAGCAATATAATCCATATTACATACATACTCTTTGTACGAAACATTCTGTATACATCCATCTTTATCATATTAAGCACGATTGTCACCCCCTGTAAGCCTTAAGAAATAATTCTCAAGTTCTTCACTTGTAATAGATATTCCCTTAACTAGAATTCCCGCCTTTGCAAGCTCCATATTCAGCCTGGCACTTTCTCCCAGTCTTTCAAATATATGAATATGTTCTTTATCTATAACCTGATAGCTGCTAAAGCCCATATCATCAAGCACAGGAATAGCCTGCTTAGGATTATCAAGTGTAAGCTCTATACGCTCACTGCATTTTTTCATAAGCTCTTCTCTTGTAAGCTCCTGCACAAGGCATCCATTATGAATAATGCCATAATCTGTAGCAAGCTTTGATAATTCCTCCAGAATATGACTTGAAATACATATTGTCATGCCACGCTCCTTTGCAAGCTTCTGGATAGTTTCACGCACCTCCACTATTCCCTGTGGATCAAGTCCGTTAATCGGCTCATCAAGAATAAGCAGGTCAGGCTCACCTACAAGTGCAAGAGCAATTCCTAAGCGCTGCTTCATTCCAAGCGAATAATGCTTTGTTTTCTTTTCTCCAACAGTATCAAGACCCACTGTTTTTAACAGTTCTTCTATATATCCTTTTTTCTTAATCCCTGTAAGCTTACATTTAATGTTCAGATTGTCATATGCCGACATATTGCCATAAAGTCCGGGAGCTTCTATAAGACACCCTACTCTTGAACGTACCTTTTGTAAGTCCTTTCCTTTATACCCAAACATTTCTATTTCGCCATAAGACGGTGTTGACAGTCCGCTAATCATCTTAAGACAGGTCGTTTTACCGGCTCCGTTTCTTCCAATAAAGCCATATATCGCACCCTTTTTAATGTGCATATTTACATCATCAACTGCCCTGTGTCTGCCATACTGCTTAGTCAGATTCCTTGTCTGCAATAATAATTCGCTCAAAGCTTTTTCCTCCTTTTCCTAATTGCTCTTATCATAAAAAATAAATCCTAATCAATCGCAAATAAATAGTAAAAAAAGAGTAAATTATTCATGCAGGCGATATCCAATCCCCCAGATTGTTTCTATATATTCATCAGATGTAACGGTCTTTATTTTCTTCCTGATATTGCTTATATGCACATCAAGAGTCTTTGTTTCACCCATATATGGCTCATCCCACGCATATTCGAATATATCCTCCTTGCTAAACACCTGCTTCGGGTTTTTAAGCAATAATTCCAGTATTGCGAATTCCTGTTTTGTAATCTTAGGAAGCACCCTGCCACCGATACTTACCTCAAAGGTAGAGCGTGTAAGCACCATATCTCTGAACTCAAGCCTTCCGCTGCCTTGTCCTTTTTGTATACCAGCCTTTGTTTTTACTTCTGTTTCTGCCTCTGCTTCTACCTTCGTTTCCGCCTCTGCTTCACCTTTTGTTTCCACCTCTATATGACGAAGCTGCACCTGAATACGTGCCAGTACCTCTCTAATCTCAAAGGGCTTTGTTATATAATCATCTGCTCCGTCCGTCAGCACTCCGATTTTATCATCTATACTATCCTTTGCAGTCAGCACAATCACCGGAAGCCTTCCATGTTTTCTTATTTCTTTTAAAACCTCTTCACCACTTGCACCAGGCAGCATTAAGTCAAGCAGTACAAGCGTATAAGCCTTTTCTTTTATATTAAGAAGCAGCTTTGCTTCTGTTCCTGAAAATGCCTGTTCACACGTATAACCAGCCTTCATAAGCACCTCACAAAGAAGGTTATTAATATTTATATCATCTTCTACAATTAATATATTAGGCATAATTTTTACTCCTTTATTTTATAATGTAAAATAGTCATCTACTTTATGAGAAATGGCATTAAATAAAACAGTTTTATTAATCCGTGCTTTCCTGCCCCTTATCTCTCATTTTGTCCTTTTCTTCAAAACTATTTTTGCGTATTTTGTCCGTTTCTTCAAGATTATTTTTGCTCATTATGACTGTTTCTTCAAAACTATTTTCACTCATTTTGTCCATTTCTTCAAGCTTTTACTTTATTTATAAACATAAAAAACAGCACGACCATTCCCTTTATCCAGAAATAAATCGTGCCATCTTATCTTTTATCTTATCTTTGTTATAATCCTAATTATTCTCTGCCCTCGCCATCGCAATCTGCTCCGGTGTTATAGGCAGCTCATAGAACCTCTTTCCTGCTGCGTGGCTTAGTGCATCTGTCACAGCCGGAAGTGGTGTATTTATTACAACCTCTCCTATTGACTTAGCACCAAATGGCCCAGCATTCTCAAAGCTGCTTTCAAACTCAACATTAATATGTCCAATATCCATCCTTGATGGTATCTTATATTGCAGGAATGAGTTCTCATAAAGCTTTCCCTTATCAGAATATGTGATATTTTCAGACATTGCCATACCAATTCCCTGAAGGATTCCGCCTTCTGCCTGTACTCTTGCAAGATTAGGATTAACCGGTGTTCCACAGTCAACGCATGCATCATATTCTACAACCCTGCTTTCGCCTGTAACAAGGTCAACTTCAACCTCAGCTGCACCTACCATAAATGGTGGTGGTGAAATAGGTGATGTATGTGTATTAGTAACAGAAAGTGCCATATCATTGCCACACATAGAAGCTGTTGCTATATCACAAAGACTTACTGATGCACCCTTGTGCTCTCCAGCCTCACAGCTTACACAGCTTCCGTCAAATGTAACCTCACTCTTATCACAGCCTATAAGCTTTGCTCCAAGACTTTCGATTCTGTTTCTTAGCTCTAAGGCACAGTTCTCAACAGCCTTTCCGGTAACATATGTTGTACTTGATGCATATGATCCTGAATCATAAGGTGATATATCAGTATCAGCACCGAATACACTTATGTCATCAGTACTGCACTCAAGCACCTCCGCAGCAATCTGTGCAAGTATTGTATCACAGCCTGTTCCCATATCAGCAGCACCGATATTCATTGTATACACACCCTCATCATTAAGCTTAAGTGTGGCACTTCCCACATCCACACCTGATATACCAGAGCCCTGCATAGCCATACCCATTCCGACAAAACGTGCCTTCGTATCAGATATCTTTCTCATAGGATACTTCTCATCCCATTTAATCATCTCTTTAACCTTTGCTAAGCATCTGTCAAGCGCACAGCTTGTATTTACCTGACCATAGTAAGCAGGCATTACATCGCCCTCCTTAACTATGTTTTTAAATCTTATTTCAAAAGGATCCATATGCAGCTTATCAGCAAGCTCATTTACAGCAGATTCAACGGCAAAAAGCCCCTGTGTGGCACCATAACCTCTGTACGCTCCTGCTGACATAACATTCGTGTATACAACATCACTTACAAAACGGAATGCCTCTGCCTTTCCATATAACGGTATTGACTTGTGTCCTGAAAGACCTACTGTCGTTGGTCCATGCTCCCCATAAGCTCCTGTGTTAGACAGAGTATATAAATCTATTCCTTTTACGATACCATCCTTAGTTGCACCAAGCCTTACATGCATCTGCATCTCGTGTCTTGGAGATGAAGCTGACAATGATTCTTCCCTTGAGAATATAATCATAGCTGGCTTCTTAGTCTTCCATGTAACAAATGCCGGATATATTTCTGAAACTGAGGTCTGCTTTGCGCCAAAACCACCACCTATTCTAGGCTTTGTAACACGTATCTTTGATGGAGATATTCCAAGTGCGTGTGATATGATTCTTCTGCAATGAAATACTATCTGTGTAGAGCTTACAACATGAAGTCTTCCATAAGTATCGATTGTACAGAATGTCCTGAAGGTCTCCATCATACTCTGCTGGCATGCCTTTGTATGATATGTCCTGTCAATTACAATATCACAGCTCTCAAGCACCCTATCTATATCACCATTACTGCACTCATCATGTGCACATAGATTTCTTTTATTATCAGCTCCGACAGGACACATTGCTTCCCAGTTATCCTCCGGATGAACAAGTATCTCATTATCCTTTGCCTTTGTAAAGTCAAGCACTGGCTCAAGTACCTCATACTCTGCCTTAATAAGCTTCATTGCCTTATCAACACAGCGCTCATCCACTCCCGCAACAATCGCAACCGGATCACCTATGAATCTTACATGTTTATCAAGAATAAGCCTGTCATAAGGACTTGGCTCAGGATACGTCTGACCGGCACAGGTAAAACGCTTCATATTCTGGTCAACATCCTTATATGTATATATTGCCTCTATTCCGGGTACCTTCATTGCAATATCTGTATTAATGCTCTTAACATATGCGTTGGCATATGGTGAACGCAGAAGCTTTACAACAAGACAATCCTTTGGTGCAATATCATCTGTATATACTGGCTTTCCAAGAAGCAGCTCCATTGCATCCTTTTTTCTTACCGCTTTATTAACCGACTTCATTACTTCACCTCCTCTGCTATATTTTCTTTATTTTCCACACTGGCTTCCTTAGCCTTTTTTACCCTGAGGTAATCCAGAATTCCTCTTAACTGGCCTTCATACCCTGAACATCTGCACAGATTTCCTGAAAGAAACTCCTTTATCTCATCTTCATCAGGATAAGGATTCTCCCTAAAGAGTGCAATAGCATTCATAACAAAGCCCGGATTACAGAAGCCACACTGCTCTGCCCCCTGGTCAGCTATAAATGTAACGAATTCTGCGGCCTCCTCCTGTAAACCTTCAAGCGTTGTAACGCTGCATTTATCTGCTCTTACAGCAAGAACCGAACATGAAAGCACTGGTTTATCGTTAAGAAATACCGTACACAGTCCGCAGTTAGAAGTCTCACAGCCACATTTTACACTATAACAGCCATGCTCCCTCACGAAATCATAAAGAGTCATATCGCAGGCCACATCTGCTTTGACCGACTTTCCATTTAACTTAATATCTACTAACATATATTCTCCAATCCATACACTAATAAATCGATATATAAACAAATCTATATATTAACATTAATGCTCTCTTGGTAAGCTCTTGTGCCAGATGGCTTCTGTATTCAGCACTTCCACGCATATTACTCTCTGTAGAAACATTTTCCCTTACATATCTGGCGAAGCTCTCTATAGTTTCATCATTTACTACGCCCTTAAGAATACCTTCCTTATCTTCTACAACAACAGCTCTTCCCGGTCTTGCACCTATGCATATATTATATTCACCTGCACCACTAAAGCCCACGCCAGCACAGGTAAGAACCGGAAGGTCTGTTTCTGTTATTCTTACTGCCTCATAAAACATCTTGACTGGCTTTTTCTTAACTATAATGCTTACAATAATATCCCTGTCATAGCTTTTTGCCGCATACTCCTTTAGGGAAACTATTCCACCCTTATATAATTCAACGTATGAATCAAGTCCAATTAATAATGTAAGAACATCAGAAAATCCATATCTTCCATATATGCTTCCACCAACTGTTGCAAGATTTCTGAACTGCACACCTACAATATGCCTTAAAGCCTCCTTAGCACAGCCATCTGTATATTCATTAAAACTCTCATGAACTTCTAACTGTCTTAAAGTAGCCATACAGCCAATCTTAAATTCTTCATCTGATTCTTCAATCTTATCAAGTCCAAGCCCTGACATATCAATAGCAGTATTCATACTGTTGTCGCCCATACGCATCCACATCATGCCGCCGACAATACGGTTAGCTTTCTTCTGATTAAGCTCATAGGCTTCTTCAAGGCTTTCTACTTTCTTATAATTCTGTATAGTAAGCATAAAAACTCCAATCTATTTATTAGTGAGAAGCAGACGGACGGTTGTGGCAACCAGACCCGATGCCTGCAGGTGATTGCTCTCATGGCAGCTTAGCTTAGCGGGAGTAGCTGCCGCCATCTGCAAAGTCTATTAGTGTGCAGAAAATCAAACGCGCTACGCTTGAACGAGATTTTCTGCACACACCTTTAAGCATATGGCGGCATAA
>OMAL01000619.1_pt1 | contig 22048 bp, 21 predicted proteins | sample 1644711 | NCBI WGS metagenome assembly OMAL01 (sample SAMEA103958122, study PRJEB25191) | human gut metagenome | biome: human-associated habitat [ENVO:00009003]; feature: intestine environment [ENVO:2100002]; material: feces | place: Germany | collected 2013/2015 | reverse complement strand
AAAGAGCCATCTCCTGGAAGATGTTTACGCCTACAACGATTTCTCCCACAACGGCTCAAACGCCGGGGTCAAGCGGAAAAAGGATGTAACGCCCGATTTAAACAAGGCACTGCTGATTTCCGAATGCAACGGGCACATGTACCCCACCAAGCCCTGTGACGATGCCCCGCACCGGCAGGAGCATGCCCTGCGCCATGCGCGGGTGTTGGACGCCGCCTACGCAGATGGAGAGCATGCGGGCTGCTTTGGCTGGTGTATGTTTGATTATGCCACCCACAAGGATTTCGGCTCCGGGGACCGCATCTGCTATCACGGCGTGCTGGACAGCTTCCGCAATCCCAAGCTGGCGGCGTCCGTCTACGCATCGCAGGGCGGGGAGGAGCCGGTGCTGACGGTCAGCTCCACGATGGACATCGGTGATTATCCTGCCGGGCAAATCGGCACGGTCTATGTGTTTACCAACGCCGAGCGGGTGGATCTTTACAAAAACGATGTGTTTGTGACGACCCTGCACAAAAGCGGCTGGACGGCGCTGCCGCACCCGCCGCTGGCCGTGGATGACACAATCGGTGTCCTGCTTGAAACGCAGGAGCATTTTGACAAAGCCAAGGCCGATACGCTGCGCGACTGTCTGCTTGCAGCCGGGCGCTACGGCTTGGCCGGGCTGCCGCTGCGCTACAAGCTGAAGCTGGCGTGGTGCATGGTGCGCTATAAGATGAGTTTTGCGGACGGTGTGGCGCTGTACGGCAAGTATGTCGGCAACTGGGGCGGCGCGGCTACGCGTTGGCCAAAAACGGGGATACCGTGGTAAAGAGCGTCACGCTCTGCCCCAGCCACCGGCTGCATCTTGAGGTAACGCCCTCCGCCACCGTCCTGCAGGAGGGTGACACCTACGATATGGCCGGAGTTCGGGTGCGGATCCTTGATGAAAACGGCAGCCCTGCCGTCTATGCACAGCTGCCGCTGACCTTTGCCGTGACCGGTGCCGCCGTGCTGGTCGGCCCTGCGGCAGCAACCGCCGAGGGCGGCATGGGCGGGACTTATCTGCGCACAGTCGGGCAGACAGGTACAGCCGCGCTGACCGTCTCGGCCCCGCAGTGTGCGCCTGTCACCGTAGAATTTACCGTCACAAAGAAGGAGTGTGCAGTATGGAACTGACAACAAAGCAAAAAGCCGCCTTCGGCATCGGCGCAGTGGGCAAGGATATGGTCTACGCGCTGTCTGCCTCCTATGTCATGTACTATTATCAGGATGTGCTGGGCCTGCCTGCCACCTTTGTCGGCCTGATCCTGATGATCGCGCGTGTGTTTGACGCCTTCAACGATCCCTTTATGGGGGTGCTGGTGGCCAAGACCCGCACCCGCTGGGGACATTTCCGTCCGTGGATCTTTTCCGGCACGCTGCTCAATGCGCTGGTGCTCTACGCCCTGTTTGCCGCCCCGGTGCTGGACGAAGCGGCGTTGATGGTCTACTTCAGCGTGGTGTACATCCTGTGGGGCGTCACCTATACCATGATGGATATTCCGTACTGGTCCATGATCCCCGCCGTGACCTGCACGCCCAAAGACCGGGAGAACCTCTCCATGGTGGGGCGCACCTGTGCAGGCGTTGGCTCTGCCCTCATCGCCATGTTCACCATGCTGCTGGTGGGAGCCCTTGGCGGCGACAGCGAGCGCGCCGGCTTCCGCTGGGTGGCATTGATCGTAGCGGTAATTTTTGCAGTGACAGAGCTGGTGTGCTGCATTTCCATGAAAGAAACTACCCCCAGTGAGATGAAGACCGCCACCGTAAAGGAGATGTTCTCCGCCCTGTTCCGCAACGATCAGGCTATGGTAGTGGTAGGCAGCATCGTGCTGATCAACTCGGCGCTGTACCTTACCTCCAACTTCATCATCTATTTCTTCAAATACGACCTTGGCGGTGCAGGCTGGAAAGCCACCTACACCCTGTTTTCCACCGTGGGCGGTGCGGCACAGATCCTTGGCATGATGGTGCTTTACCCCTTGCTGCGCAAAGAGTTCAGCAGTACGCAGGTATTTCACCTGAGCCTTGTGCTGGCGCTGTGCGGCTACGCCACCCTGCTGGTATTCTGCCTGACCGGGCTTTCCCACAGTCTGGCACTGCTGTGCATCCCGGGTGTGGTAGTGTTCGCCTGCAACGGGATGCTGACCGTGCTGACCACCCTGTTCCTTTCCAACGGTGTAGACTACGGCCAGCTTAAGACCGGCCGCCGGGAGGAGAGCGTCATCTTTTCCATGCAGACCTTTGTGGTCAAGGCAGCCTCCGGCGTGGCGGTATTCCTGACCGGCATCGGGCTGGACCTCATCGGTCTTGTGGGCAACACGGAGGAGACCGGCCCGGTGGCAGTACAAAGCGCCGGAACCCTGCTGGGTCTGCGCCTGATGATGACGGTCCTGCCCATGCTGGTGCTGGCAGGTGCGCTGGTGCTGTTCCGCCGCAAATTTGTTCTGACCGACGCCCGCGCTGTCGAGATCAGCGCACAGCTTCACGGGGAGGAAACGCACCATGACTGAAACGCTGCACTGGTACGCAGAGACCACCGGCGGTGTGCGGCAGGGCGATGCCCCGGTGCACCCGGGCTGCGGTGCGCTGCATCTTTTCACTGACATGCCTGCCGGGACGCTGAAAGCCGTGCGTGCCGAGCTGCCGTGGAAGATGGAAGCAGACGAGCGTCTGTTCATGAACGGCTACCAGACATGGACATACAGCCCGGAACTTGACCGGAACGGCAAGCTGCGCGGCACCGACCATATCCCCGGCTTTCTGCGCAAGAAATACGCCTTTGACCGCTACGGCGATTATCATTTTGTGACATACGGGCATCATAACGGCCAAAGCCACGGCTTTTCCTACTGCTATTTCCGCAAGGGCGGGCGGTTCCAGCTGGTGGCATCGCTGGACGAGACCCCGGGCTACACCATCCTCCGGTACGACAGCCGCAAAGCCCTGCTGACGCTGGAACGGGACTGCGCCGGGGTGGAGCATCTCGGCGGCAGCGTTGCCCTGTTCGACCTGTTTTTTGCCCAGGGCGGCGAGACCGAAGTGTTTGACGGTTGGTTTCGGGCTATGGGCATCCGTCCTCGAACTGAAAAGAAGCTGGCTGGCTATTCCAGCTGGTACAACCGCTATCAAGACATCACCGAGGACACCATCCGGGAGGACCTGACCGGCTGCCGCAGCCTGCTTTGCCCGGGAGACCTGTTCCAGATCGATGATGGCTGGGAGCCGAAGGTGGGCGACTGGCTGGAAACGGATGCACAGAAATTCCCCCACGGGCTGAAAGGCATGGTGGAGGAGATCCACGCCTCTGGCTTTCAGGCCGGGCTCTGGCTTGCGCCCTTTGTGTGCGAAAAGGACTCTGCCCTTTTCCTTCAGCACCCGGACTGGCTGCTGAAAGTGGACGGCAAACCGTGGTGTTGCGGCAGCAACTGGAGCAGTTTCTATGCGCTGGATATCGACAACCCAGCCGTGCTGGACTATCTGCGCCGGGTGTTTGACCGGGTGCTGAACGACTGGGGCTTCGACCTTGTCAAGCTGGATTTTCTGTACGGCGCTGCTCCCTTTGGCAATGCTCGCGAGAGTCGTGCCGCCCGGATGCGTCGTGCCATGGAGCTGCTGCGTAGTTGGTGCGGACAAAAAGCCATCCTCGGCTGCGGCGTGCCGGTGATGCCTGCCTTCGGGCTGGTGGACTACTGCCGTGTCAGCTGTGACGTAGGGCTGGACTGGGACGATGTGTGGTATATGCGCCTGTTCCACCGGGAGCGGGTGTCCACAAAGCAGGCGCTGAACAACACAGTGTTCCGGCGGCAGCTCAATGGCCGTGCCTATGGCAGCGACCCGGATGTGTTCTTCCTCCGGGAGGAAAACTGCAAGCTGACGGCAGAGCAAAAACGCACCCTTGCCACAGTCAACGCCCTGCTGGGCAATGTGTTCCTTACCTCGGATATGCCGTCCCGCTACACGGATGCGCAGCGGGACGAGTACCGCCGCCTGCGCAGGTTGTTTGAACATGCAAAACAGGTAGAAGTAGAGACAGAAAATGGTGTGATTACGATCCGGTATTCTCTGGATGAGAAACGTCAAGAGTTGCGGTGCAGTGCTATTTATAGAGAATAATGAGGGCATAAAAATCAGCTTTATTCTTTTTTGTTAGCCAGATGTTTCTTTATGTGAAACGCAACGGACGTCTTCCTCAGAAAAGTGGCTCACGCCGAAAGCTGTATAAACAATAAAAGCATAGCCGCCAGCGTACCGTGTGATGATTTCACATGCTACGCTGACGGCGTTTTTTGCGTTATAGGGGGATGACATCTAAATCCTACACTGGATACCCCCAGATACCTGAGTTAGTGGATTCGCTGTTAGCCCAAACATCTAATCCAGAAACTCAATTATCCACTACCCCTGTGGCTACGATTTAGATATTGCTCAAATTCTCGAAAACCGCCCTCGACCTGTTTCCAAGGACGAGAACGGCTCAGACTGTGAAATGATGTCCAAACGATATTAAACGAATCACCGCACTATATTACTGGACTTTTGACATCAAGAGCACGCATTCGCAATGTTTCGTCCTCGGGAACAGATCCATCGGCTGCACCTTTTCTGCGTGATACCCATTCTGCTCCAGCCATGCGGCGTCTCGGGCGGCGGTGGCGGGGATGCAGCTGACATATACCACTCGGCGGGGGGCCATGCGCACCACGGCGGAGAGGGTGGCTTCATCGCAGCCCTTGCGGGGCGGGTCCAGCATTACGATGTCCGGGTGCAGACCCTCGGCGGCCAGTTGGGTGGCAGCCTGTCCGGCATCGGCACAGAAAAAGCGGCTCTTGGCTGCTACGGCCTCGCCCATGCGGGCAGCGTTGGCCTTGGCGCTCTCGATGGCCTCCGGCACGATCTCTACGCCAATCAGCTCCCTGCATTGCTCGGCCATGGAAAGGCCGATGGTGCCCATGCCGCAGTAGAGATCCAGCAGCGTGTCGTCCGGGGTCAGCTGCGCGTACTGCGCGGCAACCCCGTACAGCCGCTCAGCGGCAAGCGTGTTGACCTGATAGAAGGACAGCGGTCCCAACCGCACCGGCACGCCGCAAAGCGTGTCCTCAATGTAGCCCGGGCCGTACAGGATATGGTTCTCGCTGCCCAAAATGACGTTGGTGTTTTTGGCGTTGACGTTGAGCAGAATGGTGCTGATGGCCGGGAACTGCCCCCGCAGCGCGGTGCAAAGCTGCTCTGCGTGGGGCAGCTTTGCCCGGGTGCATACCAGACACACCATGATCTGCCCGCTGTGCGCGCCGCGCCGCAGGAAGATATGTCGCACCAGCCCCTTGCCGCTCTGCTCGTCGTAGGGGCGGATGCCCTGCTGTGCAAAAAAGGCGCACAGCGCGTTGCCAATCTCGTTCAGCACGCTGGGCTGCAGCTTGCAGTCCGGGCAGGGGACGATGCGGTGGGTGCGCCCTGCGTAAAAGCCGATGCAGGGCACGCCGTTCTTGTCTATGCCCACAGGGAACTGCACCTTGTTGCGGTAGCGGTCTACGTCTGGAGAAGGCAGAATATCCAGCACTGGCACCTCCAGCCCGCCGATGCGGCGGAAGGCATCCAGCACGCTTTCCTGTTTGGCGCGCAGCTCAGCGGCATAATCCAGATGCCGCAGGCTGCACCCGCCGCAGGGGCCTGCTACCGGGCAGTCAACCGGAATGCGGTCCGGCGAGGGGGTGAGCAGCTCGTCCAGAATGCCAAAGGCATACCGGCCGCAGTCCTTCACGATGCGCACCCGTGCTTCGTCCCCGGGGGCGGTGCCGGGGACAAATACGGCCTCGCCATCGGCACTGTGGGCCACACCGCTGCCGTCGCTGGAAAGGCGTTCGATGCGCAGGGTCAGGATCTGGTTTTTCTGTAAAGGCATGGTTTCTCCTTGTGTGATGGGCTCAGGTTACAGTTGGGCAGGGCTTGCCGGGTCGGCGTCCTGCTGGGCGGCAAAATACTTGCTGGGCGGCACGCCCTTGGCGCGCTTGAACACCCGTGAGAAGTAGAACTGGTCAAAGAAGCCTACCGACACCGCAACCTCCGCAATGGAAAGGTTGCCGGCGCGCAGCAGCTTGCAGGCCTCGTTGATGCGGTACTCGGTCAGGTAGTCGATGGGGCTCTTGCCCACGTTCAACATGAACACCCGGTACAGATGGCTGCGGGAAACCCCCACGCTCTTGGCTACATCGTCAATGGAGATGTCGTGGGAGTAGTTGAACTGGATGTACTTGATGGCGTTCAGCACATACTGGCTGGAGGAGGAGGCCGTGTGGGGCTTGCCTGCGCTGGTCTCCCGCATCAAGGCAGCGATAAACAGGTACAGATACCCCACCATGGCTGCCTCGTCCTGTGGCTGCAGCCCGCGGGAGGAATAGATGTTGGTCAGCGCTGCCCGCATCCCGTCCGGGTCGCTGGTGTGGTGCACAGGGGCATCGTCCGTAAAGGGCAGCTGCGCGGCCAGCTTGTGGGCACAGGCACCGTTAAAGCCCACCCAGCTGTACTCCCACGGCTGCTGCTCGTCGGCGGTGTAGCGGATCAGCTGGCTGGGGCGGGCAAAGAACAGGTCGCCCTCGCTTACCTCCCAAGTGCGGCCGCCCACCTCGAAGATGCCCTTGCCGGATACCACCAGATGGATCAGGTAGTGGTCGCGGATGCCGGGTCCCCATGTTTGGCCCGGAGCGCAGCGCTCCAAGCCGCAGTTGAAGATGGACAATTCGATATTGTTGGTGTAATTCTGCTTAAAGGATTGCTTATAAACGTCTGGCATGGCAGCTTTACCTCCGTCCTGTCACATTCTGCACCCAGTATACCATAGAATGCCCTGCAAATTCAACAAAAGTACATCTTATTCTTTGCACCTGACGCCAAATTTTGGATTTTTAGGTCAAATAAATTGAAAAAACGCCCGAAATGCTTTACAATAGACAAAAAGAGCAGAATCGTTTATTCCGGAGGGGAGGAGCTGTCATGGCCACCAGTGCACAACTCAGAAAACAGATCCTGCAGGGCAGCTGGGACGCCGTACTTGCTGCACTTTATGGGGCGGATCCGGCGGTTTTGCAGCGGCAGCGCGGGCGCTATGCGGCTGCGCTGGAGCAGTTTGAACTGTATTTCGGCCCCGGGCGGCAGGTGCAGGTGTACTCTGCACCGGGGCGGGCAGAGCTGGGCGGCAACCACACGGATCATCAGGGGGGCTACGGCCTTGCGGCAGCGGTCACGCTGGATATGGTGGCAGTGGCGGCCCGCAATACGGATGGCTATGTGCGGGTCAAGTCCCGGGGGTTCAACAAGCTGGATGTCATTGATCTGGCCACCGCGGAGCCGCAGGCAGGGGAGAGCACCCATTCGGCCAGCCTGATCCGCGGCATTGCCGAGGGCTTCCGCGCAGTGGATAAGCAGATCGGCGGCTTTGACGCCTACACCGCCAGCGATGTGCTGCGGGGCTCCGGTCTGTCCAGCTCGGCGGCCTTTGAGATGGGCATGGCCTCTATCTGGAACGAGGAATACAGCACCGGGCTGACCCTGGCAGAGCTGGCGGGCATCTGCCAGTATGCGGAAAACACCTATTTCGGCAAGCCCAGCGGTCTTTTGGATCAGCTGACCAGTGCGGTGGGCGGCATTATCTTTGCGGATTTTGCCGATCCGCGCACCCCAAAGATCGAAAAGCTCCATGCAGACGGTCTGCTGCCGGAAGGAATGTTCCTCTGCGTCACCGATACCCGGGGCAGCCACAGCGAACTGACTAGCGAGTTTGCGGCGATTCGGCAGGAGATGGAGCAGGTGGCCGCCTGCTTCGGAAAGCCGCTGCTGGGTCAGGTGGAAGAGAACGCGTTCTGGATGGCACTGCCTGTCCTGCGCAGCTGCTGCGGAGACCGTGCAGTGCTGCGGGCGATCCATTATTTTGAGGAGAATGCCCGCACGCTGGCGCAGCGGGATGCGCTTTATGCAAAGCAGTTCCCGGTGTTTGCAGGTCTGGTGAAGCAGAGCGGACAGGCTTCCTTTGCGCTGTGTCAGAATGTGTACTGCACAGCGGATGTGCGGCATCAGGGACTGTCCATAGCGCTGGCTCTGAGCCAGAGCATTCTGCAGGGCAGTGAGGGCGCATGGCGGATGCAGGGCGGCGGCTTTGCAGGCACCATTCAGGCTTATGTGCCCGGGCAGCTGCTGGAGCGGTACCATACAGCCATCGAGCAGGTATTCGGGCAGGGCAGCTGCTATGTGCTGCGCCTGCGGGAGCAGGGTGCAGTCCGGGTGATCTGAACAAAACAAAAAGCCGTGCATAGCCGGAATGCTCCGGGATGCACGGCTTTCTTATAGCTTATTACTGAAGAGAAAAAAGCTGGGGGAGAGAATTTTCGACCGGCTGGTCATTTCGCTGCTGCGTATTATCCAAGTACTGGACGGCAGTGACGGTAGCCTCGCGGGTGATGCCAAGCAGGCGGCCGATCTGCTGAGAGAGCTTGATCCCGGTCTGCACACCTGTCTTGATCACGCGGAAAAGTAGCATGGGCACAAAGGTGAAGGAAAACGAGATCAGCCCACCGTTCCAGAAGAAATCATTGAAGTGCAGATTGTCAAAAAAGCTGCCGACAGCATCGCCGAATTCGCTGCCGCCAAAGGCAGCGCACTGCTCCTCGGGGGAGAGGGCTGCGTAGGAAGAGGGCAGCTGAAGCTTTTTCATAAATAAAAACACTCCTTTCCGGGTCGATGAAAGATCAGCACAGAGCTACCAGAGTAGGCAGACAATTCTGCTGCTCGGCGGCCTCCTGTTCTGCCTTCTTTTTGGCCTGAATTTCGTTGTACGTATTCTTAAAGGCGTCCACAAGATTTTTGATGGAGAGATAGATGCTGCGTGCCTGACAATAGGCATAATAACCGCCCAGACCAGCCATACCGATCGTGGCAACCTTGCTCCATGTGTTCAGCTTGCCCCAGTAGTGCCCAATTGCATCACCAACACCCAAACCATCGTTCAGGGCATTCTGCATACCGGAAACTGCAGCCTGGAACGCATAGCGGCCCATCATGCCCAGCAGGTTTACCGTGGCATTGATGCCAAAGGCCATCACCTGCTCCGGAGTGATGTTGATAGAAAGGGCACCGCCCTCGGTATAGGTCATCTCCTCGGCAGAGAGCACAGAGCAGCAGGCGGGCAGCTGCAGCGGGCGCTGATATGTATGATCCATGATGGAAAACTCCTTTCGCACACAGAACTCCCCAAGGGGCAGTTCATCTAGTAACTGAATTGTAGCATATCTGCACAAAAATGACAAGAGAGCGCGGGTTTGAAAATCATGATACATTTGTGAATATATTGTGACGATGCGTTGTAAAACTGACCTGAATACGCCATAAACGCGCAAAACTCCTGCTTTTTTACGGCGAAAAAATGTTGTAGCAAAAATGTGCTGAAAAAGCCGATCAACAACAAAGGCATCTGCCAGTACCCGTTGCGCAGAACGCAGCAGCGGGCAAAGCAGATGCCTTGTGTGTTTTACAGGTTGCCAAACGAAAGGAAAACGAGGTCAAAGTGCTTTCGGCACGCGCTCATACAGCGTGGTCAGCGCGGCGATGTGCCCGGCCAATGCAGCGGGCAGGGACTGCGCCAGCCGCCAGCGCCAGTTTGCGCCCTGCGTGCTGGGGGTGTTGATGCGGGCCTCGCTGCCCAGATGCAGCCAGTCTGCCAGCGGGATGATGGCAGTATCCGAAACGCTGGCAAGGCAGGCACAGATCATGCCTTCGGTCAACTCCTCCGGCGTGCAGCGCAGATACCGGCAGGCGTAGGCTACGTCCTCGGCGCTGGCGTTGCTGCGCCAACCCTCGGTGGTCACGTTATCGTGGGTGCCTGTATACACCACACTGTTGCGGGGGTAGGTGTGGGGCAGGTAGTTGCCCGACTCCCGGCTGTCGAAGGCAAACTGCATGATCTTCATGCCCGGGTAGCCGCTTTCGGCCAGCATCGCCTTCACCTCCGGGGTCAAGTAGCCCAGATCCTCGGCGATGATATTGCCGCCGCCCAGCGCCTGCTGCATGGCGTGGATAAAGTCCCGGTCGGGGCCTTTTTCCCAGTGACCGCCTGCAGCCGTTGTGTTTTCGGCAGGGATAGAGTAGTAACTCTCGAAACCGCGGAAGTGGTCAATGCGCACCACATCGTAGATAGAGGTGGCGTGCTTCATGCGCCGCTTCCACCAGCCAAAGCCGGTGGCCTTGTGGGCGGGCCAATCATACAGCGGGTTGCCCCACAGCTGTCCGTCTGCCGCAAAGGAATCCGGCGGGCAGCCGGCTACATGGGTCAGGTGCATCTGTCCATCAGTCTGGAACAGCTCCGGTTGGGTCCACAGGTCACTGGAATCCGGGCTGACGTAGATGGGGATATCGCCCACCAGCAGGACACCTTTGCGGTTGGCATAGGCCTTCAGCGCGTTCCACTGGGTGTAGAAGAAGAACTGCACCGCCTTGTGGTAGCTGATCTGGTCTGCCAGCCGTGCCTTTGCGGCGGCAATGACCTCCGGCTCCCGGCAGCGCAGGGCGTCCGGCCAGTCGGCAAGGCCTGCCTGCCCCTGCTCTGCCTTTACGGCCATGAACAGGGCGTAGTCCTCCAGCCAGAAGCTCTGCGCGGTGCAGAAGGCCTCGTAAGCAGGGGAGGGGGCTGCCAGCAGCCGGTCAGCAGCCTTTTTCAGCAGCACCGGGCGCTGGTTGTACAGCGCACCGTAGTCAACGGTGCTTACCGGCTGCGCGGCGGGAATCTCTTCGGCAGTCAGATAGCCATCTGCCGCCAGCAGACGGAAATCGATAAAGTAGGGGTTTCCGGCAAAGGCGGAAAAGCTCTGGTAGGGACTGTCGCCATAGCCGGTAGGGCCGATGGGCAGGATCTGCCAATAAGTCTGCTTTGCCTCGGCCAGAAAATCAACGAATGCGGTCGCTTCACTGCCCAGCGTACCGATACCAAAAGGCCCCGGCAGGCTGAACACCGGCATCAAAATGCCGCTTGCACGCATAACGTGCACCTCCTTAGCCCTTTACAGCACCGGCCACGACACCCTCGATGATGTACTTCTGGCAGGTCATGTAGAGGATAATAATGGGGATGATAGCAATGATGATGCAGGCCATCATGGGAGCCAGCTCCACACGGCCGTAGCCGCCGCGGAAATACTGGATCGCCATGGGGATGGTGCGGTACTTCTTGATATCCAGCACCAGCGTGGGCAGCAGGTAGTCGTTCCACACCCACATGGTCTCCAGAATAGCAGTGGAGATCATGGTAGGCTTCAGGATGGGGAACACGACCTTGAAGAAGATCTGGATGGGGTTGCAGCCGTCGATCATGGCTGCTTCCTCGATCTCCATGGGCACGCTCTTCATAAAGCCGGTAAACATGAACACGGCCAGACCGGCGCCGAAGCCCAGATAGATGATGCAGATGTTCCAAGGGTTGTTCAGGTTCAGACGGTCAGCAGTTTTGGACAGGGTGAACATGACCATCTGGAAGGGAACGACCATGGAGAACACGATCAGCAGGTTCATGAACTTGCTCAGCTTGTTGTTTACGCGGGTCAGGTACCAACCAGTCATGGAGCAGCACAGCAGGATCAGCACCACGCTGGTGATAGTAATCAGAAGGCTGTAGCCCATGCTGGAGAGAAAGTCCATCTTGGTCACGCCGTAAACGTAGTTGCGCAGTCCGGCGAAGGTCTCCTTGGTGGGCAGCGCGAAGACGGTGGAGGTGGTGAAGGTGCCCTCCTTCTTCAGACTGTTCAGCAGGATAAGGACGATGGGGTAGATCCAGAGCAGGCACAGCAGGCTCATGATGACGGTGAGGACGTTGTCCCACATTTTTTTCTCTTTCGGCATTACTGCTGCACCTCCTTGGACTGGGTCAGCTTTTGCTGGAGTACGGCCAGCACCACAACAAACAGGCAGAACACAACAGCCTTTGCCTGACCAATGCCCTTCCACTGCGCACCGGAGCGGCCGTAGAAGGTGTTGTAGATGTTCAGTGCCAGCATTTCACTGGCGTTGGCGGGTTCGCCTGCGGTCAGAGCCACGTTCTGGTCGAACAGCTTGAAGCTGTTGGTCAGGGTCAGGAAGGTGCAGATGGTCACGCTGGGCATGACCATCGGGATCTTGATCTTGAACAGGATCTCGCGGTCGTTGGCACCGTCGATCTTAGCGGCCTCGATCAGGTCGCCGGGCACGCTCTGCAGGCCAGCCACATAGATGATCATCATGTAGCCGATCTGCTGCCAGCACATCAGGATGACCAGACCGACAAAACCGGCCTTGGCATCCAGAGCCAGCAGAGGCTTCTGCAGGTTCGCCAGCACGCCGTTGAGCAGGATCTGCCAGATATAGCCCAGCAGAATGCCGCCGATCAGGTTGGGCATAAAGAACACGGTACGGAAGATGTTGGTGCCCTTGATGCCGCGGGTCAGCACCAGCGCAATGGCAAAGGCGCACACGTTGATGAGCACAGTGCTCACCACGGTAAAGGCTGCCGTAAAGCCGAAAGCGTGCAGGAAGGTGGAATCCTGAAATACCGAGAGGTAGTTCTGGATGCCCACAAATGTAGTCTTGGACACGGTGGTGAACCGCTGGAAGGACAGATAAACGCCCCAGATAAAGGGCCAGATGAAGCCGATAATAAAGGCGACCAGAGTAGGCAGCACAAATATCGGCCAGTATTTACTAATGGCTTTTTGCATGATATACCTCCTGAGGGAGCTGTCTGATAAAAAAGGAAAGGAGGCGGGCGAACTTTTCGCCCGCCTCCCTTTTTAATTCCTAGGGAGATCTCCAGTCAAAGGCTTAGCCGTTGGCCAGCTTGTACTCCTTGGCCCAGCCATCCACAAATGCGGTGACAACGTCGTCCCACTTGCCGGTGCCTGCTGCGTATGCAGTCAGAGCGCTGCCCACGCCGTTCTTCCACTCCTCGGAAGGCATGGTGGAGAAGCACCAGTCAACACTGGTCTTGCCGTCGGCCACATATTGGTTTGCAATGGTGATCAGGGGGTTGGTGGAGTCCTTAGCCTTCTTGAAGGGGATGACGAAGCCCATCTTGTCAGCCATTGCGCTGGTGCCGGTCTCAGAGGTGACACACCAGTACAGGAAGTCCAGAGTAGCCTGAATGTCGGCCTCGGAAGCGGTGTTATTGACACACCAGAAGTTCTCGGAACCGGTGCACAGGCCCTGATTCTCCTCGCCGTCCACGCCGATGTAGATGGGCAGCATACCCAGGTTGTCGTCGCCCAGATCCTTCACGTCATTGTAAGCCCAAGTGCCGTTCTGGTAGAACACAGCCTTCTTGCCCACAAACTCAGCAACAGCATCGTTGCCGGTCTTGGAAGCCAGCAGCTTGGGATCGCAGGTGGAATCGGTGATGTACAGATCCCAGATCTGCTTGTAGTTATCCAGATAGGTGCCCTTGATGGCGTCGGTAGAGCCGATGCCGTCTGCCTTGTACTCGTAGTAGATGGGCAGGTTTGCCAGATGGGTCTTGAAGCGCCAGTCAGAAGAACCGTCCATGCCAGCGGAGGTGAAAGCACCGTCCACGCCCAGCTCAGCCTTACGAGCCTGAATGTCATCAGCGACCTTCTTCAGGTCGGCAAAGCCCTTGATGTCCTCCTGCTTGTAACCGGCAGCGGTCAGCAGTTCCTTGTTGTAGATGATGCCGTAGGTCTCAATGACGTATGCAATGCTGGTAACAGCATCGCCGTCCTTCAGTGCAAAGGAATCGCTGGTCAGCTCGCCGTACAGCTGGCTGCCGGACAGGTCGTAGCAGTAATCCTTCCAGTTTGCCAGACCAACAGGGCCGTTCACCTGGAACAGGGTGGGAGCCTCGCTCTTCTCCATCTCGCTCATCAGGGTGGTCTCGTACTGGCCGGAAGCAGCGGTGACAACGGTCACAGGCACGCCGGTCTCCTTGGTGTACTCAGCGGCCAGATCCTGCCAATCCTGATCCTGCTCGGGCTTGAAGTTCAGGTAGTAGACCTTGCCGTCTGCCTTTGCAGCGGTGCTGGAAGCAGCGGTAGAACTGGCAGCAGAGGAAGCGGTGCTGCTGGAGGAGCCGCCGCAGGCAGCCAGACCCAGAGCAGCGGCAGAAACGCCAGCGGCCTTCAGGAAGTTACGACGAGTGATCATCTTTTTCATAATAAGTTCTCCTTCTTATTAAAATTACAGATCAACTATATACTCTCCGTCCTTCGACGGAGGGAATACAACATTTAAATTGCCCTTACGCTTTCGCCCTGCTGCAATTCCGGCTGCAGGGTCACGGTCTGGGCAGGGGAGCCATGCTCGATCTGCCGCACCAGCAACTCGATGCTTTGCAGCGCGATCTGCTCGCTGGGCTGGACGATGGTGGTCATCACCGGCACGCAGTAGCGGGACATCGTGATGCCGTCAAAGCCAATCACCGAAACATCCTCCGGTACTCGCAGCCCGGCGCTTACCAGCGCCCGGATGGCGCCAAAGGCGATGACATCGCTCATGGCGAAGAGGGCGGTGAACTCTGCCCGTCGGGCCAGCAGACTGTTCATGGCGTGGTAGGCGGATTCGAAATCGTAGTTGGACAGGCCGTACAGCTTGTCGTTGAACACAATGCCCGCATCCTCCATGGCCTGCTGTGCGCCCTGACGGCGCATCAGACTGGGGTAGCTGGTCACCGGACCGCCCAAAACGGCGATCTTGCGGTGCCCCTGCCGGATCAGGTAGTCCACAGCGGTATAGGCCGCTGCCCGGTCATCTACGCCCACCATGGAAAGGTTGGGGAAGTCCAGCTCGTCCGTGACCAGCGTGGTGAGCACCGAGGGAACATTGATACGGTCGAAGCCCCGCTGGAAGTTGGCTACGCTGCCGCCCAAGAAGATGATGCCTTTGGGCTTGATCTCCCGCAGGATCTTTTCGGCGGCGTCGATCTCGTTGGCGTTCTCGTCCAAGTAAGAGACGATGCCGTTGTACCCGTACAGGGTGGCGGCGCGCTGGAGCTGCACCAGAAAATCAGAAAAAAAGATGTTCCGGGTGCCCTTTACCACAAACACAAGGCTGCGGGACTGCTGGATCTTCAGCTGTCGGGCGTTGGTGTTGGGCACGAACCCGGCCTCCCGCATCACCTTCAGAACGTGCTCCTTGGTCTCCGGGCGGACATCCGGCCTGTCGTTGATCACACGGGAGATGGTGCTGACAGAGCAACCGCTGATCCGTGCGATGTCCTTGATGGTCAGGTTTGCCATGTCGGCGGGCCTCACTTTCTGAAAGTGTTTCGGGAACGTTGTCGGGAACGTTCCCAGCGACATTAGTATGGCACATTCTGTATAAAAAATCAATAAGTGTGATACAACTTTGTACAAGGTGTGCAATGCCGCCCCTCGCATTTGTGCAGTTTGATTTGCGTGCAGAGCAGCAAATCTGAAAATACCGAAAATTCCCGGTACAAGTCAAAAACGACCGGAAATTATCGTACCGGTTTGTAACTTTTTGCGCGAAAAACGCTTCCCGGTACACAGCTGAATGTGCTATACTATGTGAAAAAAGGAGAGGGGGCAAAATGTTATGATCTTATCCTTACAGGGTTGCATGGCAGTGGGAAAGACCACGGCAGCCCGCTATCTGGAACAGCACTGCCAACAGGTACAGGTTTGTTTTGAGGACAACGCTGCCGTCCTTGCAGAGATAAAGCAGCGTGGGTTGAATAAGAACAGCTATGCGGACTATCTGGAGATCCAACGGCTTTTTTGCGCAATGAGCTGCGCTGCGGGCAGAAAGCAAAAAAATACCCCCACGCCGTGATGGATTTCGGCGCGGAGGAGATCGAATTCTACACCTTGAACTACCCCAAGAGCAGGGGGCTGGAGTGGGAGATGGAAGCGATCCGGCAGGCTTTAGCCCCGGAGCTTGCAGCGGTGCAGGCTTGTATGCCGGAGCACATTCTGTTTCTGGACGCTTCCGAAGCCGTCCTGCGTGCCCGTAAAGCGGGAGATGCCACCCGTTCCCGGGAATTCTTTGCGTATTACCTGAACCATCTTCTGTCGCTGAAACGGGAATGGTTCCGGGAAAAGAAAAACGTAACATTTCTTTCTACCGACGGGCTGACCGCTCGGCAGGTGGGGGAGAAGGTAAAACATTGGTGTGAACAGTATATCTAACGCAAGCAAAAAAGCGCTCTCACCTTGTCATCGGTGAGAGCGCTTTGCTGATTGCTGATTATTTTGATTGGGTTGATAAGTTCAGATTAGTCGCTGACGTAGGGCATCAGAGCAACGTGACGAGCACGCTTGATGGCGATGGTCAGTGCGCGCTGATGGTAAGCGCAGGTGCCGGTCACACGGCGGGGAATGATCTTAGCACGCTCAGAGACGTACTTACGCAGACGGGGCACGTCCTTGTAATCGATGGTGTCGATGCGATCGACACAGAAGCTGCAAACCTTCTTGCGGCCGCGACGCATGGGGCGTGCGGGGCGAGAGCCTTCGGTTCTTTCAAAAGCCATTGCTTATTACCTCCTATTGGATTTTTAACGGATAGACCGTTTCGTGTCAGAACGGCAGGTCATCGCTGTCATCAATGACGGCGAAGTCGTCGGCATTGCCGGCAGAGTAGCTGGGAGCTGCCTCCACAGCAGCCGGACGGGCAGGCGCTGCGTTCTGGTAGGACGGAGCGGCATTCTGATAGCCGTTTCCGTCACCTGCATTGCTGCTCTTGGGGCCTGCAAAGTTGATGTTGTTGGCAACCACTTCAACGGCAGTGCGGTTTGCGCCGGTCTTATCCTGATACTGACGGGACTGCAAACGGCCGTCCACAACGATCAGGGAACCTTTCTGGAAATAGCGGCAGACGAATTCGGCCTGCCGATCCCATGCAACCACATCGATCCAGTCCGCCACGCTCTGCCCATTGGCATCGCGGCGCCCGCGGTCGCAGGCAATGCGGAACGAAGCAACGTTCTTGCCGGTAGTGGTCTGACGCATTTCAGGGTCACGCGCAAGGCGACCCATGATAGCAACAACATTCAACATAGTACGGTTTCCCTTTCTGTCACAGAAGAATTACTCCTCGTGAGCAATGATCAGGCTGCGCATAACGCCTTCAGTGATCTTGTACACACGGTCCAGCTCAGCGGGGAAGCTGGGCTCGCTGGTGAAGTTGATCACGGTGTAGACGCCCTCTTCCTCGTCGTTGATGGGGTAGGCCAGACGGCGCTTGCCCCACTCGTCGATAGAATCGATCGTACCGTTAGCCTCGATCAGGGACTTGAACTTACCCACCAGAGCGGCGGAAGCCTCCTCATCGAGAGCGGCGCTGGTAATCAGCATGGTTTCGTACTTTGCCATTTTTGTAGCACCTCCTTTTGGACTTGAGGGCCCTGCGGATCTGCAAGGCCAAGGGTACACAGGCTGCGGCATCGCGGCCTGTGCGGCGTGTCTGTTCAGACAGCAATTTATTATAGCAAGCTTCTTTGCGTCTGTCAAGCTTTTTTGACAAAAAGAACGATAAAAAATGTTTTGCATTTTTTGGTAAAAAGGACTATAATGTAAACGCTTTCCCTGCAATATGGCAGGGCCGGGGCTCCGGCAGTGGCAGGGAAGCGGGAAAAATTAAAGGAGGATAATCCATGTATTCGTTGTTTCGAGATCTGGCAATCATAATCCTGAGCGCGAAATTCTTCGGACTGGTGGCGCGCAAGTGCAAGGCTCCGCAGGTGGTGGGCGAGATCATCGCCGGTCTGCTGATCGGCCCCTGCGTGCTGAACTTGGTGCAGATCAGCGACTCCATCTCCATCTTCGCAGAGATCGGCGTTGTGATGCTCATGTTCACCACCGGCCTCGGCACCAACCTGAAAGAGCTGATCAAGGCAGGCCCCATCGCCACCCTGATCGCTACCGTTGGCGTGGCTGTGCCTCTGGTGGGCGGCACCTTATTATATGGTGCGTTCTACGGCTTTGCCGCAGTTGGCAGCCCGGAGTTCTACCGGGCGCTGTTCATCGGCACCATTATGACGGCAACCAGCGTTTCCATCACGGTGGCAACCCTGCAGGAGCTTGGCCAGCTGAAAGGCTTCCTGGGCACCACCATCGTCAGCGCAGCCGTGATTGATGACGTTATCGGCATTGTGGTGCTTACCTGCGTTCTGGGGGCCGGCAGCGGCGAAGAAGGCGGTACCAGCATCGGCCAGGTGTTGATCAACACGGTGCTGTTCTTTGTGGTGGCGGTCATTGTCGGTTTTGTGCTGTACAAGGCCATGACCTGGCTGGATAACCGTAACCCCCACACCCAGCGCATTACCATTGCCAGCCTTGGCTTCTGCTTTGCCATGGCTTACATTGCAGAGCAGTACTTTGGCATTGCCGATATTACCGGTGCTTACATTGCTGGTATCGTGCTGTGCAACATTCATGATGCACCCTATGTGGAGCGCCGTGTCGAGATCAGCAACTATATGATGTTTGCTCCGGTGTTCTTTGCTTCCATCGGCCTCAAAACCGATATCAGCGGCCTGACTCCCGATATCCTGCTGTTCTGTGTCTGCTTTGTCATTGTGGCACTTATCACCAAGATCATTGGCTGCGGTCTTGCAGCAAAGATCTGCAAGTTCAACTGGGCAGATTCCCTCAAGGTTGGCGTTGGCATGATGACCCGCGGCGAGGTCGCTTTGATCGTGGCTCAGAAGGGCCTTGAGGTCGGCGTTGTCGAGCCTGTTTATTTTACGGCGGTCATCCTTTTGATCGTGGTTTCCAGCGTCGCCACGCCGCTGGCGCTGAAAGCGCTGTTCACGAAAATGCCCCCTGTCCCCCATCCAAGTGAAGCAAAAAAGTGACCGCTGCATAGCCCCTGCCTGTCAGCCAATGCCGGTGCCGGACGACCCATAATGAAAGAAAAGCCCTGGTAGCAGGCTTAAAAGTGAGAAGCTGCTCATTCCCTACGGAGTGAGCAGCTTCTTTTGTGTTAAGATATGCGAAAATGCGAGATAATACGGCGCAGCAACGGCCTGCCGGTGGGCGCTTTGCATTTATCGCAGCTTATTTTCCCAGCCGACATTTGAAATCAGTATATCCGAACGTCACGATTTTCCGCGTAGTGCCGTCGGGCTTGCGGGCGTAAATACCGGGCAGGGGCATACCGTTGAAGGTGTTGTTCTTGCAGGTGGTGTAGATGGCCATATCGCCGAAAATGAGCTTATCGCCCTCGGCAAGGGGGGTGTCAAAGCTGTAATCCCCGATGATATCCCCCGCAAGGCAGGTGGGGCCGCCCAGCCGGACGGTGTGCGCCTTCTCTCCTGCCTCGCCGGCGTCCAGCAGCGGCGGGCGGTAGGGCATCTCGATGACATCCGGGGTGTGGCAGGCTGCGGACATATCCAGAATGGCAAGACTGGTATCCCCGTTGCGCAGGGTGTCCAGCACGGTAGTGACCAGATAGCCTGCATTCAGCGCCCAAGCCTCGCCGGGCTCCAAATACACCTGTACGCCGTACTTCTGCCGCACCGAGAGGATGCAGTTTTCCAGCGTAGCAAGGGCATAGCCCGGGCGGGTGATGTGGTGTCCCCCGCCGAAATTGAGCCACTGCATTCTGGGCAGCAGGTCGGCAAACTTTTTCTCCACTGCGGCCAGCGTTACCGCCAGCGCATCGGCGTCCTGCTCGCACAGGGTATGGAAGTGCAGACCGTCCAGCAGGGCGGGCAGCTCCGGGTGCGCTGCCACAGCGGCGTCCCACTGAGCACGGGTGGTGCCCAGACGGCTGCCGGGGGCGCAGGGGTCGTAAATTTCATGACCCTCCTGCGTGGAGCACTCCGGGTTGATGCGCAGACCGATGCTTTTGCCCGCCGCCTTTGCCGCCGGGCCGAACTTTGCCAGCTGGCTGGGCGAGTTGAACATGATGTGGTCGGCGTATTGCAGCAATTCCTCAAACTCATCTGTCCGGTAGGCGGCGCAGAACACATGGTTCTCCTTCTCCGGCAGCTCTTCCCTGCCCAAGCGGCTCTCGTACAGGCCGCTGGCCTCGGTACCTGCCAGATAGGGTGCCAGCACCGGGTAGACGTTAAAGTTGGAAAAAGCCTTCTGCGCCAGCAGGATGCGGCAGCCGGTGCGCTGCTGCACACCCAGCAGGATCTCGCCGTTGCGGCACAGTTGGGCTTCGTCCAGCAGATAGCAGGGGGTGGGCAGGCGGTGCAGCTGCGCCTCGGACAGGTTTGCCAGCCCCGCAAAGGGCGGGCGGCTGTCGCGCACCCGCATCAGTCCACCAGAGCCGGGTTATGGCTCTCGGAGCGGGGCAGGCCGTACTTATCCAGTGCATCCAGATACGGATCGGGATCAAACTCCTCGACAGTGTGCACGCCCTTGGTGGTCCACTTGCCGGTGAGCAGCATCAGGGCACCGCACATGGCGGGCACGCCGGTGGTGTAGCTGATAGCCTGAGAGCCCACTTCCTTGTAGCACTCCTGATGGTCGCAGACGTTGTAGATATAGTAGGTCTTATCCTTGCCGTCCTTTTTGCCGGTAAAGATGCAGCCGATGTTGGTCTTGCCTTTGGTACGGGGGCCAAGGCTGGCGGGGTCCGGCAGCAGAGCCTTGAGGAACTGGATGGGCACGATCTCCTGTCCGTTGAAGTTGACAGGGGTGGTGGACAGCATGCCCACGTCCTCCAGACAACGCATGTGGTCCAGATAGCTCTGGCCAAAGGTCATGAAGAAGCGGATGCGCTTTGCCTCCGGGATGTTCTTTGCCAGAGACTCGATCTCCTCGTGGTGCAGCAGGTACATATCCTTCTGACCGACCTGGTCAAAGTTATATTCCCGCTTGATGCTCATGGCCGGAATCTCTACCCAGTGGCCGTTCTCCCAGTAGCTGCCGGGAGCGGACACCTCGCGCAGGTTGATCTCCGGGTTAAAGTTGGTGGCAAAGGCATAGCCGTGGTCGCCGCCGTTGCAGTCCAGAATATCGATGGTGTCAATGGTATCGAACTCGTGCTTTTTGGCATAGGCACAGTAAGCCTGGGTCACACCCGGGTCGAAGCCGCTGCCCAGCAGGGCGGTCAGGCCGGCTTCCTCGAACTTTTTGGCGTAGGCCCACTGCCAGCTGTAATCAAAGTAGGCAGAGAAGCCGGCCTCCTTGCAGCGCTTCTCGTAGATGGCGCGCCACTCCGGGTCATCGGTGTTCTCGGGCTCGTAGTTGGCGGTGTCCATGTAGTTGACGCCGCAGGCAAGGCAGGCGTCCATGATGGTCAGATCCTGATAAGGCAGGGCGATGTTCATCACGAGGTCGGGCTGGTAAGCCTTGATGAGGGCGATGACCTCCTCCACCTTGTCTGCGTCCACCTGTGCGGTGGTGATCTTGGTGGTGGTCTTGGGGGCCAGCTCGGCGGCCAGCTTGTCGCACTTTGCCTTGGTGCGGCTGGCGATGCAGATCTCGGTGAACACCTCGGGCACCTGGCAGCACTTATGGATGGCAACAGAGGCCACGCCGCCGCAGCCGATGATCAGAACTTTGCTCATGTCGGTTACTCCTTTATCTGTAAAATGGTAGGTTCGTATTTATACCTGAAAGCCCGGCCAGCCCTTGTCCAGCGCGATCAGGGTCTCGCGCAGCACCTTGCAGGCGGTGGCGGTGGAAACGCCGGTGGTGTCCAGCGTGGGGGCAAGCTCGTTCAGGTCTGCACCGATGATGTTGGCCTTGGTCACAGTGCGGATGGCCTCCAGCAGCTGCAAAAAGCTTACGCCGCCAGCCTCCGGGGTACCGGTGCCCGGGAAGCAGGAGGGGTCAAGGCAGTCCAGATCGATGGTCAGGTACACCGGCACCTTGCTCTCGCACAGCTGTGCGGTCAGCTCGGCAAGGCCGGTAAAATCGAACTTGTGCATCTCGGTGTGCTGGGCAGCAAACTCAAATTCTGCCCGGTCGCCGCTGCGGATGCAGAACTGATGGATGTGGCCATCCCCTACCAGCTCGTGGCAGCGGCGCAGCACGCAGGCGTGGCTGAGCTTTGCGCCCAGATAGTCGTCCCGCAGGTCGGCGTGGGC
>OMAL01000605.1_pt1 | contig 22571 bp, 10 predicted proteins | sample 1644711 | NCBI WGS metagenome assembly OMAL01 (sample SAMEA103958122, study PRJEB25191) | human gut metagenome | biome: human-associated habitat [ENVO:00009003]; feature: intestine environment [ENVO:2100002]; material: feces | place: Germany | collected 2013/2015 | reverse complement strand
CATTCTGCAGATCGGCAAGCATTTCCTCCGGCGTGGAGAACGGCAGCACGAGCGCCTGCTCGGAGAGGGAGAGCGACGGATTCTGATCGAGAATGATCTGCATTTCGGCACACTGGTCCGCAAGCTGCTGTGTTAAAAGGCGGGTCAGCTCCTCCGGTGAAGCATCAACACCGACGCGGCTGCGGAGAAGATACGCATAGTAGGAAAGTCCGCCTTCCTGCCGGGAAAGACCACCGGCGTTCTGTGTTCCTTTGCCGCGGAGTGAAGAAAGCGCATCGGAAAGAGAGCGGTAGGCGGGAAAAACACAGGAGGTAAGGAGTTTTTCATGCGTCTGCAGACAGAGATTCCTTTCCGCCTCAGAAAACAGTGAAGACGCCTGCAGTTTATTCTGAAAAACGGTGTGGAGCAGATGGCTTTCCGGTGTATCCGCGTCGGCGAGAAAAGCACTGCACTGGCGGATAATGCCATCGACCGCAAGGTCATTCTGAAACACGTCCTGCCGGGATTTTTCCTGCTCGAGTGCGATGAGGTCGGAGAAATAGCGCGGGAGATCCTGCAGGAGATGGAGGTAGTCGGCGATATCCTGCTGTGTGCGGAACGGGTACTCCGCGAGCAGAATGGGAAGCTGTGCCTGAATCCCGAGCGACGGACCGAGCGGTTCCGCAAGAAGGCTGGTGCTGCCCGGCATTTTCTCGCAGTCCAGCTCGTAGAGCAGAAGATCGAGCGTGATCTGATTTTCCGCGGAGAGGCGGTTTCGATGAAAGGATGTGAGCGTTGTTTCCACACTCTGCAGCAGGGCATCATACGAGGTGCGGTCAGGGATGGAAACCGTGCCGAACGAGGCGGTGCCGGGGGCAATTCCGCGGGAAGCCGGATCGGCGAGGGTATAGTGGAGCGTGATGGCAGAAGAGGTTACCTCGGAGTGGAACCGTTCCTCCACATACGCGGAAAACCGGCGGTTCTCACCAGGGGAAAAGAACGGGGAAAAATACCAGAACAGCAGGGCGAAAAGAAGTCCGCCGCACAGAAGCAGAGGGAACAGGATGCGGCGGTGCAGAGAAGCTGGTTTCATAGAATAGGCTCCGGTGCGGACAGTTATCATAAAGTATGTAAAAAATGCTGATTTTATGCGCTTTTTCCGTGGCCTTTCATTTGACTTTCCAAAACGGCTTTGCTATAATCAGTAACGAATGAAATAAGGGACTTTTCAGTGCGGAACGGATTTGAAAAAGAATCCGCGAAGGTAAAAGGGAATCAGGTGGAAATCCTGAGCGATCCGGTCACTGTAAGCAGGGAGTGTTAGCTGCAGAAATGCCATTGTGCGAAACGCATGAGAAGGCGCGGCTGCCGTGAAGATCTGCGAGTCAGGAAACCTGCTGGAAAGGTTAGTGAATCGCTTCCGATAAAAGCATATATATTCATGGAAAGATGTACGAAGTAAAATCGGACATCTGCTTTTTTGTCGCCATGCGTCCGAAAAAGAGCTCCGGTGGAGAAACTCTTTTGCAGAAAAAGCAGATGTCTGTTTGTCTTTTCGCAGAAAAAATGTGTCCTCAAAAACAAGATTACTTGCAGGGAGACATCATTGACGGGGACAGGCACCGCCCAGCTGCCTGAAAAAGTCAGACGGAATCCGGAGCAGATGCGCGAAGGATATCCGAAGAAAAGGAGAAGTTATGAAAGGAAATTCAAGCAAATTTCTGGCACTGCTGCTGTCGGCGTCCATGATCATGAGCCCGACTGCCAGCGTATTAGCAGATACGCAGGAAAAAGCAGCACAGACAGAAAGCAGCGCAGCCGCAGAGGAAGCGCCGCAGAGCGAAGAAACAGCAGAGACGGCAGAACCGGAAACAACACCGGCAGAAACCGAGAGCAGTGAAAGCACTGCAGAGACTCCGGCAGAAGAGCCGACGGAAACACCGGCCGCGCCTGCAGAGGATCAGACACCGGCAGGAACTGACGAGACCGAGACACCATCCGCAGATGAGGATGCTTCGGAAGATACTGCAGAGGACACTGCAAAAGACGGTGAAGAGACTGCCGATACCACAGAAAAAGAGCCGGAAGCAGCAGATGAGACTTCCCAAGATGCTGAAAAAGAAACACCGGCAAAAGAAGAAACCAAAGATGCTGTAAAAGAGAATACCAGTCCGGCGGCAGAACAGCCGAAAACGGAAGTAAAAGAAACAACCAAAAATGAGGCATCCAATACAGCCGAGGAGAAAGAAACAAAAGCAGCGGAAGCAGCAAAACCGGCAGATGGTGAGTATGAGACTTCTGCAGAAGCAACCGGAAGCATGTTCAGTGTGATTTCTTCCAGACTCATCGTAAAAGATGGAAAACTGAAAGCATCCATTCTGCTGAGTGGAACCGGCTATGATTACCTGTATACGGGAACAGCAGCAGAAGCTGCCGCAGCAGATGAAAAGAGCTGGATTGCTCCGACAGGAAGCGAAACCTATACGGATACGAAGACCGGTGTAGAAAAGACCGGATATCGTTTTGAAATTCCGGTGGAAGAGCTTGACAAACAGATGGATGTTGCCGTTCGCTCAGCCAAGAAAAAAACATGGGCTGATAAAACTGTTACGATCCACAGCACCGATGCAATCCCGACGGTAACACCGGAACCAACCGAGACTCCAAGCGAAAATCCAGGTGAGGATTCCTCGAATAAGCCAGCCAGTGTAGAAGCACCGGTTACCAAAGAGGACGGCAGCGTATTCAAAATGTTCGTCATCTCCGAGGCAACAATGATCAACAAGGGCGATAAACTCGTTCTTACACTGAAAACAAACAACGTATCATTTGATAAACTGTATCTTGGAAAGAACGATGACCTTGCAAAAACACCGGCTATCCAGGGAATGCAGGAAGCAAACGGCGGTTATTCCTTTACATTTGAAGTAGATGCGGACAAAGCCGGCACAACCGTTCCGATCGTTCTTGGAAAGAAAGACGGAACCTGGTACACCAAACAGCAGCTTTATCTTGCAGTTCCGGGAAGTAAAACACCGGAAGTAACTCCGATACCGGAGCCGACCGAGACTCCGGTCCCGACTGCAACCCCGACTCCGAGTGAGACTCCGGTTCCAACCGCAACTCCAACTCCGGAACCGGCGAAAGTAGAAAACGGTATCTACAGCGGAACCGCGGAGACCGGCGCAGCTATGTTCAAAGTAGTCGGCGTAGAGCTGACCGTAAAAGACGGCGACATGAAAGCACGCATCACGTTAAGTGGTGTTGCCTACGATTATCTGTACATGGGAACACCGGAAGAGGCAGCTGCCGCAGACAAGAGTGCATGGATTGCAGGCGTCGGCACCGTTGATTACACAACAGCAGACGGCGAGACGAAAACAGGAATGCAGTATGATATTCCGGTAGCAGCACTCGATCAGGCACTTGTTGTTTCTTCCCATTCTGCAAAACGGGATAAATGGTATGTAAGAACCATTACTATTGCATCTTCCAGTCTGAAAAAGACCGCAGATCTTCCGGCAGATGAGACCAATAAAGTAGCAGATGGTATTTACAGTGCAGAGGCAACAACTAATGCAGCAATGTTCAAGGTAGTCGGCGTAAAACTGACCGCGAAAAACGGAAAAATGACAGCAGTTATCACCTTAAGCGGAAGCGGCTATGATTATCTGTATATGGGAACCGGAAAAGATGCGGCAGCAGAGAGCGGCGCATGGATCGCTTCCACCGGAAAAGTGGACTACACCTTAGACGGTGAAACCAAAACCGGAATGCAGTTTGAAATCCCGGTAGAGGCACTTGATCAGGAATTTGCTGTAGCAGCTCATGCAGTAAAGAGCGGCAAATGGTACGACAGAGCCATCACGATTGCATCTTCCAGCCTGAAAAAGACCGGAGACCTTCCGTCGGATGACAACAAGGGCGATACTCCGAAACCAACCCTCGTTCCGACCAATACCCCAACCGTATCTCCATCTGAGACACCGGTTGTAAAACCCACCAGCACCCCGACTCCGGCACCGACCCAGAAACCGGCCGATACCAAACCGGAGCAGGAATCCAAATATGAGTCTGACTTAAGCGGCGGCACATCCAAAGTAGACAGTGCAACCACACTGGCAGACGGCGTTTACACACCAGACGGATTCTCCTTCTCCGGCGGATCCGGAAAGGTAACCATCTCCTGCAGCAAGATTACTGTAACGAACGGACAGGCTTATGCAACGATCGCATTCAGCAGTCCGTACTACGGATATGTAAAAGCAAACGGAAATAAATACATGGCAAATGTCAGCGGCGGAAGCAGCATCTTCACCATTCCGGTTGAGCTGAACAAGAACAATACCATCATCGGTATGACCACCAGAATGTCCGTTGCCCATGAGATTTCCTACAACATCTTCATCTCCCTGGCAGCAGCAAAGAAGGGCGGCAGCACTTCTTCCAGCACAGGATTTGTAAAAGCAGACGGAACAACCTCCACGATCAGCACCGATAACTCCAAGCTGGATACCACCGCTCCGGAGATCATGGGACTGGAATACAAAGCAGAGACAAAACTTGCTTACGCAGAGTACTTCAAGATGTATCATTACGACGAAGGTATCACCCTGCTGGAGATCGATATGACAAAAGATACCGAGCGTGATCCGGAGAAACAGACCGAGGACGACAAGAAAGCAGAAGATACCGATACCGCAGCAGCAGAGGATACCGCAGCAGCAACCGACGAGGAAGAAGCGGCAGCAGCATCCGATTCCAAAAAGACCAGCACTGAGAAAGCGAAAGATCTGACCGAAAAGACAAAAGAGCTGTACGAAGGCAATGTTGTCAAATATCTGATCGTTCCGAAAGATGTTGAGATTCCGGCAGGACTGGACAAAGATATGATCGTGATCCAGCTTCCGGTTGAGAAAGCATACGTAGCATCTGAGGATGCCCTGAAACTTCTCGACGAGCAGTTAGACACAGCAGAGAGCATCAAAGCAGTCGGCATGGAGCAGAAAGACTGCCAGATCGAAAACATTGCAAAAGCAATGGAAGACAAAAAAATCTCCTTCGACGGAGCATTCGATGATCTGGACTACAAAGCTCTGGTAAAAGACGAAATTGACTTTGCAATTCTTCCGTCTGAGTTCCTTCCAGGAAATGCAAAAGATGAGGAAGATACTGACGCAGCCGACGAGACCGCAGATACCAAAGCTGAGGATCAGAAGGACGATAAAGACGATAAGACAACGGATGAGAAAGCAGACGAAGACAAGACTACGGAAGAACTTCTGAAAGAGGAAAATGAGCGTCTGTCCGACACCGCAGAGCGTCTGGCAACCCTGACCATTCCGATGCTGGTTGACCGTTCCGCAGACGAGAAGACCGATCTTGCGAAAGCAGAGTGGCTGAAAGTCTACGGCGTGATCTTCGGATGCGAGGATCAGGCAAACGAGCTGTTCCAGCAGATGGTAAAGGCAGAAGAGAATAAATAAGTACAATAATTTGCAGCAAAAAATGAGAAAGGGCTGCTGCCATATGGCAGCGGCTTTTTCTTTAAGAAAGGAATATCAAATGACAGGAAAAAATGAAAGAAAGCTGAAAAAATGGGCCGCACTTTTTCTTGCAGCAGCGATGTCACTGACGGCCTGCGGCAGCACCGCATCAACGGGAAGCAGCACATCGTCCGCGTCGGGCACTTCGGCAGTTTCTGAGAGCAGCACATCCACAGCATCCGCAGCAGACGTTTCCGAAAGCCAGACGGAGAGCACATCCGTCTCGGAAAGTACGGCTGAAAGTGAAAGCACCTCCGAAGCCACTGCTGCGAGCAGCACCTCCGGGAGTGATACCGCATCCGTGGATGGTTTCGCAACGACAGACGATGTCAGCGACGCACCGGACATCACCGGAATCACCATCGAGAGCCAGATGGTCCTGAATTACGCCGAGTGCTTTAACGTATACTACTGCACAGACGGCTATAAACTGATCGATGTCAAAGACGGCGCGCAGTATCTGCTCGTCCCGGACGGAAAAGAGGCGCCGGATGACCTCGATTCCGATGTAATTGTAATCCATCAGCCGCTGGAACGCATCTACATGGCAGCAACCTCTCCGATGGCGCTGTTCGATGCCATCGACTCCCTCGATACGATTCGTCTCTCCGGTGAAACCGCAGACAACTGGTACGTACAGGATGCCGTTGACGCGATGAATGCCGGAACGATGATCTTCGCCGGAAAATACAGTGAGCCGGATTACGAACTTCTGGTCAGCGAGAACTGTGATCTGGCCATTGAATCCACGATGATCCTCCATTCCCCGAAGGTACAGGAGATGATCGAGATGCTCGATATTCCGGTCTTCATCGACCGTTCCAGCTACGAATCTCAGCCTCTTGGCAGAACCGAATGGATCAAACTCTACGGTGCCATGCTGGACAAAGAGGAGGAGGCAGCCGACTTCTTTGCAAATCAGGCAAGTGTTGTGGAAAATCTGAAGGATTTCCAGAATACCGAAAAAACGGTCGCTTTCTTCTATATTAATACGAGCGGAGCTGCCGTTGTGCGGAACCCGGAGGACTATATTTCCAACATGATCGAGCTTGGCGGTGCGCGCAACGCCTTCCGTGATCTCCAGGACGACAGCGGAAAAACATCCGTGCCGATCACGATGGAGCAGTTCTACGATACGGCCGAAGATGCGGACTACCTGATCTACAACGCAAGCATCGATTCCACCGTCAAAACCTTGGACGACCTGCTGGCAAAGGATTCCATGTTTGCCGATTACAAAGCAGTCAAAGAGGGCAACGTCTGGACAACCGAGAAATCGATGTATCAGGCAACCGATAAAATTGCACAGTTTACCAACGACATTAACCTTCTGGTAACGGGCGGCGATCCGGATCAGATGGTATTCTTAAGAAAATTATCCTGATGGAGGAACGTATGTCAGAGAAAAAAAATATGACAGGAAAAGAGAACAGTTTCCATATGGAAAACTTCCGGCGCCGTTCGCGGTATGCCGCTGTGTTTCTGGTGCTGATTCTGGCGTTCGCTGCCATCACCGTGCTGAATATCAATTCCGGAAACGTAAATATTTCGATTCCGGAAATTTTCCGGATTCTGCTGCGGCGGACCGGAGAGGGGAAAGCGTACAATATTATCTGGAAAATCCGCCTTCCGCGTATTCTGATGGCGGCAATCCTAGGCGGTGCTCTGTCCCTGTCGGGCTTCCTTTTACAGACTTTCTTTGAAAACCCGATTGCCGGTCCGTTTGTTCTTGGAATTTCCTCGGGAGCCAAAATGGTCGTGGCGCTGACCATGATCTTTTATCTGGAGTGGGCGCGCAATATCACATCTTACACGATGATTGTTGCAGCATTCTTAGGATCCCTTCTCTCCGTCAGCTTCATTCTGCTGATGTCCCGACGGATCAAAAATATGGCAGGACTTCTCGTCGGCGGTATTATGATCGGTTACATCTGCTCGGCGGTCACGGATTTTGTTGTCACCTTCGCGGAGGATTCCGATATCGTCAACCTCCACGGCTGGTCACAGGGAAGCTTCTCCGGCATGAGCTGGAGCAACGTAGCGATCTCTGCGGCTGTGATCGGCATCACCTTTGTCATCACGTTCCTGATGGCAAAACCGATCGGTGCATACCAGCTCGGTGAGGCGTATGCGCAGAGCATGGGTGTCAACATCAAAGTATTCCGCATCGCGCTGATTCTGCTTTCGAGTATTCTCTCCGCATGCGTCACCGCATTTGCCGGTCCGATTTCGTTTGTCGGCATTGCCGTCCCGTTCCTCGTCAAACAGAGCCTCGGCACATCGCGTCCGCTCGTCGTAATCCCGGGAACGTTCCTCGGCGGAGCCGTCTTCTGTATGATGTGCGACCTGATCGCGCGTATGGCGTTTGCACCGCTGGAGCTGTCCATCAGTACGGTCACATCGATCTTTGGTGCGCCGGTCGTCATTTTCATGATGCTGCGCCGGAAAAGGGGGTAAGAGAATATGAATGAATATTATTTTCATCTGGACCACCTGACGGTCGGCTATGATAAGAAGCCGCTGATCAAAGATATCTGCATCAGCATCGAAAAAGGCGAGATCGTTACGCTGATCGGACCGAACGGTTCCGGTAAATCAACGATTCTGAAAAGCATCACCCGCCAGTTAAAGCTGGTCGGCGGAAATGTGGAGTTTGATGGGAAAAACCTGCATGAGCTTTCGTTCCGCGAGTTGTCCACGAAGATGGCCGTTGTGCTGACGGAGCGCATGAAGCCGGAGCTGATGACCTGCCACGATATTGTGGCAACGGGCCGCTATCCGTACACCGGACGGCTCGGCATGCTGACCCGCGAGGATGAGGAGAAGGTCGAGAAGGCGATGCGCGCCGTTCATGCCGAAGAGCTCGGCGGCCGCGATTTCAACGCCATCAGCGACGGCCAGCGCCAGAGAGTGCTTCTTGCGCGTGCGATCTGTCAGGAGCCGGAGGTCATCATCCTCGACGAGCCAACTTCTTTCCTCGATATCCGCCACAAGCTGGAACTGCTCGCGATTCTGCGCCGCATGGCAAAGGAGAAGGGCATCACCGTCATCATGTCGCTGCATGAGATCGATCTGGCACAGAAAATTTCAGATAAGATCATCTGCGTCAAGGGCGATGCTATTTCCCATTTCGGCGCACCGGAGACAATTTTCCGCGAGGATATCATCCGCGAACTATACGAGATTGACAATGGTTCGTTTGACCCGTGCTTCGGAAGCATCGAGCTGCCGCGGCCGGAGGGAACACCGCGCGTCTTTGTCCTCGCAGGCGGCGGAACGGGAATCCCGGTGTTCCGGAAACTGCAGAAGGAAAATGTCCCGTTTGCGGCAGGCGTTCTGTATACGAACGATATCGATTACCAGCTCGCCCGCATTCTGGCAATGGAGACGGTAACCGAAGCACCGTTCCAGGAGATCAGCGACGAGGCATTTGCCCGCGCCTGCGAGCTGATGAAGAGCTGTGAACGTGTCATCGACACCGGCGTCCCGGTGGGCATGTGCAACCGCCGGATCGAAGAGCTGAGGGCAGAAGCAAAGCGGCTTGGAAAGCTGGCAGAGTAAAACAAAGAAAAATCCAATCAAAATCTCCTGTCTGGGAACGAAACAATTGTTTTCCGAACAGGAGATTTTCTTTTTGCAGCCATTGTAAAAACAGCAAAAGAACACGAAAAATGTAATATTAAATTGTACGAAAAATTCACACAATTCAAGTCAAAAACCAACAGAGATTGACACTTAAAAAGTCAAGTGCTTTGTAAAATCTTTTGGCGAAATAACGGTTTTCTCTGTTATGACCAAAACACGCGTTCTGATTTCGCAAAATTTAAACACATGCTTTCCACACCGTTTTTCGTGGATAATGTGGATAACTCGGTGTATAACTTGTTTTTAGGCATGTTTTCGGTGGTTAACTATGTGGATAACTTGTGGACGGGATGTTTATAAAATTGGCCCGTGTGGGAAAAAACCGTTTTCTTTGTGCAATTTCGACAAAAAGAGGTTTTAAAGTTTTACACGACTGACATGAAAGGTTTTTCAGATTTCAGAAACTACGGAAAAACAGAAAAAAGCAGGCAGTTCTCCGTACAATACGAAGAATGCCTGCTTTTGCCGTATTCTATTCGAAAGAAGCCATCAGTGGCTGATCAGATATTTCTCTACCGAAGTCACACAGTTCGCGCCGTCGGCGGCTGCAGTGATGATCTGACGGAGCTGCTTCGTGCGGACATCGCCTGCGGCGAACACGCCCGGCACGCTCGTCACACCGTCTTCGCCGGCTTTGATGTAGCCAGCCTCATCGGTTTCTACGATGCCTGCGATCAGTGCGGAGACCGGAACGATGCCGACGGCAATAAACACGCCGTCTACCGTGATCACACCGGCTTCCCCTGTCTTTTTGTTCGTTACCTTCACGCCGGACACCATCTCGTTTCCCTCGATGGAATCCACAACCGTATCCCACACCATTTCCACATTCGGCAGTGCCAGCAGTGCATCCTGGAGAACACCGGCTGCCCGCAGTTCATCGCGGCGGTGGATCACGTAAACCTTTTTGCACGTTCTGGCAAGGAAAATCGCATCCTCCACGGCGACATCGCCGCCGCCGATAACGGCAACGGTTTTGTCTTTGAAAAATGCGCCGTCACACGTTGCACAGTAAGAGACGCCCATGCCGGAGAGCTCCTTTTCACCAGGTACATTTAACGCGCGGTGCTCCGCACCGGTTGCAAGAATGACCGTTTTGGCATGATACTCATTTTTTCTCGTGCGGACAATCTTGATCTCTTCGTCAAGAACAAGCTCCTTCACACGCTCACGGGAAAATTCCGCGCCCATTTTTTCAGCGTGTGCGCGCAGCGTGCTTCCGAGATCCATGCCGCTGATGCCCGGAAGGCCGGGATAGTTGTCTACTTCATAGGTATTCAGCACCTGGCCGCCGCTTGCAAAGTTTGCCTCAATCGTAAGAGAGGAGAGCTTTGCACGTTTCGCATAAATCGCGGCAGAAAGACCCGCCGGGCCGGAGCCGATGATGATAACGTCGTATAAGTTTTCCATAAAAATCCTCGTTTTCGTCTGTAGTAAGCTGCCATGCAGCCATTTTTCTGAAAGTATCGTTACGGAGCCGGTGTTTCGGACGGTTCCTGACTGTCGGAAACGGAAGATGAATCTTCCGCGGAAGTTTTTTTGGCTTCTTCTTCCGGCGCTTCCGGCTGGTTGTGAACCACCTTGATGCTGCGTACCAGCTTCAGATCGTTGTCGATGCCGATTTCAGTGTAGTCCAGCTTTTCGTCATCACTATAGAATGTGTAGAGTGTCAGGTTACTATCCTCTTTTTCCGTTTTTTCTGATTTGGCATCCCCTGCCTTCGCCAGAAAATCGCTCTCGGAAGTGCCAAGCGTGATGCCGTTTGTGATTGAAATCGGAATCTTTGTCGTATCGAGATCGCCGTACAGCGAAGTAACAAAACAGTTGCGCACTGTCGTCGCCTCCGCGCCGTAATTATGTACGGTGCAGTAAAGCTTCTGACCGCCCTTTTCCAGCGTGACGTAGCCGTATTTTCCGTTTAAAACGGCCGTATCGGACTCTTTCGTATTGACGGTCCAGTCGTGGTCCAGAAGTTCACTGACCGGAACGGGAAGATGATAGAGTACATCGTCAAAGCGGACGGTCCAGTCGTTGATTTCACTGCTGTCGGCTTCCGGTGCCTGGTAGGCCTCCACTTCCGGTGTTGTGGCATCGCTGACACCATCGAGCGCTTCTGCATCAGCCGTGGTCGTAAAGTTCTGCATATCGAGGGAATACAGAATTCCCGTTTTGTTATCGAAGCCGAGCGTGATCGTCTGGTACAGCCCGTACTCATACGTGAACTGCACAGAGGTATCGGTCTCATAACGGTCCTTTGGCGCACCGTAGATGCTTTCCGCATCCTCCATCAGCGACTGCTGCAGAGTGACGCCGTTCGGCAGGCCGACATAGATATTCTGGCCCTCAGCGGTCGAGGTATCGATGTGAATGCCTCCGATCAGACATTCCGCCACTGGCTTTGCCGTGGTGTCCGGATTGGCAATATCGACGGTAATCTGGTTTCCGTCCTTTTCAAAGCTTTCGCCCTCTGAGAAGGATTCCGGCTGGATTTCCTTTGCGTCGTCGCCGCTGTAGACCCAGCCAAGCGCTGTAAAATCCGCGTAGGATTCCGGAATTTCGTATGTATCGCCCCAGATGGCAAGCTGAAAACTGTTCAGGTTCTTCGAGAGATCTACATCGTATTCCGGAATCTCATCGGAATCGCCGGAGGCCGCCAGATTGTCTTCGGGGTCGTCATCGTCGGTACTCTGACTGATGGTTGTGATCGGAATCGTTTCTGTTTTCTTTCCGCAGCCGCTCGTTCCCACGAGGAAAGCGGCAAATACTGCTGTTAAAACCCAACGGTATTTTTTCATCAAAACCTCCTCATAATAAATGGTTAAAAATATTTGAAAGTTACTTCATGTAAGTAACGATATCAGTTCCCCCTATTCTATCACATTCCGCTTCGTTTTCCAATGTCTGAAGCGGATTTGAGAAAAATGGTTTTTCAAAAGCGCGGTACGGAATACATATTTAGTAAGGAACTGGAAAGGGCAGAAGTCTGGGAGGAGGCTGTGTATGCGTTTTACAAAAATGCAGGGCTGCGGAAATGATTATATCTATGTAAATGCCATGGAGGAGCGGGTGGAGAGTCCGGGGCGGCTGGCAAAAGCGGTAAGTGACCGCCATTTCGGCATCGGCGCGGACGGGCTGATTCTGATCGGGGCATCCAAAACAGCAGATTTTTCGATGGAAATGTACAACGCCGACGGCTCGAAGGGCGCGATGTGCGGCAACGGCATCCGCTGTGTGGGAAAATACGTGTACGAGCATGGGCTGACGAGAAAAACGACGCTGACTATCGAAACCGGCAGCGGAAACCGTGTGATTCATCTGCAGACGGGGGAGAATCTGAATGAGATCTGTCAGGTGACAGTGGAGATGGGAACGCCGGAATTCCGCGCCGCACAGATCCCTGTTGTTTCTCTGGGGGAATATGTGCTGGAGCATAAAATTACCGTGTGCGGGGAAAATTATACGATGACCTGCCTTTCGATGGGAAATCCGCATGCGGTGATTCCGGTGGAAGATGTGGAAAAAATATCCATTGCAAAGACCGGTTCCGCTTTTGAACACCTTTCCTGCTTCCCGGACCGTATCAATACAGAGTTTATCCAGACTTTAGATCAACACACAATAAAAATGAGAGTCTGGGAACGTGGGAGCGGTGAAACGCTGTCCTGCGGAACGGGAGCGTGTGCGGCAGCCGTCGCGGCGATGCTTTCCGGCTGTGTTTCGGAGGGAGAAACTGCCGTAGAACTGCGCGGCGGCAGGCTTTTCGTTACATGGGACCGGACGAAAAATAAGGTCCTTCTGACCGGCCCGGCCGAGACCGTTTTTGAAGGAACGCTTGCAGAACGAATTTGAAAAATGCAGATTTCTGTCTGCACGAAAGAGCAGTATGCAATATTCTGAAAATAAAAACTTACAGGAAATGCCTTTTCTTTTCAAAAGAAACATGCTACAATATGTGGTGCCCGCTACAAGAAAAGGGTGGGGGACACACAAGATATAGTGTTTGATTTGGAGGACACCACAATGGTTTATATTATCAAAAAGGACGGCACCAAAGAAGAATTCGACGCGCAGAAGATCGTTCGTGCCGTAAATAAATCCGCACAGAGAATCCTGTATACCTTCTCACAGCAGGAGATTGACTTTATCTGTAAGTTCGCAACCGAGCACGTATATTCCCTTGGAAAGACCGAAATTCCGATCAGCGATATGCACAATATCGTGGAGGGAGCACTCGAAAAAGTAAACCCGGCTGTGGCAAAAAGCTACCGCGATTACCGCAATTACAAAACTGATTTTATCCATATGATGGACGAGGTCTACACGAAGAGCCAGTCCATCCGCTACATCGGCGACAAGAGCAATGCCAACACCGACAGCGCCCTCGTTGCAACGAAGCGAAGCCTGATTTTCAACGAGCTGAACAAAGAGCTGTACCGCAAGTTCTTCATGAACCGCAACGAGCTGCAGGCCTGTAAGGACGGCTACATCTACATCCACGACCAGTCCGCACGTCTCGATACCATGAACTGCTGTCTGTTCGATGTCGGAAACGTTTTAAAAGGCGGTTTCGAGATGGGAAATGTCTGGTACAACGAGCCGAAGACACTCGACACCGCATTTGATGTCATGGGCGATATCGTCCTCAGCACCGCTGCACAGCAGTACGGCGGCTTTACCGTGCCAGAGGTGGACAAGATCCTTGCTCCGTACGCACAGAAGAGCTACGATTACTACGTAAAAGAGTTCCTGAAATATACCGACGCATCCTGGGAGGGTGCACAGGAGAAAGCCATCGAGTATGCGATCGACAAAGTAAGAAGAGAGTGCGATCAGGGATGGCAGGGAATTGAGTATAAACTGAACACTGTTGGATCTTCCCGCGGTGATTATCCGTTCGTTACCGTGACCCTCGGCCTTGGAACGAGCATGTTCGAGAAGATGATTTCCATCTCCCTTCTCGAGGTCCACAAAAACGGACAGGGCAGGAAAGGCCACAAAAAGCCGGTGCTCTTCCCGAAAATCGTCTTCTTATATGACAAGGCAATTCACGGAGAGGGCGGCATCGCAGAAGATGTCTTTGAGGCAGGACTTGACTGTTCCTCTAAAACCATGTATCCGGACTGGCTGTCGATGAGCGGCGAGGGCTACATCGCCGAGATGTACAAGAAATACAAGAGAGTCATCAGCCCGATGGGATGCCGTGCTTTCCTTAGCCCGTGGTACGAGCGCGGAGGCATGGAGCCGGCAGATGAGAACGACAAACCGGTCTTTGTCGGACGTTTCAACATCGGAGCCGTTTCCCTTCATCTTCCAATGATCCTGGCAAAATCCCGTTCCGAGAACCGCGATTTCCACGAAGTGCTCGACTTCTACCTCGAGATGATCCGCGATCTGCACAAACGGACCTACGATTACCTCGGCGAGATGCGTGCATCCACGAACCCGCTGGCTTACTGCGAGGGAGGTTTCTACGGCGGCCACTTAAAACCGTCCGACAAGATCCGCCCGCTGTTAAAGCCGATGACCGCATCGTTCGGTATCACGGCGCTGAACGAGCTGCAGGAGCTGTACAACGGAAAATCTCTTGTTGAGGACGGACAGTTCGCACTTGACACGCTGAAATATATCAACGACAAGGTTGCCGAGTTTAAGAAAGAGGACGGCATCCTCTATGCGATCTACGGCACACCGGCAGAATCCCTGTGCGGCCTGCAGATAGAGCAGTTCCGCAAACAGTACGGCATCGTCCGCAACGTTTCGGACCGCCCGTATGTGAGCAACAGTTTCCACTGCCACGTAACCGAGGACATTACCCCGATCCAGAAACAGGATCTCGAGGGACGTTTCTGGGAGCTCTGCAACGGCGGAAAAATCCAGTACGTGCGCTATCCGGTCGGCTACAACAAAGGCGCGATCAAGACACTGATCGAGCGTGCGATGGAGCTTGGCTACTACGAGGGCGTCAACCTGTCCCTGGCTTACTGCGATGACTGCGGCCACCAGGAACTCGACATGGATGTCTGCCCGGTCTGCGGTTCCAAGAACCTGACAAAGATCGACCGTATGAACGGCTATCTTTCCTACAGCCGTGTCCATGGCGACACACGTCTGAATGAAGCAAAGATGGCGGAAATTGCAGAGAGAAAATCCATGTAATCATCCATGAAATAATCAATGGAACAATCAATGGAATAATCAAAAGCCTCTGAGAAAAGTCCGGTGTGAATGTGACTTTCCTCAGAGGCTTTTTGGGTATTGCATCCGGTGGAAGCTGCCGGCGGCAGGGACTGCAGATGATGTGAGAATTAATCTTCGACATCGCGGGTAATATTGCGAACCCAGATGTACTTTTTATAATGATGATAAACGGCAGGAAGCTTTACAATTTCATCGAGATTTACAATGCAGTAAACCACCATAACCGGAAGCTTCAGCCAGAATGCGGCAAGAAAGCCAAGCGGTACAGAAAAGCACCACATAGCGCCGATGTTTCCCTGCATATCAAATTTCGCATCGCCTCCGGCACAAAAGATACCGTCGAGAACGGTGGTGTTGACCGATTGTGCCATCAGGTTCAGACCGCAGAAGAGAAGCATGTACTGCAGGTACTCGGCTGCGGTATCGGAAAGTGGGGCAAAATGAACGATGGCCGGAGAAATGAGCATCAGCAGACCGCCGGTCACAATGCCGATGGCAATGGAGAGATGGCTTAAACGTCCTCCATACTCGCGGGCTTTTTCCAGCTCGTTCGCGCCGAGCAGATTTCCGATCAGAACCCCGGCACCACCGCTCACACCGCGGATCAGGCAGGGGCGGTTCTGCCCTTCCCATTCCTTTCGAATGCCGTCCACCACGGCCTGCTGCTGTTCGTTTGGTTTTCCCGCAGTTGTTCTTCCTGCCGCATCAGATACCGGATTTCTCCAGGTGCTCGTACGGCGGATTTCCAACACGCCCTGCTCTTCCATCACGTGCAGCGTATCTGCCGTGATTTTCAGTTCCTTGCTCACAACCGGCCCTGGAAGAACCGGCTGGGCCAGCAACGCGTTTAAGAGACGGATTCTCGATTTATAATTTTTCTTTCTGTAGTTTTCCAGCAGCTCCTCACACTCTGCGGGATCTGCAAGAAGCGCAATTTCGCGGGTTTCTTTCCCGCGCGCCTTTACTTTGACCGGAAGCACCGTCTTTAACGCCTGGATCATCGTCGATCCGTACGTATGACGCATCCACGCGGCGAGCGCGATGAGTTTCGTCTCTACAGTCGCCGCATCCTTTTGTACCGCAAGGATGGCCTTCATCCGGTCCTGCGGATATTTCGGCTCGTTTCCGACGGAAAGCACATAGCCGGTGATCGTGCGGTTTCCGTTTCCAAACGGAATCTGTACCGCCGTTCCCGGACCGATCTCCCCTGTCAGTTCCGGCGGAACCTTGTACTGAAAAGTCCGGTCCAGTTTTTCATTTGTGATATCTACGATTACATCAGCGTAAACGCTGCTCATACATTCCCCTTACTTTCTTCCAGTATTTCCCGGATCAGCACGCGCTCATCCATTTCGTACCGTTTTCCCTTCCGGATCTGATACGTTTCGTGGCCTTTTCCCGCGAGCACCACGAGATCGCCCGGCTGCCGGTTTTCGATCACATACCGGATCGCCTCCTTACGGTCTGCAATCTCAACGAAAGCGCCTTCTGTTTTCCCGATTCCCGTCCGGATATCGTCCAGAATCGCCTGTGGTTCCTCATCCCGCGGATTGTCCGAGGTGATGACGGTCAGATCCGCCAGACGCCCCGACACCTCTCCCATCTGGAATCTCCGGTCCCGCGCGCGGTTTCCGCCGCAGCCGAAGAGACAGATCAAGCGCTTCGGATGGTATTTCCGCAGTGTCTTTAACAGGCTTTCGAGGCTCATCGCATTGTGTGCGTAGTCAATGAGAAGCGTCATTTCCGGATACACCGGAACTGCCTCACACCGCCCACGGACGCGGACTGCGGAAAGTGCCTCCTGCATCGCCTTTTCCGGGATTCCCATCTGCGCGCAGACCGCAATGGCGGCAAGCGAGTTGGAAACGGAAAACAGACCCGGCAGATCTACCCGTACCGGAAAATCCGCTGCGCCCTGCACCCGGTATGAGACACCGAGCACGCCGGGCGCCTGATCGAGTGCTGCATCTGCCGCCATAAAATCAGCTTTTTCCCTGCATCCGAATGTCACCAGACGGCAGGTGCTCTGCCTTATGATCTCCGGAAACCTTTTGTCATCCCGGTTTACAATTCCGGTTCTGCAGGTGCGAAGCAGCTTCTTTTTGCAGGACAGATATTCTGCAAACGATGCATGCTCCCCGGCGCCGATGTGGTCGTTTCCAATGTTGGTGAACACACCGTAATCAAACGTAATGCTTTTTCCCCCGATCCTCGTCTCGATCGTTCCGATGAGTCCTGCGCGGATCCCTGCTTTTCGCAGGATTTCGTAAATCATATATGCAGTCGTCGTCTTTCCCTTCGTGCCGGTCACTCCGATTGTCACAAGGTGCTGCGCCGGATCGTCCTCCCAGGCACAGGAAAGCTGTGCGAGTGCTTCTCTGCTGTCCTTTACTACGAGTACGGTTACCTTTTCCGGAATCCCTTCCAGTTCCCGCTCCGCAACCAGAACAGCAGCGCCCCTCTCGACTGCTTCTTCTGCATATACGTGCCCGTCCATCCTGTTTCCGCGGATGCAGACAAACACGTTCTGCGGCTGTACTTTTCTGCTGTCGCATGTGATTCCTGTAACTTCCGCATCCAGACTGCCCTGCTGGAGCTGATATGCGATCCGCTTTTGTAACGTGCACATGTTTTTCATGCCGGGACCTCCCTTTCACGTTTCAAATCCCTACGACTCAGATACTTTTATAGAATACCATAGTCCGAAAAACATTTCAATGTGCGCAATGTCGGTTTCTTCTTGATTTTTGCTCCCATAAACTTTATAATAGTTCTATATTGATGCCTGGTTTTTTCGTATCAAAATCTATGAACTGCAAAGAGAGGTATCTTCCAATGAAAAGAAAAAAAATAGTTGTTGCACTGGGACACAAAGCTCTTGGAACGACGCTGCCGGAACAGAAAGCAGCCGTAAAACGTTCCGCAAAAGTAATCGCAGATCTCGTTGCTGCCGGTGCTGATGTTGTCATCACCCACAGCAATGCGCCGCAGGTCGGCATGATCCACATGGCGATGAATGAATTCGGCAAAATGCACACCGACTACAGCGCAGCCCCGATGTCTGTCTGCTCCGCTATGAGCGAAGGCTACATCGGCTACGACCTGCAGAACGCCATCCGTGCTGAGCTTCTCCGCAGAGGAATCTTCAAAACCACATCCACGATTCTTACACAGGTTGAAGTAGATCCGTACGACGATGCCTTCAACAATCCGGTCAAACTGATCGGCCGTACGCTTACCAAAGAGGAGGCTGACGCAGAGGAAGAAAAAGGAAACTACGTAACGAAAACCGAGGACGGCTACCGCCGAATCGTTGCTGCTCCGAAGCCGCAGGATATCGTAGAGATCGACTCCATCCGTCTTCTTCTCGATGCCGGACAGGTTGTCATCGCAGCAGGCGGCGGCGGAATCCCGGTTCTCCCGCAGAATGAAGAGTTAAAGGGTGCATCCGCAGTCATCGAAAAAGACCTCACCAGCGGCCTGATGGCAGAAATGCTGAACGCAGACATGCTGATGATCCTGACCAGCGTGGAAAACGTTTCCATCAACTACGGTACCCCGGACGAAAAACCGCTGGAGCACATCACCGTTGCTGACGCGAAGAAATACATCGCAGAAGGCCAGTTCGGAGAAAACTCCATGCTGCCGAAGATGGAAGCAGCTGTTTCTTTCCTCGAGAAAGGCATCGGCCGTACCGCAGTCATCACTTCCATTGATTCCGCACTCGCCGGATTCCAGGGAAAAACAGGTACGATTATCAAGTAATACAAAGTATACAAAAAAAGGATTCCCGCGAGTGGGAATCCTTTTTTTCTACTCTTTTTCCAGACTAAAAAGCCAGATTAGAAAGTAAATTTATCTGCAAAGTAAGCATCGAGATCCTCAATTTTAATTCTCTCCTGCTCCATGGTGTCACGGTCACGGACGGTAACAGCACCATCGGTCTCGGAATCAAAATCGTAGGTGATGCAGTACGGAGTACCGATCTCATCCTGACGGCGATACCGTTTTCCGATATTTCCACGGTCATCAAACTCGCAGTTGTATTTCTTGGACAGCTCTGCAAAGACTTTCTCAGCGCCCTCGTTCAGCTTCTTGGAAAGCGGAAGCACACCGATTTTTACCGGTGCCAGTGCCGGATGAAAATGCATCACAGTACGAACATCATTCTTCTCTGCGTCGAGAACTTCCTCGTCATAAGCGCTGCACAGGAATGCCAGAACGACACGGTCAGCACCAAGAGACGGCTCGATAACATACGGGATGTATTTCTCGTTCTTCTCTGGATCGAAATAGGTCATATCCTGTCCGGATACATTCTGATGCTGGGTCAGGTCGTAATCGGTACGGTCTGCGATTCCCCACAGCTCGCCCCATCCGAACGGGAACAGGAACTCGATATCGGTTGTTCCCTTGCTGTAGAAGCACAGCTCTTCCGGAGAATGGTCTCTTGCACGCATCTCTTCGTCTTTCATGCCGAGGCTCTTCAGCCAGTTGATGCAGAAGCCTCTCCAGTACTGGAACCAGTCAAGGTCGGTGCCAGGCTCACAGAAGAACTCCAGCTCCATCTGCTCGAACTCACGGGTACGGAAGGTGAAGTTACCCGGTGTAATCTCGTTACGGAAAGATTTACCGATCTGGCCGATTCCGAACGGAATTTTCTTTCTGGAAGTACGCTGTACGTTTTTGAAGTTTACGAAGATACCCTGTGCAGTCTCCGCATCCTCTGTAACACCCTGGAAGGTCTTGAACATCAGGTTGAACTGACGGATATCGGTAAAGTTATGTTTTCCGCAGGACGGACACGGAATCTGATGCTCCTCGATGAAGTTCTTCATCTCTTCCTGGGACCATGCGTCTACGCTGCCGCCTTCGATTTCAATGCCTTTTTCCTCACAGAAGTCTTCGATCAGCTTGTCTGCACGGAAACGCTCGTGGCACTCTTTACAGTCCATCAGAGGATCGGAAAATCCGCCGAGATGACCGGAAGCTACCCATGTCTGCGGGTTCATCAGGATCGCGCAGTCAACACCTACGTTGTGCGGGCTCTCCATGACGAATTTCTGCCACCATGCTTTTTTCACGTTGTTTTTCAGCTCAACACCGAGCGGGCCGTAATCCCAGGTATTTGCCAGGCCGCCGTAGATTTCGGAACCCGGATATACAAAACCTCTGGATTTTGCTACTGCCACAATTTTGTCCATTGTCTTTTCCATAGTTAGTTACTCCTCTATTTTATTTGTTTACTTACCATAAACAACAATAACAGGACTGGCAAGAAGAACGTCCTGCTCATATTCCTGCTCTGTTTCTTCTGTCTTAGTCTGCCCTGATGATGACGCAGAAGCACTCTCTGTGGACTTTGTGGTCCACTCGCCGGCCGTATCCACCGTGTTTTTTCCTTTGATCACGGCTGTACCGGAAACGCAGAGCACCGGATCTTCCGTTACGATTTCCAGCGGCTCCTCGCAGACAATCACGCGTACATGCTTAACGCCTTTGACCGCATCTTCGACTGAAACCTCATTGCCTTTAGAATCGACAAAGGAAGCGGAAAAATCATATCCCGCTTCTTCTGCCTCATCCAGCGTGCCTGCGAAAAATTCTGCTCCGTGATAATCCGCGTAGGACTGGTAATCTCCGTATTCCATCCGGATCTCCACCTTGTCCTCTTTGATCTGGCATTTTTCCAGCTTCACGGAATCCGCATCGCCGCGCTCCTCTGTGAATTTTTTGATGTCATCCTCCACAAAGACCTTCAGTTCGTCTTCCGTGTAATCATCGTCTTTGCTGTAATCTTCCACAATAGCTTCTGTCACAACACCATTTTTGCTCACATAGACAGATGTCGTTGTCACATCTTTTAACTTCTCACAGCCCGACAGCAGCACGGAAGCCGCTGTCAGAACTGCGAGAAGCTGTCCTGCTTTTTTCATAAAAATCCTCTAAAAACCGCCTGAATTATTTATTGCGGTAAATGATATCGTCTCTTCCCGGTCCGTTGGAGATCATGGTGATCGGGAATCCGATTTCTTTCTCTACAAACTCGATGTAGTTTCTGCAGTTCTCCGGCAGATCCTCGTATTTCTTGATGCCGCGGATATCGCATTTCCAGCCCGGAAGTTTCTTCAGAACCGGTTTTGCCTTCTCTAACAGATGTGTGGTCGGGAAGTCTGTTGTTACTTCTCCATCGATATCGTATCCTACACATACCGGGATCTCGTCCAGGTATCCAAGTACATCTAATACTGTAAATGCAACATCTGTGGCTCCCTGCATTCTGCATCCATACTTAGAAGCTACACAGTCAAACCATCCCATTCTTCTCGGACGTCCTGTTGTTGCTCCGAATTCTCCACCGTCACCACCACGGCGTCTTAATTCATCTGCTTCATCACCGAAGATCTCGCTTACGAACGCTCCTGCTCCTACTGCGCTTGAGTATGCTTTACATACAGTTACGATTTTCTTGATCTCATATGGAGGGATTCCTGCTCCGATTGCTCCATATCCTGCTAATGTAGAAGATGAAGTAACCATTGGATAGATTCCGTGATCCGGATCTTTCAGTGATCCAAGCTGACCTTCTAATAATACTTCTTTTCCTTCTTTGATTGCATTGTTCAGGAAAAGAGATGTATCACATACGAATGGTTCGATCATCTTTTTATATTCTTGAAGTTCATTATATAAATCATCAGGATTGATCAATGGTTTATGATAAAGGTGCTCCAGTAATACATTCTTCTGTTCTGCCACACGGACAACTTTCTCTTTTAACAGTTCATCATCAAATAATTCACTGACCTGGAATCCAATCTTTGCATATTTGTCTGAATAAAATGGTGCGATACCAGATTTTGTTGATCCAAAAGAATTCTTTCCTAAACGTTCTTCTTCATACTGATCAAATAAAATATGATATGGCATGACCATCTGTGCACGATCTGATACTAAGATCTTTGGCTGTGGAACACCCTGACTTACGATTCCTTCGATCTCTTTGAATAATACAGGGATATTTAATGCCACACCATTACCGATCACACTAGTTGTATGGTTGTAGAATACCCCAGATGGTAATGTATGCAATGCAAACTTACCATAGTCATTAATGATCGTATGACCTGCATTTGCTCCTCCCTGAAAACGAACGATAATATCGGATGTTTCACCCAACATGTCTGTAATCTTACCTTTTCC
>OMAL01000589.1_pt1 | contig 22979 bp, 16 predicted proteins | sample 1644711 | NCBI WGS metagenome assembly OMAL01 (sample SAMEA103958122, study PRJEB25191) | human gut metagenome | biome: human-associated habitat [ENVO:00009003]; feature: intestine environment [ENVO:2100002]; material: feces | place: Germany | collected 2013/2015 | reverse complement strand
TCAAACTGATTAAGCACCCGTAGTAAAACAGGCTGTGCATTAATAATGTTCATAGCCTCAATATACATAACAGGGCTTATGCATCCTGAATTAATTACATCCTTTATTCTTACAAGTCTTATACTCTTATTATCTGAATCTGTACTCAGGTAAAAAAGTATCCATAATATTCTATATGTATCATAGCCATTCTCAAAAAACTTCTTAACCTGTGATAAAACCTGAGCCGTATACTCCTCTTCACGCACAATAAGTGTCGAAACATACAGAAAATAGCAGTAAAGTTCTACATTTTCACCAATTCTTCCAACTATATCTTTCTTGATATTATTATATATCTGTGTTGCTGTTTCCTCTCTTCCGGACGCCATAAGCAGTTGTATCTGCACAATATCATAAAATACATCTGTCCCCTTAATTCCCCTTATTCGGTCAACCGTCTGCATAGATTCAGCAATCCATTTTTCTTTTTTGATTTTCTTCATTCTGAAATCAAGATAAAGCTTTGTAAGCTTATATCGTGCAAGTTTTTCTTCTGTTCTAACTTCAAAATCTTCCGATTCATCAGCCTTCTTACATATAACGCTTACATTTATCTTTAAATGCTGTGTATAACTCACTATATGTATATATCCATAGTTGTTGCCTGCATGCATTTTCTGTGGATTAACTATATATTTAATTACAGCCCTGTCACCTGCAAAATCATCAGTTGATAAGCTGTCTTTCTCTAATTCAATAAAATCTGCATCTGCATATATATCAATCTCTGTTTCTTCTGTCCCGCTCTTTATAAGCACACATTCAAACTGCTCTGCTTCATCTTTGTGTATAATTGTATTCTCTTCGTTATCAATGTGCAGAACAACTGCTTCAGTCTTAACATGATTTCTTATATCATCCTGATTCTCTTTCATACATCTGAATACAAATGGTATCTTTTTCTCGCCGGCATTACATACTACTGTAAATGTTCCCTCTATCTCATCATTTTCTTCAAGTCCGGAAGCGTCCACCTGATATTCAGTTATAATATGCGTACCACCAAATTGTTCTGAAAGAATCTTTACCCTCTCATTGTCAGCATAGACCATTCCATAAACCTTATCGGTGGCATCACATATGAAGCTGCCTGTAGCAACTGTATTACACATAATATCCATGGTAATCTGTTCCTCACTGCATGACAGCTTTGGTACTTTGATAATTGAACTGCCTCTTGAAAGTCTGTTTATGTAATCCCTCATTGGAAACTATGCCTCCGACTTAATCTTATCCAAATGTTTCTTAATATCCCTCTCATATCCCATATCTCCCGGCTCATAGAATTTCTCATTCACATAAGCATCAGGAAGATACTGCTGTCTGACGTAATGATTAGGATAATCATGTGCATATAAGTATCCTACACCGTGTCCTAACTTGGCACTACCCTTATAATGGGCATCCTGCAAATGTACAGGAACCGGTGCAGTCTTTGAATTCTTAACTACATCAAGTGCCTTATCAATTGCCATGTAACATGCATTACTCTTAGGTGCTGTCGCAACATAGAGTGCCGCCTGACTTAATATAATACGTGCTTCCGGCATTCCGATGCGCTCAACAGCCTGTGCCGCAGCCACTGCAACCTGCAGTGCATTAGGATCAGCATTGCCTACATCCTCACTGGCACATATCATTATTCGTCTTGCTATGAATTTAATATCTTCACCTGCATACAGCATCTTGGCAAGATAATAGCTTACTGCATCAGGGTCTGAGCCTCTCATGCTCTTAATAAATGCTGATATTGTATCATAGTGGTTGTCACCCTCTTTATCATATCTTACCGAGCGCTTCTGGATACATTCCTGTGCTGTTGCAAGATCTATATGTATAACTCCATCATCTGATCTGTCTGTTGTGAGTATTCCAAGTTCAATGGCATTAAGTGCATTTCTCGCATCTCCGTTGGATATATCTGCAAGGAATTCCAGTGCATCATCGTCTATTGCTGCATTGTAGCTTCCCATGCCCTTCTTCTCATCATACACAGCACGCTTTATTATTGTCTTGATATCTTCTTTCTCTAGTGGTTTTAATTCAAATATTATTGACCTTGATATTAAAGCTCCATTTACTTCAAAGTACGGATTCTCTGTCGTTGCACCAATAAGAATTATTGTTCCATCCTCAACAAATGGAAGCAGATAATCCTGCTGTCCCTTATTAAAGCGGTGAATCTCGTCTACGAAAAGAATGGTCTTTCTTCCATACATTCCAAGATTGTCTTTCGCCTTGGCAACAACCTCTTCCATATCCTTCTTTCCGGCAACTGTGGCATTAACCTGATTAAACTCTGCACTTGTTGTATTAGCAATTATTCTAGCTAAAGTTGTCTTTCCTGTTCCAGGTGGACCATAAAATATTACTGAGCTAAGCTTATCTGCCTTAATTGCCCTGTAAAGCAGTTTATCCTTTCCGATTATATGAGACTGTCCTACCATTTCATCGAGTGTTTCCGGTCTTAATCTCATAGCCAATGGAGATTCTGTATTCTTATTGTTTTCACGCATATATTCAAATAAATCCATAACTTATACCTGTTTTAATACATTTGCAATTATCTTAGTTCTGTTCCAAGCCACAATCTTTCAACGTAGCCTATATTGCTGATATCATTTCCCTTCAGTGTATTAGAATAAAGAATATTATCAGCATCATACGCATAGATTCGGTTCTTGTAAAAATATGTTCCCTCTGTATCTGTAACTGCATCTGATTCCAGAATTGCAACAGCTTTGCTCTTAATGTTATCCATATAGTACTGCCTGCCGCCTGAAACATATGTTAAAGCCTTACTTTTATTATACACTTTAGATAATGAACCTGCATTAACATCTGACGCAATGTCTGTAATCTTGTTGTTATCAACTACTCGAAGCTGTCCTTTCGCATTAACATACACTATCTGACCATCTGATGAATAATATATGTAATTCTTTTCCTTAGTCATAGAATCAACATCCACATACTCACTCACTTTAGTTTCTCTGATAAGTGCTGATGTCATTGATGTACCTGAAATTCTGTATATAAGCGAATTGTCTCTATCAAATACATAATCTGCATCATTGTCTGTCTTCTTGTCTATCTTATACGCAGATGCATCTTTACATGAGTAATAATATACTCCATCACTCTTAGAATACAGCAATGTATCCACATCTTTTCTTGTGTTAAGGCTGTCTGCATTCGCTGTATACACACCTGGCATGTTCTCTGACACAGGCCATAACTGCATAACTGCATCTGCAACTGAAACCGGCTTTTCTTTTTTCTCATAATCATATGTATACAATGAGCCTGCATTAGTAAGACATACTATCAGGTGCTTTGACTCATACACATATGCCTTATTAAGATTACCCTCTATAAGAGTTGTCTGTGCCTCAGGCTGTTTCTTAACTTCTTTGACTCTGCTCATGGCAAGGCTTGTTCCATTAGTAGAACCCTCGTCATTAATAATATTAATATTCGTGTATATAACAAGACCGTCATCAGAGATATACATAATCTCTTTCTGCAGATTATCTTCTGACACAAGAACACATTCGTCCCTGCTCCATATGTACATTGAATATCTGCCAGACAAGTTGGACTCATCATATGTTACCGTAACAAAATACTTTCCATTGTCACTCGCAACGCTTAAGATATTCTTCTCTGAATCTATCTGTTCCGGCCACTGTGCTGTATAGAAAGTCTTACTGTCTGCCGCAAATATTGCATTACTTTCATCACATACATAATTACTGTCCAGCCCTGCTATATCATATATCTTTCCGTTGTAGCTTACATATAGAGCATAATTTTTCTTAGTTGCAAGCTTGTATATTCCAAAAGCTGCAACACCAATAAGCACTACTGCTATCAGTGCTGCCGCTATCATTTTCATTCTTTTGTTAATCTGACGTCGTGCAATTCTTATCTGTGGCTTTTCCTGATTATCATTTCTACTGCCACCTGCTTTACTCTGGCTCTGCTTTCTGCTGTCCGCTTTGCTTCTGTTCTGGCTCTGCTTCTTACTTTCTGTCTTGTTTCTGCTCTTCTTCTTTATTGCCTGCACGCGTTTTGCTAATGCCTGTCCATAGTCACTCTGTGATTCCTCTTTTTTATCAGAAGAAGCAGACCTCTCTTTCAAAGCCTGCTTCTCCTCATATGCTTTTCTTCTGGCAAGATAATCACTGTTGTTAACTAATATAACAGGTCCATCACATCTCGGACACTGACTGCCCTCATATTCCTGACCACATTTAGTACACAGCATAATTCTTTCCTTTTAATTATCGATTTAAATTCCGTTCTTTTATTAATTAAAATCTGAACTTATCTTCAAAATACGCCTTAAGATCTGCTATCTTTATTCTTTCCTGCTGCATTGTATCTCTGTCTCTTACAGTTACAGCACCATCTTCTTCTGAATCAAAATCATATGTGATACAGAATGGTGTACCAATCTCATCCTGTCTTCTGTATCTCTTTCCAATATTACCTCTGTCATCAAACTCACAATTGTAATACTTAGAAAGTTCTGCATACACCTTTTCTGCACCTTCATTTAACTTCTTAGAAAGTGGAAGAATACCTATCTTAACTGGTGCTAATGCCGGGTGGAAATGAAGAACTGTTCTTACATCTCCTCCTTCAAGCTCTTCCTCATCATAAGCTGAGCAAAGGAATGCTAATGTTACACGGTCCGCACCAAGTGAAGGCTCGATAACATATGGTATATACTTCTCCTTAGCTTCATCATCAAAGTATGACATATCTTCACCAGATACTGTCTGATGCTGTGTAAGGTCATAATCTGTTCTGTCAGCGATACCCCAGAGCTCGCCCCATCCGAATGGGAAGAGGAATTCGATATCTGTTGTTCCCTTAGAATAGAAGCAGAGTTCTTCTGGTGAATGATCTCTTGCTCTCATCTCATCTTCCTTGATACCAAGTGCCTTAAGCCAGTCTATGCAGTACTGTCTCCAGTAATTGAACCATTCAAGGTCTGTTCCAGGCTTGCAGAAGAACTCTAATTCCATCTGCTCGAATTCTCTTGTTCTGAATGTAAAGTTACCAGGTGTAATCTCGTTACGGAATGACTTACCGATCTGTCCAATACCAAATGGCACTTTCTTTCTTGATGTTCTCTGTACATTTTTAAAGTTAACAAATATACCCTGAGCTGTTTCTGGTCTTAAGTATACTGTATTCTTAGCATCTTCGGTTACGCCCTGAAATGTCTTGAACATAAGGTTGAACTGTCTTATATCTGTAAAGTTGTGCTTGCCACAAGTTGGGCAGCATATATTCTTCTCATCAATAAAGTTCTTCATCTGTTCCTGTGACCATGCATCAACTGAACCTTCTATCTCATAGTTATTCTCATCTGCCCAGTCTTCAATAAGCTTATCAGCTCTGAATCTTTCGTGGCAGTCTTTACAATCCATAAGAGGATCAGAGAAACCGCCAAGATGTCCTGAAGCAACCCAAGTCTGTGGATTCATAAGTATTGCACAGTCAACACCTACATTGTATGGGCTTTCCTGTACGAACTTCTGCCACCAGGCTTTCTTAACGTTATTCTTAAGCTCAACACCAAGGTTACCGTAATCCCATGTATTAGCAAGTCCACCATAGATTTCTGAACCCGGATACACGAATCCTCTTGCCTTTGCTAAAGCTACTATCTTTTCCATTGTCTTTTCCATATCAATAATCCTCCTAAAGATACAGATGCCATCTATTGATAAGGTGATAATGTACTTAACACATATACACCATAATATTTCGCATCTTCACAATAATCTTTTTAATTCTATAACATTCCTTGTATAATTTCAACTGTGAATATCGTGTAATTATGACTCCCATGGACGTATTCTATAAGAAGCACCTATCTTATCGCATATTATCCGGCACTGTGCTTCTTCCTCGTGTGATATAGTTGTGTCAACCGTTGTCATAACAACATTAAGCCCATTTGCTACGCATTTCTTCGCAAAATCTATCATCTCATCAAATGTCTTATCACCGAATTTACTTCTTACAAGCTTGTTATACTCATCCTTATCAGGATTGTTAAGACTTATTGATACAGTATCTATAAGACCGGCCATTTCTTTTGTTATATCTCTTTCATTGATAAGGTTGCCTGCTCCATTAGTATTGATTCTGATTGGCTTATTATTGTAAGTCTTTTTAATAAATGCTGCTACCTCTCTTACCTTATCCCAGCTTTCTGTAGGCTCACCAAAACCACAGAATACTACTTCACCAAAATCATCAAGATTCCATTTGGCGAATTCATCTATAACTTCACTTACAAGAGGTTCTCTTTCAAGCCATAATCTGTCCGACTCGCCAATTCTATCCATAGTCTGTCTAAGACAAAATGTACAGGCAAATGGACATTTATTAGTCATATTAACATAAAGATTATTATGTACTTTATATAATATCTCCATAATTGTTCTCTCTTTCTTTTATTAAATCATCTAACATTAACATTCTTCTAATTATCTCTCATTATTATCAAACATCTTAAATATCAAGATATTTTAATATCTTGATATTTTATCATCTTAATATTCTATTATCTTATCCATTAATCATCTTAATGTTGTAAGCAGCTCCTCAAAGCACACTCCGTCAGTAACTGGTATCTCTAATTCTATTGATTTCATTATGCATTTCTTTATGAACTGTGAAGCCTTTCTTACTGATTCGTGGAAATTAACTTTATTAACTGCATCTGCTGCAATTATCGCCGTAAATATATCACCGGTTCCAGACCTCTGTGTTCCAACCTTAGTTGTCTTAATCTCATATCCGCCACAGCCGTCCTCATAACAATAATTAGCAATATATGCACCTCTGACAATTCCTGTTATAACTATCTTTGAAGGTCCCATATCTGATAACTGCTTAGCGATTATCTCAAGCTCTTCATTACCGTACTCTGCATTATATTCCCTGCCTGTTAATATACAGGCTTCTGTAAGATTAGGTGTAAGAATATTGGCATAACTTACAAGCTTTTTCATCTCTTCGCAGGTTTCTTTAGTATATGTAGCATACAGATTACCGTAATCACCCATAACAGGGTCAACAACAACTATATTATCAGGTGTCTTAAATATGTCAAAGAAATATCTGACTATCTCAATCTGTTTATGCGAACCTAGAAAACCTGTACATATTCCATCGAATTTAAGATTAAGCTTCTCCCACTCCTTTATATAAGCCGGCATACTTTCTGTAAAGTCTTCAAAATAAAAGCTTTCAAAACCTGTATGATTAGACAATATTGATGTTGGCAGTGGGCAACACTGCACTTTAAGAGCTGATATAATCGGAAGCTCTACAGCTATAGAACATCTTCCAAAACCTGAGTAATCATTAATAGCTGCTATCTTTTTCTGGTTATTGTGACTCATAAATCTTCCTTCCTATCATATATTTAACTTTAATCAGTAATATCTTAACCAATATATTATTAAAATTAATATCTTCTTAAAACCTATATACTCTTAACCAATATCAAGCATTTCTTTGGATTTGAAATGTTTATCAAATGTGATAAATTCTATTCTATTCACCACCTTTTTAAGTTCATTTAGCACATCAGCTTTTACAACGAAGTTAAACAGCTTTGTAAGTGGTGCTGTAATAATATACTGTAATGTATACAAGGTTGAAGATTGAAGCACTATTCCGTCACCCGACGAGGCAGCACACTCCACGCAGTACATTCCATTTTCCTTATATGAATATAACTGTAACTCCTTCTCACTTCCGCAGCCTGCACAGCTAAAGAAATCTGGACACTCTCCATTAACGGCTATCAGCCGTATCTCATATATATATCTTACAAGTTCATTGGGTAATGATTTATTAACCAGTGCCTTAAATGCAACATATAAAAGATTAATCATATCTGCGGCATCAAGATTTTCCCTGCCATAATATTCTGCCAGCTCCGCAAAATAATATCCGTACAGCACACCATCAAGATCGCTTACAAGCTCTTCAAAATAATTCGTAACATTGGCTTTCTGTATTGTGTAAGAGTCCCTGCCCCTGTACACCTCGAATGTTCCAAATATAAATGGTCTTGTAACTCCTATAAGGTGGCTGTTAGGACGTCTTGCTCCTTTGGCAAATGCCGCTATCTTACCAAGCTCCCTGCTGAGTATGACAACACGTCTGTCATAATCTCCAACAGGCATACTCGACAATATAAATCCTGTGACAGAAACTACATCAGCCACCCTGCCACCTCCGGATTAATTCTGTGTCTTGTTATCTTTCTTATCATAGCCAAAATTCTTTATAAGAATGTCACTGTCTCTCCATTCCTTCTTAACCTTCACCCAGAGTTTAAGATTAACCTTGTTGCCAAGTTGCTTTTCTATCTCATACCTGGCATTAGTTCCTATCTTTTTAAGCATTTCACCACCCTTGCCGATGATAATACCCTTATGTGAATCTCTTTCACATATTATTGTTGCATCTATATCTGTAATCTTGCCTTTAGATGACTTTCTGTCTTTAAATGTATCTATAACAACAGCTATTCCGTGTGGAATTTCTTCATTGAGGGCATGAAGTGCTTTCTCTCTTATAAGCTCTGCAACAATCTGTCTTAATGGCTGGTCTGTAACAGTATCTTCATCATAGAACATAGGTCCGTAAGTAAGATATTTGAATATTGTTGTTACAAGGTCATCAACATTACTGCCATTTCTTGCTGATACTGGAATTATCTCATCAAATTCAAGCTCTTTATTGTAGCAGTCGATTACAGGAAGTATCTCCTCTTTCTTTACTGTATCAACCTTGTTGATTACTAATATCTTAGGTGCATTTACCTTTTTTAACTTCTCTATAATATGCTGCTCACCTGCTCCGATATACGTTGTTGGTTCTACTATAAAGCACACAACATCAACTTCATTAATAGTCTTCTCAGCAGCTCCTACCATATATTCACCAAGCTTATTCTTAGCCTTATGGATACCCGGCGTATCAACAAATACAATCTGTCCTCTCTCATCTGTATACACTGTCTGTATCCTGTTTCTTGTTGTCTGTGGCTTATTAGATGTTATCGCAATCTTCTGCCCTATAATATTATTCATAAGTGTAGACTTGCCAACATTAGGTCTTCCAATAAATGTTACAAATCCCGATTTCACATTGTCGTTGCCAGAAGCAGCACCGCCGCTTATTCCACTGGCTTTAAGCATTTCATCTAAATTCATCGTATTCTCCTTATATATCCAATATCATTTATCCGATAAGAGGCTTTATTTCATCAAACAAATCTGCTGCCTCATTAATCTGCTTCTGGTTACCTACTACGCATAAATAATTCTGCCCAACTGCTGATTCTATAAGTGGAGCAAGTTCTCTTATACTCTCAACTGTCGCATCAAGAACTTCTTCCCTGTCTTTTCTTAACATATCTTCTGTGCAATTGCACATATAATGTGTAAATGACCTGCTGCCAATAGCTGATGGTGTAAGAGGTGCATCTATCTCTCCAATGGTTCCTATTATGAACTTAACCATATCTCTTCTGCTGACATTAAAATTCCTTATATAATCAGCCGCACCCTCGTATATATCGTTAGTCTTTTCAAGATTAGGATCCCTGTAAGATACCATATAGAAATCACCATTTCTTGATGAACCACTCATGCAGCCGTAAGCTCCACCTTTAACCCTTACATTAATCCAGAGATAATCATAAGAGAATATAACCTTTAACACTTTAAGTGCTCCTGTATACTTATATCCGTCTTTTACGAAATTACCACATCTTGCAACATACTGTACCTGTGATGCTGATGTGTATCCAGTCTTTACATTAACCGGTATAAAGCTTCTTACTGCTGTATTATAATGTTCATCTTTGATATTACAGCTCTTGGCTGACAATGCCTTGACAAAGCAGTCATAACCCTCATCGTCTGCTGTAAGGCTTACTATAACATTATCCTTATTGAATATATATCCAACAAGCTTATTAAGCTTATCCACTATCTGTGTCTTATTCTGCTCAAATTCTTCATCAAGCTTCTTAATGAACTCATAATATTTGTAACCCCTTAATATATCTGAGTAATAAGCCGACTCTGAGAACTGTGCACAGCACTCTAACATAGCAATTGAATGACCCTGCCCCATAAGAGAAGCTTCTAGTCTTGATTTAATTCTTGCAATTATCTCCTTTAATCTCTTATAGTCATCAAATCTGGTATTATACATAATCTCTTCCATCATACCAAGAACAAATGGAACTTTCTCATATAATGCCTTACTCTTAACCTCATATACAATTGTATTCTTACTAAAATCAACCTTATCGCTATATAGAGCTGTTCCTGTTGCAAGACCACCGCAGTTAATATTAATCTCGTTAGTAAGCTCTGGATAAGTATAATTCTTAGTATCCATAAGACTTAATGTTGAGCCTAACAAGCCCATATATGGTATAAGTTCATCTGGAACACACTTAGTGTCAAATGACATATTAATATATGCAATCTTATTAGTAAATATATTATGGTGTACTATCTTAATTCCATCAACACTCTTAACATCATTATAATCCTTAGCAGGCTCTCTTTTAATGTCTGACAGCTCAAGCATTGGTATCTTTTCAAGATCTTCCTGACTTGATGGAGTATCCTGATATTCCTTTAACTCCTTTGTCTTTTTAACAAGCTCTTCTAATTCGTCATTAGTCAATGTGCTCTTATACTCTGCAAGCTTGTCCGCTTCCTTCTGTTCCTTTTCCTTCTCAAGTCCATACTCTGGAACAAGGCTTATAATTGACTTGTGATTGTTATCAAGAAGATACTCTTTTATAAGCTTCTCGAAATAGCCATTTCTGGCGTCTTTCTTTAACTCATCAAATGTATCTCCCGCCTCAATATGAATAAATGGCTTTGTTTCATCATATAACCAGCTATCCATCATAGTAAGATAATACATAAGTCCCTTTGGATATGGACCATAATCTGCTTCTCTGTATTTGAATTCGTAATAATTAATTCCAGCTTCTATTGTTCTTTCATTAATTCCGTCCTTAACAAGCTTTTCTAATGTGTCATTGATAACTGATACAAATCTGTCCTGCTCCTTAGAATTAGAATTCTTGGCAACTATTGAATATACAGGCTGGTAAAGTGATGTCTCATAACTTGAATATACATCAGTGCTTATACCTGCATCTAAAAGTGCCTGCTTAACAGGTGCTCCCGGTGTCATAACAAGTGCATAATCAAGTATCTGGAATGCAAGATAAAGCTTGGCATCAACAGAAGTTCCAATAACTGCATTATATGAAAGATAAGTATTATCCTCTAATGACTCATCTTCTGTTATGGCATAAGGCTTTGTTTCATATACAGGCTTGTCAAATGCTGCCTGTCTTTCTATATTGGCATGAATATCAACATCTGATACATCAAAGTCTGATAGATATTCCCTGTCAAGATATTCAAGTCTTTCATTAACGTCCATATCGCCATAGATATATATATAGCTGTTAGATGGGTGATAATATTCCTCGTGGTACTTAAGGAAATCTTCATACTTAAGTGTAGGTATAACCTCAGGGTCACCGCCCGATTCATTCTTGTATACAGTATCTGGGAATAATGATACAAATGTATATCTTGAAAGCACGTCATCTGGTGATGAAAATGCCCCCTTCATCTCATTAAATACAACGCCATTATACTTGATATCATCATCTGCATTATCAAGTTCATAATGCCAGCCTTCCTGCATAAATATCTCTGGCTTTTCATACATTGCAGGATAGAACACTGCATCCATATATACATCCATAATATTCTTAAAGTCAGTATCATTACAGCTTGCCACTGGATATACTGTCTTGTCTGGATAAGTCATAGCATTAAGAAATGTATTAAGTGAACCCTTGCACAATTCAACAAATGGATCTTTAACAGGATATTTTCTTGAACCACACAATGTTGAATGTTCAATTATATGCTGCATTCCTGTATCGTTAAAAGGTGGTGTCTTAAAACCTATTGAAAATACCTTATTATTATCATCATTAGATATAACGACAACCCTCGCTCCTGATTTCTTATGTCTTAATATAATACCTGCTGAATTAAGATCTTTCAATTCTTCTTCATGGACAATATCATATCTTGCATTACTGCCACTTATTATGTCTGATTTATTCAATTCTTCTATCTTCTTTTTAACGTCAAAACTCATCTCATAACCTCATCTAATCAATAAAATCAATATACTTATATATTGTACCATACCTTGCCAATATTGTAATCTATTTATATAATTTTTATAACCAGCAATTATTTATAACCTGTTAAAATCTTATGACATAATTTTCATTTTTAAAATACTTGCCAAATACCAAGTTTATTGTATAATTAATTGTTTGCATATAAACATATTATAATATAAGCTGTCCCACTTATTCTTTAACATATATTATATGCAGCTAAATTACAAATTATATTTAATGCACTATGCGAAAGCGTTAGTGCTGGAATGGAGGTTATATGGAAAAAATATGGATTACCGGTGCCAAAGGCCACGTTGGTACTGCACTTTCTGCTCTCTTAGACTGCCGTGAGTATGAAATATTCCCTACTGATGTTGACGAAGTCGATGTTACAGACCTTGAAGCTGTCAACAATTATGCAAGAGTTAATCGTCCTGATATCATTATCAACTGCGTTGGTTACAGTGATGTTGCAGGCTGCGAAACTAATCCTGACAAAGCATTTGCGGTAAATGCTGTAGGAACACGAAACCTTGCTGTTATGGCACAGTCTATCGGTGCAAAGCTAATTCACATATCTACAGATGATATATTCTCTGGTACAGAGGATCATTCTTATAATGAATTTGATACACCTAATCCTAGAAATATATATGGTAAAAGTAAGCTTGCCGGCGAAGCTTATATACAGTCTTTCTGTTCGCGTTATGTGATACTAAGAAGCAGCTGGGTATATGGAATAGGACAGGATTTCCTTAACACTGTACTTTCAGCAGTTAAAGATCCTTCTGTAAATGAACTCACTGTATCTGAATATGAATATGCGTGTCCTACAAGCGCTTCTGAGCTAGCCAGAATTATTGAATATTTCATTAAAAATGAGTGTCTTGGAATATACCATGCTGTATGTCAGGGCTCTTGCAGCCGTCTTGAATATGCCAGGACTATTCTTGAATATGCCAATGCAACAGACAAGTTAAAACTTGTTCCTGCCAACAATAATAAACCAGTATATTCAGTTCTTGATAATATGATGTTAAGACTTGAACACATTGAACAGCCTAAGAACTGGAAAGATGCGCTTAAAGAATATATTAATTTATCAGGAGGCTGCTAAAGAATGGAAAAATCTTTAAAAAACACAAAAAAGCCTATGGGGCTTTCTACTAAGATATTCATAGCACTTATAGCCGGTGCAATAAGTGGTGTTTTAATCCACTATTTTATGCCAGCAGGCTATATCCGTGATTCAGTTATCGTTGAGGGTGTCCTCTATGTAATTGGACAAGGTTTTATCCGCCTTATGCAGATGCTTGTAGTTCCACTTGTATTCTGCTCACTTATATGCGGAAGTATGGCTATCGGTGATACTAAGACACTTGGTAAAGTAGGTATTAAAACTATTCTTTTCTATCTTCTTACTACTGCTGTTGCTGTATCAGTTGCATTATCAGTTGCTATGCTCATCAATCCCGGTATTGGCGTTACAATTGAAAATGTATCTACAAGCAGTGTAACTATCACTGAGAAACAACCGCTTACACAAACACTTCTTAACATAATACCTAAGAATCCTGTTGAATCACTTGCAACTGCTGATATGCTTCCAATTATCGTATTTGCATTATTCGTAGGTATTCTTTTAGCGAAAATGGGTAATAAGGCATCAACTGTAGCTAACTTTTTCAGTCAGTTCAATGACCTTATGATGGAAATGACTATGGCAGTTATGAAGGCAGCTCCTATCGGTGTATTCTGCCTTATCGCAAGAACATTTGCTAATATTGGTTTTGACGCATTTGTTCCAATGCTTAAATATATGGGCTGCGTAATACTCGCACTTGCTATCCAGTGCTTCGTAGTATACCAGTTACTTTTATTTCTCTTTACAAGACTTAATCCATTTAAGTTTCTAAAGAAGTTCTTCCCAGTTATGAACTTCGCATTTACAACAGCTACATCAAATGCAACAATTCCGCTTTCAATCAACACACTTGATAAAAAGCTTGGTGTAAGCAAGAAAATATCATCTTTCACAATACCACTTGGTGCTACCGTTAATATGGACGGTACATCAATTATGCAGGGTGTTGCCGTAATATTCGTAGCACAGATATTTGGAATTACACTTTCTCCATCTGACCTTGTTACAGTAATTATAACAGCTACACTTGCTTCAATCGGAACAAGTGGTGTGCCATCTGTAGGTCTTATAACACTTGCAATGGTATTCCAGAGCGTAGGTGTTCCAACAGAAGGTATTGCCCTTATTATGGGTATTGACCGAATTCTTGATATGTTAAGAACAGCCGTTAATATCACTGGTGATGCTGTATGTACAACTATCGTTGCTAATCAGGAAGGCCTTGTCAATAAAGAAACCTTTAATTCTGATGTTACTGTAGATAACTAATTATCAATAAATATTTATTAATATTATGAGCAAAAGGGCTTCATATACCTGTCACACAGATATATGAAGCCCTTTTAAATAATATTATTCAATTGTCATCTTAGCGATAATCTGAATTATGTAGCCTGAACTAATTACTTAGAACGGATTTCCTTAACTAAAGCAACTGCCTCAGCTGTCATATCCTTAATCTTATCGAATTCTCCAGCCTTGATTAAGTCACCCTTAACCATCCAAGAACCACCACAGCAGAAGATCTTATCGCAAGATAAGAATTCTTCAAGGTTAGATGTATTGATACCACCTGTAGGCATAATTCTTACTGTTGTGTAAGCTGCACACATAGCCTTAATCATCTTAATTCCGCCTGCTGCTGTAGCTGGGAAGAATTTAACTCTTGTAAGACCTCTCTTAACTGCCTGAGCAAGTTCAGATGGTGTTACGATACCTGGCATTACAGGAATATTCTTAGAGATACAGTAATCAACGATTTCTGGATCAAAACCTGGGCTTACGATAACTGAAGCACCAGCTGCTACAGCTCTGTCAACCTGCTCTGTTGTAAGTACTGTACCTGCTGCAAGTACCATATCTGGATATGCTTCGTGCATAAGACGGATAGATTCCTCTGCTGCTTCTGTACGGAATGTAACTTCTGCACATGGAAGACCACCTTCTACTAATGCCTTAGCTAATGGAAGTGCGTCCTTTGTATCATTCAATACTACTACTGGAATTACTCCAAGTTCTTCAAACTTATCTGCTATATTACTCATTATAATAATAGCCCCTTTCTTTTAATTATTCGACTGATACTTCTCAGTGTCTTTGATTATATCATAATTCTTTAAAAACAACAATGAAATGATATATTTCGTTTGTATTTTTATAAGAACTTTATGCATTTATTTAAAGAAGCCCTTCTTCTTTGGATGTTTGTGTTCCTCTCCTGTAAGTGTCTTATCATATTCCATAAGTGCTTCTTTCTGTTCATTATTAAGCTTTGTAGGAATATCAACAATAAGTGTAATATAATGATCTCCTCTTGTCTGAGGATTTCTTAATGTTGGCATACCTTTGCCTCTGAGCCTTACTCTTGTGCCAGAAGCTGTTCCCGGCTTAACTTCATATATAACTTCACCATCAACAGTCTTTACCTTGACTTCTCCGCCAAGAACTGCTGTAGGATAGCTTATTACAACATCTGAGAAAATGTTATATCCATCTCTCTCAAATGCTGGATCTGCTGATATCATTACAGCTACTAATAAATCTCCTCTTGGACCGCCATTAGTACCTGGCTCGCCCTTGCCCTGAATACGGACACACTGTCCATTATCAATACCAGCAGGTATATTAACTTCAATTGTCTTCTTGCTGCTTATATAACCTGTTCCATAGCAGTCTGGACACTTTTCTTTAACAATCTTACCTGTTCCGTGACAGTCTGGGCAAGGCTGTACACTTCTCATCATTCCAAGGAATGACTGCTGTGTTACTGTTACCTGTCCACGTCCGCCACATTTCTTACAAGTTTCAGGACTTGTTCCCGGCTTTGCACCTGTTCCGTGACACTTAGAACATTCGTCTTTAAGTGTTACATCTATCTTCTTCTTAGTTCCTGTAACTGACTCTGCAAATGTAATTCTTACATTAACCCTTATATCTGCACCACGTCTTGGTCCGTTGCTGTTACGTCTGCTGCTTGAACCTCCTCCGAACATGCCACCGAATATATCACCAAATATATCGCCCATATCACCGAAGTCAAAATCAAAGCCGCCACCGCCAGCTCCACCTGCACCGCCTTCAAATGCTGCGTGTCCGAACTGGTCATACTGTCTTCTCTTATCTGCATCACTAAGAACTGCATATGCTTCTGATGCTTCCTTAAACTTAGCCTCAGCCTCTTTATCTCCCGGATTCATATCAGGGTGATACTTCTTAGCTAACTGTCTATATGCTCTTTTAATTGCTGCATCATCTGCGTCCTTAGGCACACCAAGGACCTCGTAATAATCTCTCTTTTCTGCCATATAGGTTCCGCCTTTCTATACCCGAAAGGAGTCAGGTACCCTGATATGAGTCCTGACTTCCTTTCTGATTTCATCTATAATTGTCAAGTCTTAAGAAGTCTTTATATAACTCCATAATTAATCATTGTTAATTGCATTAACTCTGATATTATAACCTTCAATAATCATAGACCACATCATATATATTACTTAATTATACTTCCTTGTAGTCACCATCTACAACATCATCACCATAAGGTGCGCTTCCCTGTGCATTATCAGCACCTGCGCCAGCTCCCATATCAGGACCAGCACCGGCTGTGCCTGCACCCTGAGTTGCTTCATACATCTTAGCAAAGAGGTTCTGTGCTGATGTCATAAGCTTTTCTTTAGCTGCCTTAATCTCATCAACCTGAGCATCTGTCATATTCTCAGCATCTGTTGATTCAACAAGTGACTTAAGTGCGTTAAGGTCTGCCTCAACATTTGCCTTGTCGTTAGCATCAAGCTTGTCGCCAGCTTCATCAAGAGCCTTCTGTGTCTGGAATACCATAGAGTCAGCTTCATTACGAACTTCGATAGCTTCCTTACGCTTCTTATCCTGAGCTTCGAACTCAGCAGCTTCCTTAACAGCCTTATCGATATCTTCATCAGACATATTAGAACCAGCTGTTATTGTAATATGCTGCTCCTTGCCTGTTCCAAGATCCTTAGCAGATACATTAACGATACCATTAGCATCGATATCAAATGTAACTTCAATCTGTGGAACACCTCTTCTTGCTGGAGGTATACCATCAAGTCTGAACTGTCCAAGTGACTTGTTATCCTTGGCAAACTGTCTTTCACCCTGTACTACGTTGATATCAACGGCTGTCTGGTTATCAGCAGCTGTGGAGAATATCTGGCTCTTCTTTGTAGGAATAGTTGTATTTCTCTCGATAAGTCTTGTAGCAATACCACCCATTGTCTCAATTGAAAGTGAAAGTGGTGTTACATCAAGAAGAAGGATATCACCAGCACCGGCATCACCAGCAAGCTTACCACCCTGAATAGAAGCACCGATAGCAACACATTCATCTGGGTTAAGTGACTTGTTAGGTTCGTGACCTGTTAACTGCTTTACTTTATCCTGTACAGCTGGAATTCTTGTAGAACCACCAACTAATAATACCTTTGAAAGTTCTGAAGCTGTAAGACCTGCATCTGAAAGTGCGTTCTTAACTGGCTCAGCTGTCTTTTCTACTAAGTCGTGTGTAAGTTCATCGAACTTAGCTCTTGTAAGTGTCATATCAAAATGCTTTGGACCTTCTGCTGTTGCTGTGATGTATGGAAGGTTGATGTTAGTCTGCATAGCACTTGATAATTCCTTCTTAGCCTGCTCAGCAGCAACCTTTAATCTCTGAAGTGCCATTGTATCTGTAGAAAGATCTACGCCTTCCTTAGCCTTGAAGTCATCTAACATATACTGTGTAATAGCATTATCAAAATCATCACCACCAAGTCTGTTGTTACCAGCAGTAGCAAGAACTTCGATTACACCATCACCGATTTCAATGATAGATACATCGAATGTACCACCACCAAGGTCATATACCATAATCTTCTGCTCGTGTTCATTATCAAGACCATAAGCTAAAGCAGCAGCTGTAGGCTCGTTGATAATTCTCTTAACATCAAGACCTGCAATCTTACCAGCATCCTTAGTTGCCTGTCTCTGTGCATCATTGAAGTAAGCTGGAACTGTGATAACAGCTTCTGAAACTGTCTCACCAAGATAGCTCTCAGCATCAGCCTTTAACTTCTGAAGAATCATAGCTGATATTTCCTGTGGTGTGTACTTCTTACCATCAATATCAACCTTGTAATCTGTACCCATATGTCTCTTGATTGAAGAAATTGTCTTATCAGCATTAGTAACTGCCTGACGCTTAGCAGGATCACCTACCAATCTTTCTCCGTTCTTTGTAAATGCAACTATTGATGGAGTAGTTCTGATACCTTCTGTGTTAGTAATAACAACTGGCTTACCACCTTCCATAACAGCTACGCATGAATTAGTTGTACCTAAATCTATACCAATAATCTTGCTCATAATTATCTTCCTTTCTATGTCTTATATAGACATACTGTTTAATAATATCAATTCTATTTGTTACAAGTGTGTGTATTGTTCTGATAAGCCCTAAGCCTGTAAACGACTTCTTTCTATATCACAACTGCCCACATACTTTACTTCTGGTAAAAGCTCATACCATTATACATCAACTAAATATTCTGATGTATTAGTTAGCAACCTTTACCATACTGTGGCGGATAACCACATCTCTATATGTGTAACCCTTCTCGAACTCTTCAACGATAATATTCTCGCCCTGAGAGTCATCTTCCACGTGCATAACTGCATTATGAAATTCAGGATTAAACTCTGAACCAACTGCCTCGATCGGCTTAACCTGTAAGTCTTCAAGCATCTTAATTGTCTGCTTGTAAACCATATCCATACCTTTGGCAAATGGTGTTTGTAACTCTTCCTCTGTCACTGACTTAAAGCCGCGTTCAAAATTATCTACTATCGGAAGAAGTTTCTTTACTACATCCGAAGCTCCCATCTCGAACATTGCTGACTTTTCTTTGTCAGTACGCTTTCTGTAGTTGTCAAACTCAGCCATCTGACGCTTCAAACGATCTTGTAAATCCTCAATCACAGCGTCCTTCTGGTCCTTTTTATTATTTATATCAACTGTTTCCTCCGCTCCTTGCGCATCACTTGCGTTGTCAGATTTCTCTGCCTTCACATCTGCGTCAGACGAGCCCTGAGCTTCTACAGTATCAGCGTCTTTATCTGTATCTGATGTAACATCTGTATCATTAATATTAACATCTGTATCATTAATATTAACATCTGTATCATTAATATTAACATCTGCTTCATCAACATTATTAATGTTATTATCTTTCTTAGACACCTTATCTCCTCACCTTTCTATGATTTCTTGAATACATCATCCAACTGCGTCCTCATATTCTTCAAGGTTTCCACAACCTTTTCATAATCCATACGCTTTGGACCAATAATACCAATTGTACCCTTCATTCCATCCTGTAATTCATATGTTGCTGTTACAACGCTACAGTCTTTCATAGATTCAATCGGTGTTTCATTTCCTATATATACCTGAATACCATTGTTGGAACTACTATCCTGTTCATCAACACTATTGTCATCATCAACAACAAGATCTGACAGGCTCTGCTTTTCCTCCAAGGCATATATAAGCTCACTGGCTTTGGTTGAATCACTAAGTTCTGGATACTTGAATATGTTGGTTGCACCGCTTGTATATATCTTTAAATCATCTGCGCTGCTTATTGTATCAACAATCGCATCAAGAACTTCTTTGACAAGATTAATATGTTCTCCTGCCTGATTTTCCATCTTTGAAACAATGCTCAAATTCATCTGTTCAAGAGTAAGCCCTGTAAGTGTTGTATTAATAAGAATGTTAAGCTTTAACAAATTCTCCTGTGACAAATCCTCGCTTACTGTTATCACCTTATTCCTTATAAGATTGCCTTCCATAACTATTACGGCTAATATCTTATTGGCTTCAAGCTGTGATAACTGAACGAACTTAAGCTTATTGCCTGTTACCTTAGGTGTCGTTACCATAGTTGCATAATTAGTATCTTTGGCAAGAACCTTGGCAACATTCTGAAGAAGCTCTTCTACCTTTTCAACCTTCTCACCTAACATATCCTTCATTGAACTTAATTCCTGTTCTTTAACAGCAACCTCGTTCTCTCTGTTGGTTATGTTCTGTTCTTTCTCAGACATCATATCGTCTACATATAATCTGTAGCCTTTATCTGTAGGAATTCTTCCTGCTGATGTATGTGGCTGAACTATATACCCAAGCTCTTCCAGGTCTGCCATCTCATTCCTTATTGTCGCGGAACTAAGCTTCATGTCTGTGAACTTAGATATCGTTCTTGAACCAACTGGCTCGCCTGTTTCTAAGTAGTTCTTAATGATTGCTTTAAGTATCTTTACTTTACGCTCATCAAGCTGTTCATCAAGCCCCATGACATACCTCCTTTTCTTTGTTGTTAGCACTCAATAATTAGGAGTGCTAATATCAACATAATTAAGGTATCACTTTGCAAGGGTGATGTCAACAATTAATTTAATTTTTTGTATAAATAAATTATAAACTTTATTAAGTGTTTGGAGAAGGGGGTGGGGCTTCGGGCACCAGAAAGCTGATTGGGTATTTCTAAGACTTTCCTTTTGTTGTGGTTATGAGGGACGCAAACGCTCAGACGCAACGTCCTGTTGCGTATTCGCTCCATCGCACATCCGTGTGCGATAATTCTATCAGAATTTCCTATTACATAAAAAACTGCTGTGTAAATCTGGGGCTTTGCCTGATTTACACAGCAGTTTTATTGAGGTTAAAATTATTCTTAATAGAAATTACTTAGGATTAGATTATATTCCTAAGAATTTCTTTACTTCATTGGTCATCTCGCTTACTTCACATACTGTGTTGTGGAGGACTGGAGCTGTTCTGATTTCTTCGATAGCGTTAGGAACTTTTACTTTAGCAAGTTCGCTTAACTTATCTACAAGTTCAAAGTCACCCATTGAAGCATACTTAGGGTCGATTGCTTCCATTACGCTTCTTGTAAACTTGTATGGGCTTGCTGTTGAAGCTATAACTGTCTTAGTTTCGTCCTTAGTGTCTGCCTTGTACTTGTTATAAACTGTAGCAGCTACTGCTGTATGTGTATCTATAACATATCCACAAGTTTCATATAAATCCTTTATAGTAGCAGCATCTTCCGCCTCTGTAGCATAGTTGCCATAGAAATCTGAAAGCTGTGCTTTCATATCAGCAGTAATCTCATACTTACCTGTTTCTTTAAGTGAAGCCATAAGCTCGCTGTTCTTCTCAGCACTGTTGCCTGCTATTCTATAGATAAGTCTTTCAAGGTTGCTTGAGATAAGAATATCCATAGATGGTGATGTTGTAAGAACGAAATCTCTGTTTCTGTCATACTCACCCGTTGTAAAGAAATCGTATAACACCTTATTCTCATTAGAAGCACATATAAGCTTATTAATAGGAAGTCCCATATTCTTAGCATAAAATGCAGCAAGGATATTACCAAAGTTACCTGTAGGAACTACTGCATTAATCTTTTCACCTGCCTTGATTTCTCCGTTAGCAAGAAGTCTTGCATATGCATATACATAGTATACAATCTGTGGAACAAGACGTCCTATATTTATTGAGTTAGCTGATGAGAACTGGAAGCCGGCATTGTTCATAACCTTTTCAAGTTCCTTATCACCAAATATATTCTTAACACCTGTCTGTGCATCATCAAAGTTACCCTTAATTCCAATTACGTGAGTATTAGCACCCTTCTGTGTAACCATCTGCTTTTCCTGAATAGGGCTTACACCGTTCTTAGGATAGAATACAACAATTCTTGTTCCTGGAACATCTGCAAAACCTGCAAGAGCTGCTTTACCTGTATCTCCTGATGTTGCTGTAAGTATTACTATTTCATTTTTAACATCATTCTTCTTAGCTGATGTTGTAAGTAAGTGTGGTAATATAGATAAAGCCATATCCTTAAATGCAATAGTTGCACCATGGAATAACTCTAAGAAATATGCACCCTCTGCCTTAACTAATGGTGCAATCTCTTCAGTATCAAACTTAGAATCATAAGCTTTGTCAATACAGTTCTTTAACTCTTCTTCTGTAAAGTCATCAAGCATAAGCTTCATAACTTCATAAGCAACTTCCTTATAAGACATCTTTGAAAGTTCTTCTAAGCTCTTATCTAATGAAGGAATAGATTCTGGTACGAATAATCCACCATCTGGAGCAAGTCCCTTTAATATAGCCTGTGAGGCTGTTACTCTTACACTATCATCCCTTGTACTTCTGTAAAATAAACTCATCTCTTATTCCACCTTCTTATTTTATTGGGGTGAATCACAGTCAATCTGATGCATAACCGTCTCCCACATACATATGTACCTGCCAGAACAACATCTGGTAAATGGAACAGCTTTATCATCACTAACCGGATTCCTGTTAAAAATGCTTTAAACAGAAACCATTATACAACAGGAATGATACGAAAAACAATAGGTATATTGAATTATTACTAATTTTATCATATAATTTATAGG
>OMAL01000566.1_pt1 | contig 23821 bp, 20 predicted proteins | sample 1644711 | NCBI WGS metagenome assembly OMAL01 (sample SAMEA103958122, study PRJEB25191) | human gut metagenome | biome: human-associated habitat [ENVO:00009003]; feature: intestine environment [ENVO:2100002]; material: feces | place: Germany | collected 2013/2015 | reverse complement strand
TTATTTACTACTTCCATATCTGATATTTGTTCTAAATGCAAAAACCGTGGGTTTCCGATTTCACTGAAATCCTGAAAACCCACGGTATCCGGCATGTCGTCTTATCCTTTGACAGCCCCCACAATTCCGTTTGCAAAACTTTTCTGCAGAACAAGGAAGAGGATGCCCGTCGGAAGAGAACAGATGAGTACTCCGGAAAATTCATTTTTGGCACGCTGTATTTTTTCGCATAGAAGTTCTGCTGTTTCTGCCGCCCGTTCACTCCCATGCGCAATCGTAACCGCATACATGCAGTAATAGGATGCGGCAAATACCTTTTGCAGTTCTTCTCCTGTTTTTGTTTCCCCGAGCAGCAATTCTTTGAGCAGTTCCTCCGCGGTTTCCCCGGTCATTGCATGATCCGGATGCCAGCCGGGAATCCGCGCTGCCGCTTTTTGAAGCACGCCAAGAAGCTCATGCGGTGTGAGGGTTGGCTTTAAGATATAATCCACCACCCCCTGCATGAGCGTCTGCTTTACATATTCAAAATTATCGTATCCACTGAGAATGATCATCTGGATGTGCGGATAGCGGTGATGTACCGCCACCGTAAAATCGACACCGTCCATCAGCGGCATTACAACGTCACTGATAACAATCTGTGGCTGAAGCTTTTCGATCTGATCCATGGCATCTTTGCCATTTGCAGCTTCCCCCATAGTAAATATCCCCCCAAAACGTCCTTATCCTCTATCGTGCATTTGCCGGCTCCACGTTGACCGACTTTCCTTTGATCTTTACATTTTTCATGGCTTTTAATACATCTTTTCCATACTCCTGCGGCACCTCGACAAATGTGTAATTATCATACATGTCAATTGCCCCCACAAGTTTGCCCGGAATCTTTGCCTCTCCGGCTACAGCCCCGAGAATATCTCCCGGGCGGATCCGCTGGCTCTTTCCGATGTTAATGAACAGACGTACCATCCCTTCCTCGGCTCCGGTATCTCCTGCTAATGCATCATCAAATTCGTGATCCTCCTTTGATAATTCCACTCCGCCGATTGCCTGTTTTAAAAACGCAGCTGCAATATCCATCGCTGTATAATCAGAGTTGTTCACCTGCTGCTCTATCAGTTCGATCATATCGCGCAGATCTCCGTCCTCGATAATCTGTCCGATGCCGTCAAGAATCTTATCCGCCTTGATCGCTGCCACATCATCCGAAGATGGGATTGGCTGCGCCTTGATCTTTGTCTTGCAATAGCGCTGGATCTCTTTGAGTTTGTATACTTCCTTGCCCTTAACGAAATTAAACGCTTTTCCGGTACGGCCGGCGCGTCCGGTTCTTCCGATCCGGTGCACATAATATTCATTGTCCTGTGGCAGGTCATAGTTGAATACCGCTTCAACATCATCCACATCAATTCCACGCGCTGCGACATCGGTTGCAATCAGGATATCTGTTTTCCCATTTCGGAATTTTTTCATCACTCGGTCACGCTGCACCTGTTTCATATCGCCATGAATTCCCTCGGCTGCATAGCCGCGTCCCTGTAACTCCGATGCCAGTTCATCCACCATGCGCTTGGTATTACAAAATACCAGTGAAAGCTTCGGATTATAGTAATCCAGCAGGCGTGTCAGCACTTCCATCTTATCATTTCTGCGCACATCATAATAATACTGGTCAATATTCGGAACCGTCAGTTCTTTCTTCGTCACCTTGATCGTAGTCGCATCATGCTGGAATTTTCTTGTGATTTCCAGAATCGGCTTTGGCATAGTTGCCGAAAAAAGTACTGTCTGCCGGTCTTCATCCGGGATATAGGATAAAATTGTTTCTATATCCTCGCGGAATCCCATATTAAGCATCTCATCCGCTTCATCCAGCACGATCGTGTTAATATAATCACAGCGAATGGTTTTGCGGCGCAGATGATCCATCACACGCCCCGGTGTTCCGATGATGATGGTTGCCCCACCTTTTAATGCCTTGATCTGACGGGAAATATCCTGCCCTCCATAAATGGGAAGCACTTTGATCCCATGCATATATTTTGCAAGTTTCCGGATTTCTTCCGCGCTCTGGATGGCCAGTTCTCTTGTCGGAGAAAGTACGATTGCCTGCGTTTTTTTATTATTTGGGTCCACTTTCATCAAAAGAGGGATTCCGAAAGAAGCTGTCTTTCCGGTTCCGGTCTGTGCCTGACCAATCACATCTACCCCACTCATCACAACCGGAATCGCCTGTGACTGGATAGGTGTTGCCTCTTCAAATCCCATCTCTTTGATTGCCCGCAGAAGCTGCGGATATAACCCTAATTCTTCAAATTTAACTGTTTCCATTTTCATCCTTTTCTTTTTGCCAGGTTTCGACTGCCATGCCGTTACAATGCGGTTCCCATGGTCACGTCTTCAGTTTCATCAAGCCCCCCTACACAATAATTGTTCCGGCTGAATTTCTTCACCCGGTAAAGCATATTATCTGCTGCATGCAAAAAATCCCAGCTGCGGTTTCCCTTGCGCGGGATTCCCCAACAGATTCCCTGCGAAATCGTCACTACCGGAAGTGCCTTGGAAAACCGGTGCTCCATTTCCAGTGCAAGTACACGTCTGCGCAGCTCCTCTGCATAGGAAACTGCCTGTTCCCATGTCACATTCGCATAGATAATGACAAACTCATCCCCTCCATACCGTGCACAGAATCCTTCCGCTTCCTCCACCAGATTACGGATTGTATTTGCGATACTTACCAGACACCGGTCTCCTTCCTGATGTCCGTAATTATCATTATATTCCTTAAAATAATCAATATCGAGTATTTCCATCGCAACCGGAATATCATTCTCCTGCGAATAGGCAAACACCTCTTCTGCATAATCATTCAGACGGAACCTGTTTGCCATACGCGTCAACGGATCCTGCTCGGAACGCTCCTGTAATACAAGATTCTTTCGTTCCGCCTTCATTCTGGCTTTGCGCATATTTTCCAGATTTTTGCGCAACGTAATCATACTCGAAAGCATGTTGCGCGTCACTACTTCATTCCGTTCAGACAATTCATAGTAAAGCCCTGCCGCCTGCAGATATTCCGCATTCTGGTTATGCTTCCGGTAAAATTTCATCTTCAGGGACAGAACTTTCAGCTGCAGATTAATGATCTTAAAATTCACCACCTGTGGTTCGATTACTTCAATGATACGCCAGAACGATTCATCCTGGTCCGTTTCCAGCAACACCAGACAACAACGGTAATAATCCGAAAAAAAGTCCAGTACCGTCAGATTATCCGGAAGATTCTGATGGATCATCTGAATACTCTCATTCCGCTTCTGTACATCTCCCATCTTGTGATAATAAATTACATCCACGATGTCGATAAACAGCCGCTCTGTAAGGGCAACCTGTTCCCAGCCATCTTTATGCAGATACTCCAGATATGGTTTTGCTTCCTCCAGACGATCCTGCAGGATCAGACATTCTGCCATATTTCCATAAAAAGCATACATATAAAAATTATACTTTTCATCCTTCTGTTTTGTCTGCAAAATCTGATAAGCTTCTAAAAAAGAATTCTCGGAATCTGCATAATGCCCACACTCCAGATACAATAACCCCATATTGATCAGAATCATAATCTTTTGCATTGGAAGATCATATGTATCACTGTCCTTAAGACCATTCATATAATAGTCAAGCGCAAGCGATGGATTTCCTCTGCTCATGGATGCGATTCCCAGAAAATTGTAACAACGCACCACAAGTTCCCATTCCTCTGCACGGTCCAGATACGTCAGTGCCTCTGTCATCATATGGAAAAAATGTGCTCCGTCATTTAATTCATAATAGATTTCCCCACCATAAAAGAAACCGAATCCCATCAGCTTTGGATCATCTGTTTTTCGTCCATACGCTATGATATCCCGACAGCATTCCAACACCACGTCCGCATTGGTTTCCCGATTTTCCAGAACTGTATGAATCCACTGTTGTACGGTTGTATTGTACTGGTTAAATTCCATATTTTATCCCTCTTAAGCTGAGATACCTCTTGATTATGTACGGTTTTTTCGCATAAAGCTCCAAAACCGTTTACATTTTATTGTATTAGAAAAAACTATGAATGTCAATCCAGCGTATCCATCGCCATCTGCGGAAGATATTCTTTCGGATCCACAGCTTTTCCATCTTTTTTCAGCTGAAAATAGACGTTACTGCCTTCGGTTGTATAATATTTTGTCGGCTCACTGACATATCCCAGCACCTGACCAGCTTCCGGCGTATCCCCTTTTGCAAAATTCAGTTCCTTCAACTGTCCGTAAACCGCAGCATATCCGTCACCCAGATCCTGTATCACCGTACATCCGGTTTCTTCATTTTCCTGAATATCCGTTATTTTTCCCGTTGCCATTGCAAACACTTTATCATTGACATTGCCACTGATCACCATGGCAGGATTGCATCGGTACTGCTCTAACGTGGGAAAATAAATGGTGGAATCCATGCTGTAATCCAGAAGAACATCTCCCTCAATTGGCCAGACCGCAGAACTCTTGTCAAAATGCTGTGTCACGGTGGCTGCTGTCTCTACTGTTTTTTCTTCGTCCTGTTTCTTCTCTTCCTCCTGCTGTGTTTCTTCCTGTTTCATTTTTTCCTGCTCTGCCAGCTTTAACGCCTGTTCTTCCGCTTTTTTCGTTGCATCTTCCACACTTATTTCCGGTTTCACTTCATAGGAAGCCGGTGCCTCCTGCTGGGTCTGTGCCGCAATTTCCTGTTCTGCTTCCCTGCGTTCTTTTCCTTTATCCGTGGCATATACACTGACAAATCCAATCACTCCCGCTACCAGACACGCGACAGTAGCTATATACTGTTGTTTTCTCATTTGGCTTACCTCCATCATCATTTCGTTTTATGGTCTTTGATGATAGTATGGACTGCCCACGCTGTTTTTATACAGCACTCCTGTGATCATAAATAATATTGGAGAGCTGTGCAAACTGCTCTAAAGAAAGTGCCTCTCCACGAATATTAACCGGTACGCCAAGTTTCTCAATACATGCCTGCAGTTCTTCTTTCGGAAGACCGAATGCACCATAATTGGCAAGCCCGTTTGCCAGTGTTTTCCTGCGCTGATTGAACGATGCCCGGATCACCTGAAACAGCAGTTTTTCGCTTTTTACGGTAACCGGCGGCTCACTATGACGTGTCAGACGGATCACGGCACTGCCGACTTTCGGCTGCGGCATAAAACAGCTTGGCGGAACATTGACTACGATTTCCGGTTTTGCGTAATATTGCACCGCCAGGGAAAGTGCGCCATATTCCTTGCTTCCCGGTCCTTCCTGCATACGATCCGCTACTTCTTTCTGTACCATGATCGTGATACTGTCGATCGGCACATGGCTTTCAAACAATCCCATGATGATCGGAGTCGTAATGTAATACGGAAGATTTGCAACGACCTTGATCGGTTTCCCGTTATTTTTTTCTTCCGCAAGCTTTGAAATATTTACTTTTAAAATATCTTCATTCAATACATCAACATTATTATATTCCGCAAGCGTATCTTTTAGAATCGGAATCAGATTGGTATCTATTTCCACTGCCACTACCGCGCGTGCCGCCTCACAGAGATATTGTGTCATGGTTCCGATTCCCGGACCGATTTCCAGCACAAAATCATCCTTTGTGATCTGCGCAGCTTCTATAATTTCCTCTAAAATTCCTGTATCAATCAAAAAATTCTGTCCAAATTTTTTCTGAAAATTAAACTGGTATTTCTGCAATACTGCAATCGTGTTCTTAGGATTTCCTAATGTAGCCATGTTATTCCTCTCTTTCTATAATCGAAAAAGAGCTGCCTCCGTGGTTTAAGAGACAGCTCTTCGTTTCGTTTTATTATGTGATTAGCCCTGAGAGATTGCTCCAGTTGGGCAAACACCAGCACATGTACCACAATCAACACAACTATTTGCATCGATCTCGTACTGAGAAGCACCTGCAGAGATTGCTCCTACAGGACACTCGCCTGCACATGTACCACAGCTAACGCATGAATCAGAAATAACGTATGCCATAATAAAATCCTCCTTATGAATAATGATCATTATTGCCTTATTGGCTTAATGGTATTCTAGTACAAACCCGTCCAAAGCGCAAGCATTTCGGCAAATGTATTTAATTTGATGCATGATCATAAGAAAAATTTTATCGTTCCAGATTTGCAAACTTCGTGTATTCCGGCAGCCATGCGAGGTTCACCGTACCGATCGGACCATTACGCTGTTTGGCGATAATGATTTCTGAAATTCCTTTCAGTTCAGTATCCTTGTTATAATAATCATCACGATAAATAAACATCACGACATCGGCATCCTGCTCGATCGCTCCGGATTCTCGCAGATCGGAGAGCATCGGACGATGATCCGGTCTCTGCTCTACTGCACGGGAAAGCTGGGACAAAGCAAGCACCGGTACATTCAGTTCACGGGCAAGTGCTTTCAGGGAACGGGAGATGTCCGAAATCTCCTGCTGCCGGCTGTCTGTACTCCTGCCGGACCCAGACATCAACTGCAGATAGTCAATGATGATAAGTTTCAGATCATGCTCCAGCTTATATTTACGGCATTTACTGCGCATCTCGGAAATACTGATTCCTGGCGTATCATCAATGATCAGTTCGGAATCCCCTATGATTCCGGCTCCTTCGACGAGTTTCGCCCAGTCAGCATCCGACAGATTACCGGTACGAAGTGCCTGTGCATCTACACGGGATTCCAGGGAGAACAGTCGGTTTACCAGCTGCTCCTTCGACATTTCCAATGAAAATATCGCCGTGCACATGTTTTCATGAAATGCCACATACTGTGCAATGTTTAAAACAAACGCTGTCTTTCCCATAGACGGACGGGCTGCAATCAATACCAGATCCGATGGCTGTAATCCCGCTGTCCGGTAATCCAAATCAATAAACCCTGTCGGTATTCCCGTAACATTTCCGTCCTGCTGTGACGCTTTTTCAATCTTTTCCAGTGCGTTCATGACAACCTGACGAATCGGCACATAGTCTCCACCGGTACGGCTTGACAACAATGCAAAAATATCATGTTCGGTCTTATCCAGAACACTTTCGAGCGATTCTTTGCCCGCATAGCACTCATTCTCTATCTCTTCCGTGACCCGGATGAGTTTCCGCTTCATGGAATTTTCTTTTACAATATTACAATAATATTTGACATTCGCGGATGTCGGAACCGCACGCACCAATTCTCCAACGAATTCCAGACTGGAGACTTCCTGTGGTACATCCTTTTCCTTGAGTTTATTCTGCAGTGTAACCAGATCCACCGGCTGTCCGCTGCTGTACAATTCGATCATCGCATCAAAGAGAATTCCATACTGCTTGTGATAAAAATCTTCCTGCAGAAGGATCTCCATGGCTGTGACAATGGCATCCTGATCCATGATCATGGAACCAATGACCGACTGCTCGGCTTCCAGACTGTTCGGCATCACCCGCTTGATCAGCGTTTCTTCCAAGCGAACTTCCTCCTATTCCTCAACAACCTGAACACGCAGTGTTGCGGTTACCTTTGGATGAAGCTTCACCGGAATCTCATAAGTTCCAAGAGCCTTGATGGATTCGCCCAGCTGCATCTTCTTTTTATCCAGATCCAGCCCTGCCTGCTCTTTTGCAGCCTGTGCAATTTCCTTGGTGGAAACAGACCCGAAAATACGTCCGCCCTCACCGGATTTGATCTTTACAACAACTTTCTTTGTTCCGATCTCTTCCGCCAGTTCCTTTGCGTGCTCTAAATTTTCAGCTGCCACTTTGTCTGCATGCTGATTCTGCAATTTGAGGTCATTCAGATTCTTTGTCGTTGCCTCTACTCCAAGTTTCTTCGGCAGAATTGCATTGCGTGCATAACCGTCACTCACATTTACGATTTCGCCCTTTTTCCCAAGAGCTTTCACATCCTGTAATAAAATTACTTTCATTCCTGTATATCTCCTTCTTCAAGCATTTCATCAATGGTCCGCATAATGGCATGTTTTGCCTCGGAAATCGTACATCCCGTCAACTGTGCACCAGCCACATTCAAATGACCGCCGCCACCCATTCGTTCCATGATTAACTGTACATTGATCTCATCAATGGAACGCGAACTGATGTATATTTTTCCTGCGTACTCTGTCAGCACAAAAGATGCCTTGATTCCTATTATATTGAGCAGCTCATTTGCTGCCTGCGCGCCGACAATCGTCGGACTTTCCACGTCCTCACTCGGACAGACAGAAATTGCAAATGCCCCACGGTATACTTCCGCATGACGCACTGCCTCCGCACGGGCTTTATAGCATGCCATATCATTTCGCAGCATTTTACGCACACGGGTCACTTCTGCCCCGGAGCGTCTGAGATATGCTGCCGCCTCAAATGTACGGACACCTGTTTTGGTCATAAAGTTATTGGTATCAATCAAAATACCTGCATAAATGCAGTCTGCCTCTGCCGGAGAAAGCTTGAATCCCTCCTGGAAGTACTGTAAAACTTCTGCTACCATCTCACAGGCAGAAGACGCATACGGCTCAATATAGGACAGAAGCGGATTTTCAATCACTTCGCTGCCCTGACGGTGATGATCAAACACAACGATCGTATCTGTGCGCGTGAGCAGTTCCGGGCACTCCGTATAACTTGGCCGGTTGGTATCTACCACCATAACCAGGGAATTGCGGCTTACTTCCTCGATTGCAATCTCACTGTTGATAAACATGTCTTCCGGATAGCCTTTTTCCGGAGTAAAACATTCCATAAGCGGCCGGATGGAAGTTGTTGGCTCATTGATCACGATCTGTGCCTTTTTTCCAAGCACACGGGCTGCACAGAAAATTCCAATTCCCGCACCAAGGGAATCGACATCTGTCAGGCTGTGCCCCATGATAATCACGTTCTCACGGCTCTCAATAATTTCATGCAGCGCATGTGCCTTGACCCTCGCTTTTACACGGGTGTTGCGCTCCACCTGTTTTGCCTTGCCGCCAAAATATGCAATATCCTCACCATTTTTGACAACGACCTGATCCCCGCCTCGTCCGAGTGCCAGATCAATTGCCGCACGTGCCTGCTCATAGTTTTCGTTATAAGAAGTCCCCTTGATCCCGACACCGATACTCAGCGTGACCGCCATCTCATTGCCCACTTTGACCGTCTTGACATCTTCAAGTACACTGAACCGGTCGTCCATAAGCTTCTGTAAATATTTATACTTAAATACCACAAAATACTTGTCTTTTTCAATTTTGCGGACAAGCGCATCCATCTTTGAAAAATACTGGTTCACTTTCCTGTCGACAAGGGCAATCAGAAGTGATCGCTTCACATCCTCGATACTGTCAAGTGCCTCGTCATAGTTATCAATGTAAACAAGTGCCGATACCTGTTTCTGATCCAGATTCTCCTGTCTGCAGTGCTGCAGTTCCGTCTCATCAAACAGATACAATGCCGTCAGGAATTCATCGGAACCTTTCACATCAATTTCTTTACTCTCCTCCATGATATCGTCAAAATAAATACGATTCAGGGAAATCCGGAAAATGCGCTCCTTTTTTTCAATTGTTATATCCTGTGCATCCTCATGTTTCTGAAGAAACTCACGGGTAATATTGGAAAAAAGGGTTGTAATTGATTTATGATAGTTTCTCCCCACTCCCGTCAGTTCGGAAAAACGTTCATTCACCCAGAGAATTTTCCCCGTATAATCCAGCAGCGCATATGGAATTTCAAACTCATTCAAAAGCTTTTTTTGTACCGTTGCATACTGTGTGGCAAAATTGATAATTTCATTTGCAAGCCGGGGTCTGGTATTATAATATAAGCCCAGTTCCAGTACAAAATAGACAGCAATAAATACCGTCAGCAAAAAGCCTGCCGTCACATCGTAAAAATAAAGCCCCACATCTGCGAGTGTCATCGGGATCGTCAGCCACAATGGCCAGCAGAGATATGATCTCAGTTTTCCCTTAAACCGAACCTTTGATTTCATTTACGCTCCTGTTCTTTCCACATCATCGCCCAACTGTGGAATATACCCCCACATCAATAATCTATAGTATAACATTTTCCCTGTGCAAAATAAAGACCTTACTGAGATAACAAAAACTGCCCCATTTTCATGGAGCAGTTTCGTCCAATGCATCACAGATGTATCTGTGTTATCCGTTTTCTTTTGCAATTTCCACAATGGATTTGCTCAGTCCTGCAATCCCCTGAATATCCGATGGGATAATAATCTTGGTTGCCTGACCGTCTGCTGCCTTGGCAAATGCCTCCAGACTCTTAATCTGAAGTACCGCATTATCCGGAGCAGCTTCTTTGAGCATACGCAGACCATCTGCATTGGCCTGCTGGATCTTTAATGTAGCCTCTGCCTGACCTTCTGCCTCTTTGATGGTTGCTTCCTTCTGTGCCTCGGCACGCAGGATTGCAGCCTGTTTTTCAGCCTCTGCATCGAGAATTGCAGACTCCTTATTTCCTTCTGCAACCAGAATTGTAGATTTTTTCTCACCTTCTGCACGCAGAATGGCTTCACGCCGCTCGCGCTCTGCCTTCATCTGTTTCTCCATGGCATCCTGAATTGCCTTTGGCGGAATAATGTTCTTTAACTCCACACGATTTACTTTGATACCCCACGGATCTGTTGCCACATCCAGCGTTGCACGCATCTTTGTGTTAATGGTCTCACGCGATGTCAGTGTCTCATCCAGTTCCAGATCACCAATGATATTACGAAGCGTCGTAGCAGTCAGATTTTCAATTGCCATGATTGGATTTTCCACACCGTATGCATACAGCTTTGGATCCGTGATCTGAAAATATACAACTGTATCAATCTGCATTGTTACGTTATCTTTTGTGATTACCGGCTGTGGTGGGAAATCAACCACCTGTTCCTTCAACAATACCCTTTTTGCAATACGGTCAATAAACGGCACCTTAAAATGCAGCCCTACCGACCATGTGGTAAGATACCCTCCAAGTCTCTCCACAACTACCGCATGCGCCTGTGGAACAATTTTCACACAGTTCACAATAACGACCAATGCAATGATCACTACAATGAGAATTACAACAGGCATAACTTTTTCCTCCTTTACCTATACCTTTTCTACTATAAGTTTGACACCACTGATTGCCAGAATTTTTGCTTCTTCTCCCGGTTCAATGATCTCATTATCATTACGGGTACGCACCGTCCACTCCTGTCCATGAACAACTGCCATCCCGGTCTGATCCATATTACTGACGCGCTCGGAAATCCGTATATTTTCCCCAATCAGGCTATCCGCGTTTGTTCTTTGCATTTTGGCATTTACATATTTACGCGCCCACGGTCTTGTCGCAGCAAGCAAAAGAATGGATACCACTAAGAATACCAGAAACTGCACCACCGGATTTACCCCTGCCATTGCCATAACCAGTGCCGCAAGTGCACCTGCGGCAAACCATATGCACGTTAGTCCGATTGTTGCAAGTTCTCCCAGAACAAACACAATCAAAAGTACTATCCAAAGCAATTCATACGGATTCATCGCTCTTATAATTATCATAGACTCTCCCTCTTTTCTGCCACTTTTTTATTTTGGCGAATGCACAGAATACATACCGGCATTTTCCATCCGGATCACAAATGCTTTTGCAAATCCGGCTGCTTTTGCATAATGCTGAATCTGTGGCTGTTGCACCAGTTTTAAGTCCCATCCATGCATCTGCACGATTTTTGACACGATGGAAAGTCCAAGTCCGTTTCTCCCATCGCTTACCCGCGCTTTGTCCCCACGCGTAAAAGGATCAAACAAATGCTGCGCCTGTTCCTCTGGAATCAAAATTCCGCTGTCTGCCACCAATACATAAATCCGCTCCAGCTCCCTATAAGCAAACAGTCCGATTCTTGTTCCCTTTGGATTGTGCTGCATGGCATTTGTCAGAAGGTTTGTCACTACACGGGATAACTGAAGTTCATCCGCCCAGACCGGTATCGTTTCCTCCGGAATATCTGCTGTCAGTGTCATTCCGTTTTCTTCCATCTCTGCATACAGCATTGCCGCATTTTCTCTGAGAAGTTCACACAAATCAAGCATTTTTCCATTTAATGCAAACCCTTCACTATCCAGTTTTACATATTCAAACAGCAAATTGATCAGATTTCCGATCCGAACCGATTTATTCTGGATGGCGTTCAGATATTCCTGCTGTTTTTCCGGTTCCTGTACCATATGATCCGCCAATGCTTTTGCGTAACCGGATACGGTCGTGACCGGTGTCCGAAGATCATGTGCGATATCGGAAAGCATCAGATTCCGCTTGCGGTCAAACTCTCTCTGCTGCTGTTCGCGCTCCTCCTGGATCTGATGAAACTCCGCCATCACAATCCGCGCGAACGTTATCGCACCCAAAATATAAGGAAGCAGCATACACACCATTAACAGCAGAAGAACCACAAACAGCAGGATGGCTTTCCATCCTTCCATCTCCTGTACGACGACGGAACTCCTTGTCGCCGGAAGTGCATTGCCCAGCCAGTCCTGTAACCTTTCCCCTGTCCACTGCATCATTCCCTGCAGCGGTGATGGCAAAAGCATCCGGACGGCATTTACTATCAGCAATAACAGAACACATATGATAAAAATAAACAGATCCGTCTTTCCAACGGATGACTGCCTCTGGTAATCCGGGAAAAAAACTTTCATCACCACAGGCATAACCGCCTGGCTGATCAAAAAACTGATCAGCGACTGTGCAACTGTCACCAGTACAAGGATATAAATAAACCGTTTGATCAAAAATGCCTGTAAATCACGCATTGCTATTTCTCCAGTCGATAGCCCAATCCGCGGATGGTTCGAATATAAGCTGCCGGGTCTTCATCAAGTTTTGCCCTCAGCTTGCTGATGCAGACCATAATATTATTGTCTGCAACCACATAAGTGTCACCCCATCCCTGTTCATAGATCTGTTGTTTGGTAAACACTTTTCCCGGATGCTTCATAAATAACTCCATGATCCGGTACTCTACCGAAGTCAGTTCAATCGGTTCTCCATTTTTTTTGAGTACGCAGCCTTCCGGATCCAGTTCCAGATCCCGGACGGTCAGTATATCGGATGACAGTTCCGCTGTCCCCAGCGCATAAAACCGACGGATATTTGAATTGACACGTGCTACTGCCTCCAAAGGATTGAACGGTTTTGCCAGATAATCATCTGCCCCGAGATTTAACCCCAGAATCTTCTCGGAATCCGCATCCTTTGCCGAAAGTATCATAACGGGAATATTGCTTGTTTTGCGTAATTCCTGTAACACATGGTATCCGTCCATCTATCACTGTCATAACTGCTGTCATAATCATAGGAACTGCCTGCCTGATTATCCGATCCATGTAAGGAACCGGTTGCACTGCTGATGTTGCCCGAAGCAGCTCCGCTTCCCCCTGCAATCAGTGTCAGCAACAGGCTGATCAGAATACATTTCCAATAATTTCGTTTAAATGTTGCTTTCGCCCTTCCCTTTAATTGTGCGCGACTCCACATATCAAATTCCTCCATTTCCTTTTGATGATATCATCATAACACCAAATCCTTATCTTAAAAATCGCTGCACCTTAACGTTACCTTAACAACGTGTATTTAATTTGCCTGTTTCTTCTTCGGCAAAAGAAGGCTCAACAGAAGGGAAACAACAAACACTCCTGCCACGGCATTTCCATTGAAGATATCTCCCACTTCTTTCGGAAATGCGGAAAAGAAGTTGCCGGATGTCTGTGTCAGGCCAACCCCGATACAAAAAGAAAGGGAAACAATAATCATTGTACGGTCATTAAATTCGCAATTTTTTAACATTTTGATCCCCTCATACATGATTGAACCAAACATCATAACGGTACATCCGCCGAGAATAACCGCCCCGATCATTCCTTCATACCCAAGCTCCGGGTTGGTACATATGATCAGCAGACTTCCGAGAAATGTAAAACTGACGCCCATTACGATCGGCAGTTTCGAGCCAATTTTCCAGATCGGATATAACTGCATGCAGGTTCCGATTCCCGAAGCAAACATCGCACACTGCAGAATCTGTGTAATTTCCGCTGCTGTAAGGTGTTCCCCACTGCCCCGAACCAGAGCTGCTACAAACATGGCAAGCACATGTTGAAGGCCAAACGGAATTGCTTTTCTCATGTATAGACAAAGACAGTTTATCATCTTATTGCCCATAGTGTCAAACAGGATTTCCCGGTTGCGGTATAATTATCATCTGTGCTATACTATGAACAATTAGCGTGTGAAAGCGTACAAAAGAGGAGGATTTATTTATGACATCTGCACAAATATGCATCATGATTGCCATTATCGTATACCTTATTGGTATGATCTATATTGGTTTCCGATGTTCCAAGAAAAACAACAGTACTGACGATTTCTATCTGGGTGGCAGAAAACTCGGTCCTTTCGTAACCGCGATGAGTGCCGAAGCTTCCGACATGAGCAGCTGGCTTCTGATGGGACTTCCGGGCGTTGCTTACCTCACCGGAATTTCAGATGCCGGATGGACAGCAATCGGACTGGCTGCCGGTACATACATTAACTGGCTGATCGTTGCCAAACGTATCCGCCGCTATACGCACACCTGCAACAATTCCATTACCATCCCATCGTTCTTCAGCAACCGCTATCACGATGAAAAAAAGATGCTGCAGGTCATTGCTGCTATTTTTATTGTTATCTTTTTTATTCCTTATACGGCCTCTGGATTTGCCGCATGCGGAAAACTTTTTTCCAGCTTATTCGGGGTAAAGTATCTGACCGCCATGATCATCAGTGCTATCGTAATTGTGGCATACACGACACTTGGCGGATTTCTTGCTGCTTCCACAACGGACTTTATCCAGAGTATCATCATGTCGGTTGCTCTGATTGTAGTTCTGATCTTTGGTGTAGAAACTGCTGGCGGTATCGGTGCCGTTATCCACAACGCCTCCGAGCTTCCGGGATATCTCTCCATGACACTTTCCTATGATGTAAACACCGGAAAGGCCGCTCCTTACAGTGCCCTGACCATTGTTTCCACTGCCGCATGGGGACTTGGATATTTCGGTATGCCGCATATCCTGCTCCGCTTTATGGCAATCGAGGATGAGAAAAAACTGAAACTGTCCCGCCGCGTTGCAACCATCTGGGTCGTAATCTCCCTGTTCGTTGCCGTCTTTATCGGTGTGATCGGTTATACCATGAGCAAAGTCGGCGCACTGGAGATGCTGACCGGATCGAATTCCGAAACCATTATCGTAAAAATTTCCGCCCTGCTCTCCCAGCACGGTGTGATATTTGCCCTGCTTGCGGGTGTGATTCTCGCCGGCATTTTAGCTTCCACCATGTCCACTTCGGACTCGCAGCTGCTGGCTGCATCTTCTGCGGTTTCTTCCGACATTCTCGGTGCTTTCCGCAAAGATTCTTCCAACAAAAACGGAAGCATGGCAGCCGCAAGAATTACACTCCTTGTAATTTCTGTCGTTGCCGCATTCATTGCCAGAAATCCGGACAGTTCCGTATTTGCCATCGTTTCTTTCGCCTGGGCTGGATTCGGTGCCGCATTCGGACCGGTTGTTCTGTTTTCCCTGTTCTGGAAACGTACCAACAAATGGGGCGCACTTGCCGGTATGGTCTGCGGGGGTTCCATGGTATTTATCTGGAAATACCTGATCCGCCCGCTCGGTGGTATCTGGAACATCTATGAACTGCTTCCTGCATTCCTGATTGCCTGCGCTGCGATCGTAATCGTCAGTCTGCTGACACCAAAACCTTCCAAAGAAATCGAAGAGGAATTTGACCGGGTCGCACAGATGAAATAAATCTTTTAACTTTGTATACCAAAAATGTCGGTAGATATCTGACAGATATCTACCGACATTTTTAATTCTTATTTTCAATTATGCTTTGATCCTAGCGGCGGATCTTTACAGACTTCACACTGCTGTATGGACTGTAATACTTTGTTCCATCTACAGTAACATAGCTGCGGATCTTGTAATAATAAGTTCCTTTGGTGAGTTTTGCCCTTGTATAAGACTGCATCTCACCATCTTTTGTAGCCGCAATCTTCTTGTATCCATAATCATATGCTCCCTTGGAGCGGTAGATTTCATAGCCGGTAACGGAAGTACCTGGCAGCCATGTGATACGGACTTTTGATCCGTGTGCACGCAATCTTGTGATAACCGGCTTCTCCGGCTTAATAATAAAGCTTGTCTTTGCAGATCCCGTATAATTACCGGTTCCCACTACCATAACAGCAGCTTTTCCCGGTGCACCATTGTCACTATAATTCAGATAGTAATCCGAACCTTCTTTTAAAACAATGTTATTTAATGTAACGGTAACTTCCGGTTTTACGGAAGATCCCGTATAACTTTGTGTTGCAATTTTGCTGATCACTGCATTTGCAAGATTATTGGATGAAACCGTTGTATTTCCGTTTCCATGATTTACAATACGGAAATAAACTGTTCTGCTTCCATAATAATTTCCGATTCCGTTAATTGTTACGGATGCAGTACCGATATTGCGGTTGTTGCTGTAAGTAAGTGTATAATCTCTTCCCTCGTACAGATAGCCGCCATTCAGCCATACCGATACAGACGGACGAATATCATATCCGGTGTATGTCTGATCAACGATTGTACCTACCGAAGCATTTGGAATATAGTACGAATAGGTATTATTGCTGTTATTTGTTCCTGTTACCTGAACCGGAATCTGCAGAGGAATTCTTCCATCCGGACGATTCAGTGTCAGTGTTGTGGAACCTGCAGTATTTGCGATCAGTTTTGTTCCGCTGATATAGGCAACCGCAGTATTGGATACATACATATTCAGTCCCTGTACAATCGGACAGTTTGCATTGCTTGGCCAGTGATTAGATACTTTAATGTTTTCATAGCATCCAGATAAATCAATGGTCTGACCCGCAGACATCTGAATGTAATTTCCAATGGATGACGGAACAACAATCTGATCTGAGGTAATATTGCTTTCCGCAATCTGAATATTGTTTACCGTTGTCGTCTGGTTGTTCGGTGTTGTATAGGATGTTCTGGTTACCGTGTTGGCAAATTCCTCTACCCAGTAATGGTAGCCATTGTAATATACATGTCCGATTCCGACAGCTGTAAACTGGCTGTTTAACATATTTCTACGCTGTTCCTGTCCGGAATAATTTGCATTGTCTTCCCGCATTGCGTTGTGAAGTGCAGATGCGGAAGAATAATTCACACCGATATTCTCTGCATACACTCCCGCATAGACACCGTTTTCACTGTAAGCAGTATAATAATTTGTGCCATTTGGTCTGGTGTGTGAATACGAAAGTGCAATCTCTGCTGCACGTTTCATGGCTACCTGCTCCAGTGCATAGTCGTAAGTAAGCGGCTGCAGATTATTACAATATGTCTTCGTGTAATTGTTTGCATCCCAGTACCATGCATCGGATGAATTTCTGCGCATACTGTTGATCATGCCATAGACATTTCTGGCATCCGTCTGTCCGTATGTAACCTGAATACTTACGTTCCGTGTACCGGTTGTTGCAGCCATCACATTGCCCGCATACCCCAGTGGAAGCAGTGAAACAATCAGGACAAACGCAAGCAGACGCCTGAGTACATTGTGCGTTTTGGTTTTTCTCATAATCTTGATCCCTTCCTTTATTTTAAAATTTTGTTATCCCTATTGTACGCTTTTTAGCGGCTTCCCGCAATGATAATTTCATAAAGTTTGCTTGACAAGCATAACAGAAAAGCTATACTCTAATTAGCAAACAGGTGGGTGCGCAACTCGTTTCTGCGGGCTGTCGTTTTGTCGGGGACACCGTTCGCAATTTCTAGTCTGCCTAAGAGGGAATCTTCGAAACGTTTATTACGCCCACTCCCCATTTGTCTTGATATTTACTTTATTTTCAATATGTCACTCTGTGACTGCGCAAATAGAACCGTGGGCATGCTTATTCGAAGCTTCCCTCTAAGGCAGACACGAACCCGCTCAGACGGTGTCCCCGGCAGACCGACAGACCGCAGAAACTGTTGAACGTTGGACGGACAGCAAATCATCGAAAAAGGCAGAAGCAGATTCCTGTAAATTCGTAATTCTGGATAATTGCGCGTCCGACCGTGTAAGCGGCGGCAGGCGCAGAAGAGCGTTTCGCAATCGCCTGATTTATTTTATGTATCAACAGTATAACAGTGTAACCTTTTTTTTACAAGATGCATACTATGAATCAAATGCAGCTGTCTGGAACTGTTTGATGCCACTGCGAAGAAACGTGGCAGGTTTTCTGGCAGGAAGAGAGGGAGATCATGTATGGATCAGAATAGAGTGGAAAATCAGGTGGATGAGGGAACGCTTCAGATTCACCTGACAAATGCTTCGACGGGAATTCCGGTGAAAGGAGCAAGGATTACCATATCTTATACGGGAGGTCCGCAGCAGGTGCTGGAGGAGGTGGATACCGACGATTCTGGAAACACTGAGAAGATTACGCTTGATGCTCCTCCACTGGAGTACTCCATGGAGCCGGGTGAAAACCAGCCATATGCGGAATATACGATCAAGGTGCAGGCCACAGGCTATCGGGACATTACGGTTTCGGCGATCAATATCCTGTCCGGGGAAGATGCGACGCAGGAAGTGGTAATGGAGGCACAGGATGCGCCGGGCGATCCGATTGATACGATCGTGATTGATGCACATACCCTGTATGGAGAATATCCACCGAAAATTCCGGAGAGTGAGATTAAGACGGTGGAAGAAACCGGAGAAATTGTCTTAAGCCGTGTAGTAATTCCGGAATATGTTGTGGTACATGACGGAGCACCGGGAGATTCCACAGCTCCGAATTATTATGTGCGCTATCGTGATTATATTAAAAATGTAGCTTCCAGTGAAATCTATGCGACCTGGCCGGATGCCACAATCCGTGCCAATGTGCTGGCTATTATGTCATTTACTTTAAACCGGGTTTATACGGAATGGTACCGGGGCAAAGGGTATGTGTTTACCATCACATCTTCCACGGCATACGATCACAAATTTATTTACGGAAGAAATTTCTTCCAGAGTATTTCACAGGTAGTGGATGAAATGTTTGAAAATTATCTGTCCCGGCCAAATGTCCGTCAGCCAATTCTGACACAGTACTGTGACGGACAGAGAGTGACCTGTCCGGACTGGATGTCGCAGTGGGGAAGCAAATATCTGGGTGATCAGGGATATTCTGCCATTGATATTCTGCGCAGTTATTACGGAAATGATATGTATATTAATTCCGCGGAGGGAATTTCCGGGATTCCGGCATCCTGGCCGGGATATGATCTGGGCGTGGGAGCAAGCGGACCAAAGGTACGTCAGCTGCAGGAACAGCTGGCAAGAATTTCGCGTGCTTATCCGGCGATACCGACGATTACGGCGGACGGAGTTTACGGATCAAGGACGAGGGAAGCGGTGGAAAAGTTTCAGTCGGTTTTCGGACTTCCGGTAACCGGTATTGTGGACTATCCGACCTGGTATAAAATTTCAGATATTTATGTTGCGGTTTCCCGTATCGCAGAACTTGTATAAAAGAGAGGAAAAATACGGATGAAAAATTATAAAATTACCGTGTCATATGATGGCACCAGATATAAAGGATGGCAGGTATTAAAAAGCACCGATGCAACCATACAGGGAAAGCTGCAGATGGTGCTTTCGGCGCTTGCCGGGCATCCGGTGGAAGTGATCGGTTCCGGAAGAACCGATGCCGGAGTTCATGCAATCGGGCAGGTGGCTAATTTCCATCTGGACGAACATTTTTCGGCAGAGGAAATTTTTGAAGATCTGAACCGGCACCTTCCGGAAGATATCGCAGTGACAAAAATAAAGGAGGTCGATGACCGGTTTCACAGCAGATATCAGGCTGTGGAAAAGACCTACCGTTACCGGATACGGACAAGTCCGGTGCCGAATGTATTTGAACGAAAATTTTTGTATCAGTATGGACAAACGCTTGATGTGGATAAAATGAAAAAAGCGGCACAGGCACTTGTGGGAACGCATGATTTTGCTTCTTTTTGCGGAAACCGTCATATGAAAAAATCAACGGTCCGTACCATTTTTTCCATTGATCTGGTGGAAAGAGACGGTGAGATTGAGATCCTGTATTGTGGCAATGGATTTTTACAGAACATGGTAAGGATTCTCACGGGAACATTGATTGAAGTGGGAAGAGGCGAACGGGCTCCGGAAAGTATGCCGGCACTTCTTAAGGCAAAGGAACGGAAGCAGGCGGGCTATACGGCACCGCCGCAGGGATTACGATTGGAGAAAGTGACATATGAGACAATGGATGGTCGCTGCTAAAAAAGCGGATTTTTATGCGATTGCAGAGAAATTTCATGTGGATCCGGTTGTGGCAAGGATTATCAGAAACCGCGAGGTAATCGGAGAAAAAAATATCCGGATTTATCTGGGTGGGAACCTTTCGGACCTGTCAGATCCGCATCAGATGAAAGATATGGACCGGCTGGTGGAGATTCTTGCACAAAAGATCCGGAAACAGGCGCATATCCGGATTATCGGCGATTATGATGTGGATGGTGTGACTTCCTCCCATCTGTTTCTGACGGCTTTGCGGCGTGTGGGAGCAAAAGTGGACGTGGTTATTCCACACCGGATACAGGACGGATATGGGCTGAGCCTGCATTTATTACAACAGGCGAAAGAAGATGGTGTGGATACAATTCTGACCTGTGATAACGGTATTGCCGCTATCGATGAGATTGCGTGGGCAAAAGCACAGAAAATGACAGTACTTGTGACCGACCACCATGCAGTCCCGTTTGAAGAACATGAGGGCAGAAGAACAGAGAAAAAGAGTCTGGCAGATGCCGTGGTAAATCCGCATCAGCAGGACTGCAGGTATCCGTATAAAGAGCTGTGCGGCGCCGGTGTGGCATGGAATGTCATCCGTGTATTGTATGAAAATTATGATATGGACAAAAGAGAAGCGGAAGATCTGCTGGATTTTGTTGCTATGGCAACTGTCTGTGATGTCATGTCGCTCACCGGGGAAAACCGTATCCTGGTAAAAGAGGGATTAAAGAGAATCCGTCATACGAAAAACATCGGATTGCAGGCACTTATGCAGGCATGCAATGTACAGCCGGAGAATATCAGTGCATACCATTTTGGTTATGTCTTAGGACCATGTGTCAATGCAACCGGCAGACTTGACACGGCAAGGCATGCCCTTCGGCTGTTTGAGACCGGGCAGGAAACGGAGGCAGAAGAGATTGCCCGGGATCTGGTTGATCTGAATCAGGAACGCAAGGAGTTGACACTGCAGGGCGTGGAAATGGCAAAGAAACTCTGTGAGGAAGGTGGATATGAGAATGATCCGGTACTTGTTCTGTTTCTGCCGGATGTCCACGAAAGCATTGCAGGACTGATTGCCGGAAGAATCCGGGAAATGTATAACCGGCCGGTATTTGTGCTGACGCGGGGAGAAGAGGGAGTCAAAGGCAGCGGAAGATCGACTGAAAATTATTCCATGTATGAAAATATGTGTGGATGTGCGGAACTGTTTACAAAATTTGGCGGACATCCGATGGCGGCAGGGTTATCCCTTCCAGAAGAAAATGTGGAAAAATTCCGCAGAAAAATTAATGAAAACTGTCCGCTTACGGTGGAGGAAGTCTGCCCGGATATTCACATTGACATGGCCATGCCGGTGGGATATGCGAGTACGGAACTGGTCCATCAGTTTGCACTTTTGGAGCCGTTTGGAAAAGACAATCCATCTCCACTGTTTGCAGACCGGAATCTGTCCATCAGCCGCATGTGGGTGATAGGAAAGAACCGGAATGTTCTTCGGATGAGTGTTCTTTCGGAATACGGACAGCCGGTTCCGGTTATTTTCTTTGGGGATGTGGAGACGTTGTTTGCATATTTTACCGAAAAGTTTGGTCAAAAAGAGGTGGAGAATGCGCTGCATGGCAGAAAAAACCGGATTTTATTTTCTATGGTGTATACAGCAAAGATTGATTTTTATCAGGGAAATGAAAATCTGCAGCTTGAGATGAAATATTATCGCTGATTCCATTGAAAAAACGGGAAAGAAATTGTAAAATAAATGCAATGGAGGGCAAGTAATGTTCGGAAAAAAGAAACAAAAACAGGAAACACTGGTACGGATGAGAAACCTGGCACAGCTGGATGAAGGCTTTTTTGCCCATATGAAGGACGGAAAAGATATGTTTGATGCAACCGCAAGGGAAATCAGAGAAACATATCAGCAGCTGGGAGCCGGAATCACCCAGATACAGGAAAATATAAAAGAAGCATCACAAATGGCAGCAGACAACGGAGAAAAGGAGCAGGAGCTGACCGGACAGCTGGCGTCATATCAGGAGCAGGAAGTACAGTCATCGGAAAAAAGAGAGCAGATGCTGCAGAATTTTGCACAGATCGAACAGGAGATGGCACAGCTGGTGGAGGAAAACAAACATTTCACCACGCCATCCAAATTCCTGAACGAATTTCCGGTTGCACTCAAGGCGGAAAATGAAAAGACCCGAGAGGAACTGGAAAAGATGCAGGATTGCGGAAAGCAGATGGGAGTGCTTGCCCTCAATGCGGCGATTGAAGCCGGGCGTATGGGAGAGGGAGGAAAACAGTTTGTTACGGCGGCAGAAACGATCCGTGTATCTGCGGGAACGTATGATGAGCTGATTGATCAGGCACATAAGAGGCTGGCAGATTCGGATGAAAGAATTGCAGAGCTGGAAGAGCAGGTACACCGGATGGTTACATTGCTGAAAGAAAACAATGTGGCAATGACCAAACTGATGAAATCCTGTCAGGAGGCTGCGCGTCAGGCACAGGAATGGAATCGTTTAAAACCATGTCCAAATTTCAAAGAGATGGAAAACCAGATTGTTGTGCTTCGCAATGCAGATGAGGAAATTGCCAAATCCGAGGAACGCAACCGGATGCAGATGGAGGATTTTACAGAAGAAATGGAGAGTCAGAAGAAAAATTTTGATGAACTTCTTCAATCCATGGAAACCGTGTACCGGCATGCGGCAGAACGCAAAAAATAAAAGGAAAAAGAAAAAAGAAAAGGAGCTGACCAGAGAGGCCAGCTCTTTTATTATTCCACAGAAAAATTGTTATCGGTTTTGGATGAGGTGGCGGCAGCTTTAGCACGCGCCCAGTTGTGGCGGTAAACCACATGGTACATGACTGCGGCAAGAACAAATGCACAACATACATCAAAGAAAGAATGCTGTTTGATAAACATCGTTGCCAGAATGATGCTGACCGTCAGAATCAGTGTCAGGAGACAGACCAGCTTGTTTTTGCGCAGCTTTTTATTGTGTGTCACCGCAAGATAAATGCCGAGCGAATTATATACATGGATACTCGGAAACAGATTCGTCGGAGTATCACCGGCATATAGGCGTTCACAGAGCATGGTGCACAGATTGTGGTGTGTGAAATAGGTCGGACGCAGATACTGACCGTTCGGGTATACCGTGGAGATGATTAAAAAGATTGTCATTCCGGTAAACAAAAACGCACACAATTTATAGTAATCTGTTTTATTATGTAATGCCATATAGGCGATGCCCCATCCGACAAAAGGAAACCAGAGCAGATAAGGGATGACAAAGTATTCACAAAACGGAATATAATCATCAATCGGTACATGGATGACATGAAAATGTGTCGTGACGGTTTTTTCTACATAGTTAA
>OMAL01000395.1_pt1 | contig 31228 bp, 25 predicted proteins | sample 1644711 | NCBI WGS metagenome assembly OMAL01 (sample SAMEA103958122, study PRJEB25191) | human gut metagenome | biome: human-associated habitat [ENVO:00009003]; feature: intestine environment [ENVO:2100002]; material: feces | place: Germany | collected 2013/2015 | reverse complement strand
CGTTTTCAGAAGAAGCCTCCGTGTCTGATAAGGATACGGAGGCTTTGTTCGTTTTATATCTTTACATATACTTAGATGCCGGCATGGATTGTTCTTGTGTTTTAGGCCATGAGTTTTCTGCTGATTTGTAGTGATATCAGGGTGAAATGAACATAAAAAAATGAATATTTTACTCTAAATACTACATAATGAGGATAATTATTCGTATCTTTGTCGCCCGAATAAACAAAAGAAGCTTTGGGAAAGTTTGATAAATACAAAATAGACCTGAAAGGTATGCAAGCAGATTCATGCAAATATGAGTTTGTGCTAGACAACCTTTTCTTTGCCAATATTGATGGACCGGAAGTGCAGAAGGGTAAAGTCAATGTGGTGTTAGTTGTAAAGAAAACATCTCGTGCTTTCGAATTGAACTTCCAGACAGACGGAATGGTGTGGGTGCCATGTGACCGTTGTTTGGACGATATGGAACAGCTTGTCAGCTCGACAGATAAGCTGCTGGTTAAGTTCGGTCATGAATATGCCGAAGAAGGTGACAATCTCATTGTAATTCCCGAAGAGGAAGGTGAGATTAATGTAGCATGGTTTATGTACGAGTTTGTAGCTTTGGCCATCCCCATGAAGCATGTGCATGCTCCGGGTAAGTGTAACAAGGCAATGACCAGCAAATTGAGTAAGCATATGCGCACTACTCCGGATGATGATATGGCTGAGGACACATTTGCTCCGGAAGAAGAGGTGGAGCTGATGAATGAAGAAGAAACGCAGGTAGACCCGCGTTGGGACGAATTAAAGAAAATATTAGATAACAATTAAAGATTAAAGAAAATGGCACATCCTAAGAGAAGACAGTCAAAAACAAGAACTGCGAAGAGAAGAACTCATGATAAAGCAGTAGCTCCTACACTGGCTATTTGCCCGAATTGCGGTGAATGGCATGTATATCACACTGTATGTGGTGCATGTGGCTACTATCGTGGTAAGCTGGCAGTAGAGAAAGAGGCTGCTGTTTAATTTAGCAGTTTGACTAAACTTATACTTGAATATCGGACGTCTAAAAAGATTTGCAACATTCAATGAGCAAACCTTTTTAGACTGCCGTTGTTTAGGTGTTTTTATAAGTAAACAAATTTAATGGAAAAAATAAATGCAGTAATTACAGGAGTCGGCGGCTATGTACCTGATTATATCTTGACGAATGACGAGATATCAAAAATGGTGGATACCAATGATGAATGGATTATGACCCGTATCGGAGTGAAGGAAAGACATATCCTCAACGAAGAAGGATTGGGAACATCGTACATGGCGCGCAAAGCAGCAAAGCAGCTGATGCAGCGTACGGGTTCTAATCCGGATGATGTTGATCTGGTGATCGTCGCTACTTCTACTCCGGACTATCAATTCCCTTCTATTGCATCTATCTTGTGTGATAAGCTTGGACTGAAGAATGCTTTCGCATTCGACATGTCGGCGGCTTGTTGTGGTTTCCTCTATATGTTGGAGACGGCTGCGAATTTTATCCGTTCGGGCAGATACAAGAAGGTTATTATTGTCGGTGCCGATAAGATGTCATCGATTGTGAATTATACCGACCGCGCCACTTGCCCGATTTTCGGTGATGGTGCAGCGGCATTCATGCTGGAACCGACAACAGAAGAATTAGGCGTTATGGATGCCATGTTGAGAACAGACGGAAAAGGTCTGCCTTTCTTGCATCTGAAAGCCGGTGGCTCTGTTTGTCCTCCCTCTTATTTCACGATAGACAATCACATGCATTATCTTTATCAGGAGGGACGTACGGTATTTAAATACGCTGTATCGAATATGTCGGATATAAGCGCAGCAATTGCGGAAAAGAACAATCTGACGAAAGATACTATCGACTGGGTGGTTCCCCATCAGGCCAATCTGCGTATCATTGATGCTGTGGCGCACCGTCTGGAAGTTCCTCATGAAAAGGTGCTGATTAATATCGACCGTTACGGCAATACGAGCGCAGGTACGCTTCCGCTTTGTATCTGGGACTTTGAGGAGAAACTGAAGAAGGGTGATAACCTTATCTTTACGGCATTCGGCGCCGGGTTTACCTGGGGAGCCGTTTACGTGAAATGGGGCTATGACGGAAAGAAACAGTAATGTAAACGTTACTGATAAGATATGATAAAAAGACGCATCCTATTTCGATTCGATGCGTTTTTTTGTCTCAATTTAAATACGTGAGGATTATGCATAAAGCAGGTTTTGTCAACATTGTGGGAAATCCCAATGTAGGTAAGTCTACATTGATGAATGCACTGGTAGGTGAGCGTATCTCAATAGCTACCTTCAAGGCGCAGACCACCCGCCACCGGATTATGGGTATATATAATACGGATGATATGCAGATTGTGTTTTCGGATACGCCGGGTGTACTGAAGCCGACTTATAAATTGCAGGAGTCTATGCTGAACTTTTCTACCTCGGCACTGACTGATGCGGATGTATTGCTGTATGTGACGGATGTGGTTGAGACATCTGACAAGCATAATGATTTTGTGGAGAAAGTGAGCCACATGGAAGTGCCGGTGCTGCTGCTTGTCAATAAGATTGATTTGAGTAATCAGGAGAAACTGGTGGAACTGGTGGAAGCATGGAAGGAATTGCTGCCGAATGCAGAGATTATCCCTATTTCGGCTGCCACCAAGTTTAATGTGGATTATGTGATGAAGCGGATAAAGGAATTATTGCCGGATTCTCCTCCTTATTTCGGTAAAGACCAATGGACGGATAAACCGGCCCGTTTCTTCGTAAACGAGATTATCCGCGAAAAGATATTGTTGTATTATGACAAGGAGATACCCTATTCGGTAGAGGTCGTTGTAGAGCAATTCAAAGAAGAGGAAAAGAAGATACATATTAATGCTGTGATATACGTTGAACGTGATTCGCAGAAAGGCATTATCATCGGTAAGCAGGGAAAGGCTTTGAAAAAAGTGGCTACCGAAGCTCGCCGCGATTTGGAGAGGTTCTTCGGGAAAACAATTTTCCTGGAGACGTTTGTGAAAGTTGATAAGGATTGGCGCAGCTCGGACAAGGAACTGCGTAACTTCGGTTATCAGCTGGACTAATATTCATACGACTGTGACAGTCGCAAAAAACAAAGAATGTACCTATGGGAAATTTAGTTGCAATCGTAGGACGCCCCAATGTGGGAAAGTCTACATTATTTAATCGCCTGACTAAAACAAGGCAGGCTATTGTTAACGAAGAGGCAGGAACAACACGCGACCGCCAATACGGTAAATCCGAATGGCTGGGACGTGAATTCTCGGTTGTAGATACCGGCGGTTGGGTAGTGAACTCTGACGATATTTTTGAGGAGGAGATACGCAAGCAGGTATTGATGGCTGTGGATGAAGCGGACGTAATTCTGTTTGTGGTGGATGTTATGAACGGAGTGACGGACCTTGACTTACAGGTGGCTTCTATTTTGCGTCGTGCCAAGAAACCTGTCTTGCTGGTTGCGAACAAGACCGATAATAATGAGTTGCAATATAATGCTCCTGAATTTTACAGTTTGGGATTGGGAGATCCGTATTGTATTTCTGCTGTGACCGGTAGCGGTACGGGAGACTTGATGGATCTTATCGTTGAGAACTTCAAGAAGGAGTCCGATGAAATCTTGGATGAGGATATTCCTCGTTTTGCGGTTGTAGGGCGTCCGAATGCAGGAAAGTCTTCCATAGTCAATGCGTTTATCGGCGAGGACCGCAATATTGTGACGGAGATAGCCGGGACAACGCGCGATTCAATCTATACCCGCTACAATAAGTTTGGCTTTGACTTCTATTTGGTGGATACGGCAGGTATCCGTAAGAAGAACAAGGTGAACGAGGATTTGGAGTATTACTCGGTAATCCGTTCCATTCGTTCTATCGAAAATTCGGATGTGTGTATTTTGATGCTTGATGCTACGCGTGGTATCGAGAGCCAGGACCTGAATATCTTCTCATTGATTCAGAAGAACTCCAAAGGACTGCTAGTGGTGGTGAACAAATGGGACTTGGTGGAAGATAAGACTGTGAAAGTTATGAAGACTTTTGAGAACGCTATCCGCAGCCGTTTTGCTCCTTTCGTGGATTTCCCGATAATCTTTGCTTCGGCATTGACGAAACAGCGCATCCTGAAAGTGCTGGAAGAGGCGCGTACAGTGTATGAAAACCGTATGATACGTATACCAACTGCCCGCCTGAACGAGGAAATGCTGCCGCTTATCGAGGCTTATCCGCCTCCTGCCATCAAAGGAAAGTATATTAAAATTAAATATATTACGCAGTTGCCGAATACGCAGATCCCGTCTTTTGTCTATTTCGCAAATCTGCCGCAATATGTGAAGGAACCATACAAACGCTTTCTTGAGAACAAAATGCGTGAGAAATGGAACCTGACGGGGACCCCGATAAATATATATATACGACAGAAATAAAGCTACTTGTACGTATTAGATAAAATAGTTGAAAGACTGACTCTTGGTTGTCAGTCTTTTTTTTTATTTTAATATAAAGAAATATCAACAAAAAGTAGGCTGGTGTGAATATTATAATTATATTTGTCTACACTCTAATTGTTACATAAATGAAACTGCTTGGGACATTATGTATGCTTTTGTTGTTCTTGCTGACAGGAAGTCGGCAGGTGGGCGAAGCTGAGAAAAATTCTGCATTATGTTGTCAAGCTGCGATGACTTTGCAAAACAAACAGGATGGACATCCGGTTGTTTCCGAATACCTTTATGAGGAAGAAGCACAACAGAAGTTGATGTATCGTCGTATTCTTTATGTTTCTGTATTGGGATTGCTTCTTGTGCTCTTGTTGGTACTATTGTATGTACGGCAACGGCAGAAAGTGCGTATTATAAAACTGGCACAGGCCGCCAGTGAAAAAGAGCGTCAGTTTCTTGCTTTACAGAAGGAGACTGAACAGCGTCTGACACGTAAATATATTGATGGTCTGGAGAGTGAGCGGGAACGGATAGCGGAGGATTTGCACGATGATGTCTGTAATAATCTGCTGGCATTTGAAATGAGTATGCGTTCGTTGTTCGAAGAAAGTAATGCATCCATGATAGATGAGCAGTTGGATAGGCTGAAAGAGGTTCGGGAACACTTGCGGAATATATCGCATGAATTGATGCCGCCGGTTTTCCAATATGCCACTATTGATGAAATGCTTGCCGACTACATATTGCATATAGCGTTGCCCGGACAAGAAGCGAGAATAGAATACCATTCTACCGGGGGAGTGGACTGGAAACAGGTTCCACAGGAGATAGGCTTTGAATATTATCGTATTGTGCAGGAGACTGTTGGTAACGCAATAAGGCATGCGGAGGCTACATGTATTTGTGTTGACTTGTCATTGGAAGGCAAACGCCTTTCACTGTTGGTGACGGATGACGGAAAAGGGTTTGTTCCCGATAGAAAGAGCAGAGGAGTAGGACTGAGAACAATTCAGCAACGTGCAGAGATCATTGGAGGTAAAATAAAATTGGATACCATGCCGGGAGCGGGTGTCCGTATAGAAATATCGGTTTACATTTGAAAAGCGATTTATGGAGAAAAAAGTAAAGGCGGAAGTCTTGGCGGTCGATGACCACTGTCTGATATTGGAGGGCATTAGCAAGATAGTGAATAAAATGCCTGATGCGATAGTGACCAATGTTGCTACATCGGGCAGAGCGGCTCTGGAGCTGATTGGCAGACACAACTATGATGTGTGTATTTTGGATGTGAGTATGCCTGATATGTCCGGCTTTGATTTGATAACGAAGATCCGCGAGCAGAATGAAAATGCGCGTATCATTGTTTATACCATGCATGAGGAAATCTGGATTATAAACAGGCTGGTGCAATGCAAGGTGAATGGGATTGTACTGAAGACTTCATCGGCATCGGAACTGATTAGTGCTATACGTAATGTGTTATTGGGAGAATCGTATCTTTGCTCCCGCATTGCTTTAATCCGTAAGAAATCACATTGCACATCGACCGTTTTGCAATCTAAGGATATCCCTACAAAGCGTGAGCAGGATGTGTTGCAGGCGGTTGCAAAGGGACTGAATACGCACGAAATCGCTCATTTGTTGGGTATCTCGGAAAATACGGTAGAGACTTTTCGTAAGAAATTGCTGAGTAAATTTGGAGCAAAAAATGCGATAGATCTAGTTGTGAAGGCTGTTTCACAAGGGTGGGTCAGCGTACAGTAGCAGGAGATAATATAACTTTAACGGTTTTCCGTTACTTTTTTATTGAATAGTTTATCTAACTTTGCGGCTACAATTGAAATTGCTGCTACATAGTATTGTTGCGGTAATAAAATATATCGTGATGATATACATCAATTTTATTAACTGGTTTTATGAAGATAAGTGTCCGGGGCAGTAGTTCCGGACACTTTTTTTTATGGATAATAGCGGAGAGAGGAGAGGCCTTAACCTTCGATGTTCTGTATCTCCACTTCCTTAACCTTGCGGAAAAGGTCGGAGGCAAAGATGAAATTATTCAGGCGTTCGTTGGTAGAGGTAAAGATGTCATCTTTACTGCCTTCCCATTCTTTATGCCCTTCGTAGATATAGATGATTTTCTCTCCGATGCCCATTACGGAATTCATATCGTGGGTATTGATGAGGGTAGTCATGTTGTATTCTCGGGTGATATCCTGTATCAGTTCGTCGATGACGAGAGATGTTTTAGGGTCCAGCCCGGAGTTGGGTTCGTCGCAAAAGAGGTATTGCGGGTTCAGGGCAATCGCTCGTGCAATGGCTACACGCTTCTGCATGCCGCCGCTGATTTCACCCGGGAATTTATCTTTGGCTTCGATGAGGTTCACACGCTCCAGGCAGAACATGGCGCGGCAGGTACGGTCGCGCAAGGTGTCCGAACTGAACATGTTGAGAGGAAACATTACGTTGTCCAGCACAGTCATTGAGTCGAACAAGGCGGCGCTCTGGAATATCATTCCCATTTCGCGGCGCAACGCTTTCTTCTCTTTCTTTCCCATTGTGAGGAAATTGCGGTGGTCGTATAATAATTCTCCCTTTTCGGGGATCAGCAGGCCTACAATGCATTTCATCAGTACGGTCTTTCCCGAACCGCTTTGCCCGATGATAAGGTTGGTCTTTCCATTCTCGAATGTGGCATTGATATCTGTCAGTACCTCTTTCTCTTCAAATGACTTGCAAAGTCCTTTCAACTCAATCATTCTTGCTTAATTTTGAATTTAGAATATACTTGTTAGCCCATTAATAGCTGTGTCAATATGAGGTCGGCAAACAGTATCAGTACGCTGCTGCATACTACTGAATCCGTCGATGCCTTGCCGACTTCGATAGAACCGCCTTCAACCGTATAGCCGAAAAATGCCGATACGCTGGCAATGATGAAAGCAAAGAACAGCGATTTGATGATGCCGCACCAGATAAACCATTCTACAAACATATATTGCAGCCCGTATTCCAAATCTACCGCCGACATGATGCCACCGAACCAACAGGTACAGAATGCACCTATGATTCCGGCGAATATGCTGAACGTCACCATCAGCGGAATAGTCGATACCATTGCTGCGATTTTGGGTAATATGAGGTAGTTGGCGGAATTGACACCCATAATTTCAAGAGCATCTATTTGCTGGGTAACCCGCATTGTTCCGAGTTCGGAAGCTATATTGGAGCCCACTTTGCCTGCCAATATCAGGCACATGATGGAAGAAGAAAATTCCAGTAACATGATTTCGCGGGTGACGTACCCCACTGTCCAGCGTGGCATGAAAGGGCTTTCTATGTTCAGCTTGATTTGTATGGTGATAACGGCTCCGATGAAAAACGATATCAGTAACACGATACCAATAGAGTTTACGCCAAGCTGTTCTATTTCATTGATGTATTGGCGGAAAAACATACGCATACGTTCCGGACGGGCAAAAACACGTCCCATCAGCATAATGTATTTTCCTACTGTTCTAAGTGCTTTAATCATGACTCGTAAGTATTTGTCTGCAAATGTACACTATTTCAGCTTATTTTTGCTACATTTGCGCCAGTTTCACCACAGATTACGCCGAATGGCACAGAATTTATTCGCAAAACGTGATAGTACTGCTGTAATCTGCGGAAGAAACAATAAACTTGTAGACCGATATGAATTTGTGTAATCTGTGGTGATATAGCGTTATGGAAGAAGAAAGTAAAATGGTGCTCCGGACAGAAGATTTGGTGAAAAAGTACGGTAAGCGTACAGTAGTGAGCCATGTTTCTATTAACGTGAAGCAAGGGGAGATTGTTGGGCTGCTGGGGCCGAATGGTGCCGGAAAGACAACTTCGTTCTATATGACCGTAGGATTGATAACTCCCAACGAAGGACGTATCTTTTTAGATGATCTGGACATAACGAAATACCCCGTATACAAGCGCGCGCAGACAGGTATCGGTTACTTGGCGCAGGAAGCGTCCGTATTCCGTCAGATGAGTGTGGAAGACAATATTGCTGCTGTATTGGAAATGACGGACAAACCGTTGGACTATCAGAAAGACAAGTTGGAGAGCCTGATTGCGGAGTTTCGCTTGCAGAAAGTTCGCAAGAACAAAGGTAATCAGTTGTCCGGTGGCGAACGGCGGCGTACGGAGATTGCCCGTTGCCTTGCCATTGACCCGAAGTTTATAATGCTGGATGAACCGTTTGCCGGGGTGGACCCTATTGCGGTGGAGGATATTCAACAGATTGTGTGGAAACTGAAAGACCGGAATATCGGTATCCTGATTACCGACCACAATGTGCAGGAAACATTGAGCATCACCGACCGCGCTTACCTGCTGTTTGAAGGGAAGATCCTGTTTCAGGGTACGCCGGAAGAACTCGCTGAGAACAAGATTGTACGTGAAAAATATTTGAGTAACAGTTTCGTGCTTCGTCGCAAGGACTTTATGGTATAGAGGTGGAAACCGAATCTAAAAAAGCCGCATCAAGTAATGCTTACTTAATGCGGCTTTGTCTTTTCTCCTTTAATCTATATGATTAGTATTTCGGAGGTCTTGCTTCCTTTACTACCATCTGGCGGCCGAAGAATTCAGCACCATCCAGTTCAGAGATAGCTTTAGCGGCAGCTGCGCTGTCTTCCATTTCTACGAATGCAATGCCTCTGAAACGTCCGGTTGCACGGTCCATGATAAATTTAACAGAAGATACTGTGCCGTAGTCTTCCATAACCTTCTGCAGGTCATCTTCCTTAACGCGGTAGTTAAGGTTTCCAACATAAATGTTCATAATGAAAAATGTAAATAAATAAAAATAAATAAAACTCTCTTTAGAAAGATGGCTGAATAATAAAAAGATCACAACGACAGAGAGTTTACAAAAACGTTTTTTCAACGGAAGTAAAAACCATGTAATGGAAATCGAGAAACTAATGTGCCATCATTCCGTGACAAAGGAACGCATTAATTTCGGAACTGCAATACTTTTTCTCATTTTTTTTATTTCTCTTTGTCATAAGGCGGGAAGAATGACCTACGGTACGACGGTATTGGAAAGATCGCCCGGAGGTATCGCATTAAGGAAACGGGATGGAAAAGTTTTGGCAGGAGGGGAGGCAGCGGAAATAATTGCTTGTGTTTTTTGATAATTAAAAGATTAACGCTAATTTTGCACGCTCAAATTGGAGAATGAAATAAAGTATAAATCAAATAAATAATTGTCAGAATGAACGTTTCATTGCAAAACATTGACAAAGTAAGCGCACTGCTTACTGTAAAGCTTGAGAAAGCAGACTATCAGGAAAAGGTAGACAAATCATTGAAGAACTTCCGTCAGAAAGCTCAGATCCCCGGTTTCCGTAAAGGTATGGTTCCGATGAGCTTGGTGAAGAAGATGTATGGTAAGTCAGTATTGGCTGAAGAGGTTAATAAACTCCTTTCTGATTCTGTATATAAGTATATTCAAGATAATAAAGTGAATATCCTGGGCGAGCCGTTGCCTAATGAAGACAAGCAGAAAGATATTGACTTCGATACAATGGAAGAATTTGAATTCTTCTTCGACGTCGCTTTGGCTCCGGAATTCAAGGCTGAGGTTTCTGCTGATGATAAGGTGGATTACTATACAATTGGTGTAACCGAGGAAATGGTTAACAAGCAAGTGAAGGCGTATACGCAACGTAGCGGCAAATACGAAAAAGTGGATGCTTACGCTGATAACGACATGCTGAAAGGCTTGCTCGCCGAACTGGATGCGGAAGGTAATACTAAAGAAGGCGGTATTCAGGTAGAAGGTGCTGTCATGATGCCGGCTTATATGAAAAACGATGACCAGAAGGCTATCTTCGCCAACGCAAAGGTTAATGATGTGCTTGTATTCAATCCTTACACCGCATGGGACGGCAATGCTGCAGAACTCGCTTCTTTGCTGAAGATCGATAAGGAAGCGGTAGCCGAGATGAAATCAAATTTCAGCTTCCAGGTAGAAGAAATCACCCGTTTCGTGGAAGGCGAACTGAATCAGGAAATTTTCGACCAGGTATTCGGTAAGGATGCGGTTAAGAGCGAAGAAGAGTTCCGCGCTAAAGTGAAAGAAGTGATTGCCAATCAGTTTGTGGCCGACAGCGATTACAAGTTCTTGCTGGATGTTCGTAAGATGTTGACGGAGAAAGTTGGAAAACTGGAATTCCCGGATGCTTTGTTGAAGCGTATCATGCGCTTGAACAATCAGGACAAAGACGAAAAGTTTGTGGAAGACAACTATGATAAGAGCATAGAGGAACTGACATGGCATCTGATTAAAGAACAGCTGGTGAAAGCTAACGATATCAAAGTTGAGCAGGAAGACATCCTCAACATGGCAAAAGAAACGACTCGTGCGCAGTTTGCACAATACGGAATGCTGAGTGTGCCCGACGAAATCCTTGACAACTATGCGAAAGAGATGTTGAAGAAGAAAGAAAGCATCGAAGGCTTGGTGAACCGGGTTGTTGAAACGAAGTTGGCTTCTGCTTTGAAGACTCAGGTGAAGTTGGAGAACAAAAACATTTCAGCCGAAGAGTTCAATAAGATGTTTGAATAAGATTTTGACGGGAAACCGTTGGTTTTTATAAAGAAACACAGAGTTTGACAAACTATAACTCTGTGTTTTTTTGTGTCTCTGTGTTCTTTTTCGTTTCTTTGCATTCACATTAAAATTAAAAAAACAGAAAGAAAAATGGATGATTTTAGAAAATACGCTACCAAGCATTTGGGTATGAATAGTTTGGTATTGGATGATGTGATTAAATCACAAGCCGGGTATTTAAATCCTTATATCCTGGAAGAACGTCAACTGAATGTAACCCAGTTGGATGTATTCTCCCGCCTGATGATGGATCGTATTATTTTTCTCGGTACGCAGATAGATGATTATACGGCAAATACTTTGCAAGCTCAGCTGCTGTATCTGGATTCTGTGGATCCGGGCAAGGACATCTCTATCTATATCAATTCGCCGGGCGGTTCGGTATATGCCGGATTGGGTATTTACGACACCATGCAGTTCATCAGCAGCGACGTTGCTACCATCTGCACAGGTATGGCTGCCAGTATGGCTGCAGTACTGTTGGTGGCCGGGGCTGAAGGCAAACGCTCTGCGTTGACTCACTCGCGCGTGATGATTCATCAGCCGATGGGCGGTGCGCAAGGACAGGCGTCGGACATTGAAATCACAGCACGTGAAATCCAAAAATTAAAGAAAGAACTTTATACTATCATAGCCGACCACTCACATACTCCTTTCGATAAAGTGTGGGCCGATTCCGATCGCGACTACTGGATGACGGCGCAAGAGGCCAAAGAGTACGGCATGATAGACCAAGTCTATACGAAGAAATAAATATGGCAGACTCTAAACGAAATAAAAACAGATGCAGTTTCTGCGGACGTTCGGAAGATGAGGTCGGCTTCCTCATAACGGGAATGAACGGCTACATCTGCGACAGCTGTGCCACCCAGGCTTATGAGATTACTCAAGAAGCTTTGGGGTCTAAGAAAGGTGCAGTCGCAACAAAACTCAATCTGAAAGAACTACCCAAACCGGTAGAGATAAAGAATTTTCTTGACCAGTACATAATCGGTCAGGATGATGCAAAACGTTTTCTGGCAGTATCTGTTTATAACCATTATAAACGTTTGCTGCAAAAGGCGGGTGACGATGATGTGGAGATTGAAAAGTCCAATATCATCATGGTGGGCAGTACCGGAACCGGTAAAACGCTGCTTGCCCGTACCATTGCCAAACTGCTTCATGTGCCTTTTACCATTGTAGATGCAACGGTGTTGACGGAAGCCGGTTATGTGGGTGAGGACATTGAAAGTATCCTTACCCGTCTTCTGCAAGTGGCGGACTATAATGTGGCCGAGGCAGAACAAGGCATTGTGTTTATAGATGAAATCGACAAGATAGCCCGTAAAGGCGACAATCCCTCCATCACCCGCGATGTAAGCGGCGAAGGTGTGCAGCAGGGGTTGTTGAAATTGTTGGAAGGCTCCGTTGTGAATGTCCCTCCCCAGGGGGGACGTAAGCACCCCGACCAGAAGATGATTCCGGTGAATACCAAAAATATACTGTTCATTTGCGGAGGTGCTTTCGACGGTATCGAGAAGAAGATAGCGCAGCGTCTCAATACGAATGTTGTAGGATATGGCGCTGTGCGTAATACGGCTGCCATTGATAAGAATAATATGATGCAGTACATTGCTCCGCAGGATTTGAAGTCATTCGGCTTGATTCCTGAAATAATCGGACGTTTGCCGGTGTTGACTTATCTGAATCCTTTGGACCGTACGGCATTGCGTGCTATTCTGACAGAACCGAAGAATTCCATTATCAAGCAATATATTAAGCTGTTTGAAATGGATGGAGTGGAACTGACTTTCGAAGATGCGGTATTTGAATACATTGTGGATAAAGCTGTTGAATACAAGTTGGGAGCTCGTGGCTTGCGTTCCATAGTCGAAACTATTATGATGGATGTGATGTTTGAAGTCCCTTCCGAACATAAAAAAAGTCTTGTAGTAACTTTGGATTATGCTCGCCGTCAGTTGGAAAAAACGAATATGGCAAAACATCAAAGTGCTTAAAATCAAAAGGTAATACAAATAAAGTTGACTTTTTTGTGTTTTATTGAAAAATATTCGGCGGATTATGCTTGAAATTTAAGAAGTTGTTTATAACTTTGTTAGAGTTCTTAAAAACAAGAAATGCTTTATAGTGGCATTATTAATAGCTTAACTCAATAAACAACCTAATGAATCATGGCAGGGAAGAAGATTAATTTGACAGACCAGCTGAAGAACTACTTCGGGTTCGACACTTTTAAGGGAAATCAAGAAGCAATCATACAAAATCTGTTGGCAGGTAATGATACTTTCGTGTTGATGCCTACCGGCGGTGGAAAATCTTTATGCTATCAGTTGCCTTCTTTGTTAATGGAGGGAACGGGCATTGTGATTTCCCCTTTGATTGCCTTGATGAAAAACCAGGTCGACGCGATGCGTAATTTCAGCGAGGAGGATGGAATAGCCCATTTCATTAATTCTTCCCTTAACAAAAGCGCGATAGATCAGGTGAAGTCCGACATTCTTGCCGGAAGGACGAAATTGTTGTATGTAGCCCCGGAGTCTTTGACCAAAGAAGAAAACGTGGAGTTTCTGAAAACTGTGAAGATTTCTTTCTATGCCGTAGATGAGGCCCACTGTATTTCAGAATGGGGGCACGACTTCCGTCCGGAATATCGCCGTATTCGTCCTATTATCAATGAAATTGGAAAAGCTCCGCTTATAGCATTGACTGCGACAGCTACGCCAAAGGTGCAGCACGATATCCAGAAGAATCTGGGTATGGTGGATGCACAAGTGTTCAAGTCGTCTTTCAATCGCCCGAACCTTTATTACGAGGTGCGTCCTAAGACTGCAAACGTGGATAAGGACATCATCAAGTTTATCAAGAATAACCCGGAAAAGTCAGGCATTATCTATTGCCTGAGCCGGAAGAAAGTGGAAGAACTTGCTGAAATACTTCAGGCAAACGGGATTAATGCCCGCGCCTATCATGCCGGAATGGATTCGGCTACACGAACACAGAACCAAGATGATTTCCTGATGGAAAAAATTGATGTGATTGTGGCTACCATTGCTTTCGGTATGGGGATTGACAAGCCTGATGTGCGTTATGTGATTCACTATGATATCCCGAAAAGTCTGGAAGGATATTATCAGGAAACCGGACGTGCCGGAAGAGACGGAGGCGAAGGGCAGTGTATTACTTTCTATACTAATAAAGACCTGCAAAAACTGGAAAAGTTTATGCAAGGCAAGCCTGTTGCAGAGCAGGAAATAGGCAAGCAGCTTCTGCTGGAAACAGCTGCATATGCCGAATCATCCGTATGCCGCCGAAAAACGCTGTTGCACTATTTCGGCGAGGAGTATATGGAGGAAAATTGTGGAAATTGTGACAACTGTTTAAATCCGAAAAAACAAGTGGAAGCTCAGGAATTATTGTGTACCGTAATAGAAGCTATTCTTGCGGTGAAAGAAAATTTTAAAGCAGACTATATTATAGATATTATACAAGGAAAAGAAACTTCAGAAGTGCAGGCACATTTGCATGAAGATCTGGAAGTATTCGGTTCCGGTATGGGAGAAGAAGACAAAACTTGGAATGCTGTTATCCGACAGGCGCTGATTGCCGGATATTTGACTAAAGAAGTTGAAAACTATGGCTTGCTGAAGGTAACGGAAGACGGAAAGAAATTCTTGAAGCATCCTAAATCCTTTAAGATTACGGAGGATAATGATTTTGAGGAGGTGGAAGAAGAAGCTCCGGCACGTGGTGGCGGTGCTTGTGCAGTGGACCCCGCGCTTTATTCTATGCTGAAAGACTTGCGTAAGAAACTCTCCAAGAAATTGGAAGTACCTCCCTATGTTATTTTCCAGGATCCCTCCTTGGAGGCAATGGCAACTATCTATCCGGTGACTTTGGATGAGTTGCAGAACATTCCGGGAGTAGGAGCCGGTAAGGCGAAACGCTATGGGGAAGAGTTCTGTAAGCTGATTAAACGTCATTGTGAGGAAAATGAGATTGAACGTCCTGAAGACTTGCGTGTGCGTACCGTAGCCAACAAGTCCAAGATGAAGGTCGCCATCATTCAAGCTATCGACCGTAAGGTGGCCTTAGACGATATTGCTATGTCGAAAGGTATCGAATTTGAGGAATTGCTGGATGAGATAGAAGCTATTGTCTATTCCGGTACAAAGCTCAATATCGACTATTTCTTGGAAGACATTATGGATGAAGATCATCTGCTGGACATATATGATTATTTTAAAGAATCTACCACAGATAATATTGACGATGCCTTGGATGAGCTGGGAGATGATTTCACAGAAGAAGAAGTGCGTTTGGTGCGCATTAAGTTCATCTCCGAGATGGCGAATTAACCTTCGGGCTGTGATTTAAAAAAAAGAAAAAAATATTGCGTGTAAATATACGAAATAGAATAAAAACCGTATATTTGCACGCAATAAATTTTAAACGCATAGCCCTATGTCATTTATTGCTGATAAGATTGTAATGGATGGATTGACTTACGATGACGTTCTGTTGATCCCTGCTTACTCTGAGGTACTCCCTAAAACAGTCGAACTCTCGACTAAGTTCTCACGCAACATTGAGTTAAAAATCCCGTTTGTAACAGCTGCTATGGACACTGTTACCGAAGCGAAAATGGCCATTGCCATTGCTCGTGAAGGTGGTATCGGTGTTATCCATAAGAATATGTCTATTGAGGAACAAGCTCGTCAGGTTGCTATTGTAAAGCGTGCCGAAAATGGTATGATTTATGATCCGGTGACTATCAAGAGAGGATCTTCGGTAGCCGATGCATTGGGCTTGATGGCCGAGTATAAGATTGGCGGTATTCCGGTAGTAGATGATGAAGGACATTTGGTGGGAATTGTTACCAACCGCGACCTTCGTTTTGAGAAAGACCATAACAAGCGTATTGATGAGGTGATGACGAAAAGTAACATCGTTACTACCAATCAGACAACCGACTTGGAAGCTGCTGCCCAAATCCTGCAGGAACATAAAATAGAAAAGTTACCGGTAGTTGATAAAGATAATAAATTGGTAGGTTTGATTACCTACAAGGATATTACTAAGGCAAAAGACAAGCCGATGGCCTGCAAAGATAGCAAAGGCCGTCTTCGTGTGGCTGCCGGGGTAGGCGTGACAGTGGATACGCTGGACCGTATGCAGGCATTGGTGGATGCAGGTGCGGACGCCATTGTGATTGATACGGCGCATGGGCACTCTATGTTTGTAATCGAGAAGTTGAAAGAGGCTAAGAAACGTTTCCCGAACATTGATATAGTAGTAGGTAATATTGCAACCGGAGAGGCCGCGAAAGCATTGGTTGAGGCTGGTGCCGACGGTGTGAAAGTGGGTATCGGTCCGGGTTCTATCTGTACCACTCGCGTAGTTGCCGGTGTGGGTGTTCCCCAGTTGTCTGCCGTATACGATGTGGCAAAAGCATTGAAAGGTACGGGTATTCCTCTGATTGCCGATGGCGGTTTGCGTTACTCCGGCGATGTGGTGAAGGCTTTGGCTGCCGGTGGTTATTCTGTAATGATTGGCTCATTGGTGGCCGGAACGGAAGAGTCTCCGGGCGAAACGATTATCTTCAACGGGCGTAAATTCAAGTCTTATCGCGGTATGGGCTCTTTGGAGGCTATGGAACATGGTTCTAAAGACCGTTACTTCCAGAGTGGAACAAGTGATGTGAAGAAGCTCGTACCGGAGGGTATCGCTGCTCGTGTTCCTTATAAGGGCACTCTATATGAGGTTATCTACCAGTTGACCGGTGGTTTGCGTGCAGGTATGGGATATTGCGGTGCGGCTAATATCGAAAAGCTGCACGATGCCAAATTTACCCGTATCACTAATGCCGGCGTGCTTGAAAGCCATCCGCATGATGTTGCAATCACCAGCGAGGCGCCGAATTACAGCCGTCCTGAATAAAGGAAACATACACACTTAACGATATATGCCCGGAAAGTAAAACTATACTTTTCGGGCATTGTTCTTATTGGACGGAAGATTTATTGAGGAGTACGTATGGTTTTTTCGATGTGAAATGGGCATATTATTTCTGAAATTGTATCTTTGTGCCGTATCTGCATTTGATTTTGTTCGTTTCTTTAAAAAGGTGATTATGATAAAGAGTTGTTTGGCGGTGATCTTTCTTTGGTTGGGTTGGAATGTTTTTGCTCAGCAGGATCCGGTGTTGATGCGTATTAATGGAAAGGATGTGCTCCGTTCTGAATTTGAGTATAGCTATAACAGGGATAAATCATTGCTCGCTCTTAAACACGCTACACCGGGAAAATATGTAGAGCATTTTGTGAATTTCAAACTGAAAGTAGGTGATGCTGAAGCTGCCGGTTTGGATACGGCTTTTGCTTTCCGCGAGGAAGTGGAGAACTATCGTGCCCGGCTGGTAGAATCATACCTGACCGATACGGTTGAAGCGGATGCTGCTGCCCGCCGGTGGTATGACAGGATGAAGGCTCATCATCGTGGAGGACAGGTACGTGTGCGCCATATTTTCAAATATCTTCCTCAGAATGTTTCCGGTGATGCGCTTCGCGATGCGGTTGCCCGTATGGACTCCATTCATGAGTATCTTCGGAAAAATCCGGGAGACAATGCTTTTAATGCTTGTGTAGAGCGCTTTTCTGATGAAAAACGGTCATTATGGGTGAGTTGGCTTCAGATGCCGGTGGAATTTGAAGACGTGGCTTTTGAATTGCCGGTGGGTGGCGTGTCTCAGCCTTTTTTTACTCCGCAAGGTATTCATATCGTAAAGGTCCTTGAACGTAGAGAGCTGCCGCCTTTTGAAAAGGTGAAGGATGAAATAATGGCTCGTCAGTCCCGGCATGAAGCGGACCGGGGGGTGGAAGTGCAGGTGGAGAAATTAAAGAAAGAATACCGGTACACTCCCGATAAGGCTGGTGTGGATGAACTGACGAATTCAGGGCATACCAGCCGCACTCTGTTCACATTGGCAGGAAGGAGCTATACGGGAACCGATTTTGCCCGTTTTGCTGCGGCTTATCCGGCAGGTGTGCGCAAGCAGCTGGACGTTTTCATCGTGAAAACCGTACTTGATTATGAAAATACATGTTTGGAGCAGAAATATCCGGATTTACGTTGTTTGGTGCAAGACTACAAGGAACAGGCGCTGTTGAAGAAAATCATAGACAAGGAAATCTGTAAACGGGCTGCGACGGATGAAGCCGGTTTAAAAGCTTATTTTGAGAAGCATCGGTCCGATTATCAGTGGGAAGAACGGAGATATAGAGGAATTGTCCTGCATGGCGTGAGTAAACGTGTTGTCAAGCAGGCGCGTAAGTTCTTGAAAAGCTTGCCGGAAGAAGAATGGAAAGATGCCATACGCTTGACTTTTAATGCCGGTGCGCAACCGCAGATACAAGCCGAACAGGGCGTGTTTGCTCCCGGTGACAATGCGTATGTTGATGATTTGGTGTTTAAGGGTAAGGATGCAACGCCTTTGGTGTCATTTCCTTTTACTGCTGTGTTGGGCAAGAAAGTGAAAGGGCCGGATGACTATCAGGAAGTAAAAGACAGGCTGGTTGCGGATTATCAGACCTACTTGGATGGCCGTTGGGTGGACCGTTTACGCTCTTCGGCTAAGGTTGAAATAAACCAAGAGGTTTTAAAAACCGTTAATAATCACTGATGCAACCGATTAAAGCAGTATCTTCGTACCTTAAAAACAGTAAATATCAGTTGGTAATGCGAACAATCTGTTTGGGGCTTTTAATTCTTCTTGTCTGTGGATCATGCAAGGAACAGCACGATCATGGAGGGCGAACACCGTTAGTGGAATTGGATGGCAACTTCCTTTACCATGAAGATTTGCAAGCGGTACTTCCTGCGGGGCTGTCGAAGGATGACAGCCTGTTGTTTGCAGAGCATTACATACGCAACTGGGCGGAAGAAGTGCTGTTGTATGAGAAGGCGAAAAGCAATATTCCCAACAGTGGTGAGATTGACAAGCTGGTGGAGAACTACCGGAAAGCGTTGATTATGCATACCTATCAGCAGGCATTGATGAATCAGACCCTTTCCAAGGAAATTTCGGAAACGGAACTGACCGATTACTATGAGAAGCATCAGGAACTTTTCAAGGTAGAGCGTCCTTTGATGAAGGGATTGTTCATCAAAGTTCCTCTTAAGGCTCCCCAGTTGGGCAATGTCCGCCGTTGGTACAAAACCGAGACCCGCGAAGCAGTAGAACATTTGGAAAAATACAGTTTGCAGAATGCTGTGAAGTACGAGTACTTTTATGACAAGTGGGTGCCGATAGCCGAAGTGATGGATCTGATACCGCTGAAGGTGTCCGATGCCGGAGAATACCTGAATAAGAACCGTCATGTAGAGCTGAAAGATACTGCTTTCCATTACTTCCTGAATGTGAGTGATTTTCGTACGGTGGGAGAACAGGAACCGTACGAATTCGCCCGTACTCAGGTGAAGGATATGATGCTGAACATGAAGCAGGTGGAGTTTATGGAACAAGTAAAAGAAGACTTGTACCGACGTGCCGAGAAGAGAGAGAAAATTAAATATTATTAGTATAAGACACCAAGAATGAAAAAGTGTATGAACTTTAAGTTTGTAGTTTTATTTGCCTTGACGCTGTTAGCCGGTTCTACCGTTTATGGACAAGACAATGTGATTGACGAGGTAGTGTGGGTAGTAGGCGACGAGGCTATATTGAAGTCCGAAGTGGAAGAAGCGCGTATGAGCGCCTTGTATGAAGGACGTAAGTTCGATCGCGACCCTTATTGCGTGATACCGGAAGAAATAGCTGTGCAAAAGTTGTTCCTGCATCAGGCAGCGCTCGACAGTATTGAAGTCTCCGAAGCCGAGGTTATTCAGCGTGTGGACTATATGACGAATATGTATATCACCAATATCGGTTCACGCGAGAAAATGGAGGAATACTTCAATAAAACTTCCAGTCAGATTCGCGAAACTTTGCGCGACAACGCTCGTGAAGGTCTGAAAGTGCAGAAGATGCAACAGAAGCTGGTTGGTGAAATCAAGATTACGCCTGCCGAGGTGCGCCGTTACTTCAAAGACCTGCCGCAAGACAGTATCCCCTATATTCCGACACAGGTAGAGGTTCAGATTATCACTCAGCAGCCTAAGGTTCCTTTGGAAGAGATAGAGAATGTGAAAAAGCGTTTGCGCGATTTCACCGACCGCATCACAAAGGGTGAGACCAGCTTCTCTACGTTGGCCCGTATGTATTCCGAAGATCGTGCTTCGGCCATTCGTGGTGGTGAGATTGAATTTTCCGGACGTGGCATGTTGGATCCTGCCTATGCTAATGTCGCTTTCAACTTGCAAGATCCCAACAAAGTATCCAAAATCGTGGAGTCTGAGTATGGCTTTCATATCATCCAGTTGATAGAGAAGCGGGGCGATCGTATCAAGACTCGCCACATCTTGTTGAAGCCGCATATTCCGGAAGCAGCCCTGACGGCAGGGATGTCGCGTCTGGATTCTATTGCCGATGACATTCGCAATGGAAAGTTCTCTTTTGAGGAAGCGGCATCGGTGCTTTCGCAGGATAAGGATACACGCAATAATCATGGTCTGTTGCCCAATCCCAATAATAATACTTCCAAGTTCGAGATGCAGGAACTGCCGCCTGAGATAGCAAAAGTGGTGGATAAGATGAAGGTGGGCGAGATTTCCGAAGCATTCACGATGATTCCGCAGAAAACCGGAAAGGAAGAATGTGTTATCGTGAAACTGAAGAGCCGCACTAACGGGCATAAGGCAACTGTTGCCGACGACTACCAGAACCTGAAAGAAATAGTTCTGGAGAAACGTCGCGACCAGATGTTGGACAAATGGATTCGTGAAAAGCAGAAACATACCTACGTCCGCATCAACGAAAATTGGAGAAACTGTACTTTCAAGTATCCGGGATGGATAAAAGACTGATATTTGGTTTGATATGTCTGTTCGGCGTTTGCTTGCTGAGTGCGCAGGACAGGAAAAACGAGCCTGACAGGAAAAAGAAACGTGTAGATTTGCTCTATGCCGATGAAGCGCAGGCGGACAAGCAGTCGCGTCCCGACGTACAGGTGCTGATAGGATCTGTCAGGATGAAGCATGACAGCATGTATATGTTTTGTGACAGTGCTCTGATTTACGAGAAAATCAATTCCGTTGAGGCTTTCGGCAATGTCCGCATGGAGCAGGGGGACACCTTGTTCATATATGGTGATTACCTGTATTATGACGGAATGTCGCAGCTTGCCATGTTGCGTGAGAATGTGCGCATGATTAACCGTAACACAGAGCTCACTACGGACAGCCTGAATTACGACCGTCTTTACAACTTAGGCTATTATTTTGATGGCGGTACGTTGACCGATGAAGAAAACGTACTGACTTCCGAATGGGGAGAATACAGCCCGGCCACCAAACTGGCTGTGTTCAACCATGAGGTGAAGTTGGTGAATCCGAAGTTTGTCCTCACTTCCGATACGCTGAAATACAGTACGGAATCTAAAATCGCTACGATTCTGGGACCGTCCGATATTGTCAGCGACAAAAATCATATCTATTCGGAACGCGGGATATATAACACCGTTTCCGAGCAGGCGGAACTGTTGGACCGTTCGGTTCTGACCAACGAAGGTAAGAAACTGGTGGGTGACAGCCTGTTCTACGACCGTAAGCTGGGGTATGGCGAAGCCTTTGATAACGTGCAGATGAATGATACGGTAAACAAGAATATGCTTACCGGTGATTATTGCTTCTACAACGAACTGACGGGTAATGCCATTGCCACCCGGCGTGCCGTTGCCATCGACTATTCTCAGGGCGACAGCCTTTTCATGCATGGTGATACCTTGCGGCTGGTGACCTACAATCTGAATACTGATTCCACTTATCGTGAAATGCGTGTTTATCATAAAGTGCGTGCTTATCGTACGGACGTGCAGGCGGTATGCGACTCTTTGGTCTACAACTCCAAAGATTCCTGCATGACGATGTACACCGATCCGGTCTTATGGCATGGCGCGCAGCAATTACTTGGAGAAGAGATAAAAGTCTACATGAATGATAGCACTATTGACTGGGCGCATATCATCAATCAGGCATTGGCGGTGGAGCAGAAAGATTCTGTTCACTACAATCAGGTGACAGGCAAAGAGATGAAGGCTTTTTTCATCAATGGAGATATGCGTCGTGTGGATGTAAACGGTAATGTCCTGATTGTTTTCTATCCGGAAGAGAAAGACAGTACGATGATTGGCATGAACTATGCCGAAGGCAGTTTTCTGCGCATTTTCCTGAAAGACCGTAAGATGGAAGAAGCCGCTTTGATAGGCAAGTCCAATGGGGTGTTGTATCCTATGGATCAGATACCGGCGGACAAAATGCGGCTGCCTTCGTTTGTGTGGTTCGATTATATCCGTCCGCTGAATAAGTATGACATCTTTGAATGGCGAGGCAAAAAAGCGGGTGAGACATTGCAGAAAAGTGATCGGAAACCTTTAACTTCGCCAAGAGATATGCACATAAAACGAACTAAAAAATAACGCTATGGGAATGTTTACAATGCGCAAGCCGCGAGGATTTAACCATTCATATATTTATGTGGATGAGCGGAAAGAGAAGCTGGCTAAAATGGAAGAAGATGCCAAACGCGAATTAGGTATGCTGCCGGAGAAGGAGTTTTCGCCTGAAGATATCCGGGGGAAGTTCGTTGAAGGCACCACCCATCTGAAGCGTCGTAAAGAGAGCGGGCGCAAGCCTGTGCATTTGGGGATAATACTGGTTGTCATAGCCCTGCTGATTTATTTGTGGTATGCTATAACCAACGGTATTATCTAAGTTGTTTATATTCTTATTCTTTATATTTTATACTTAATACTTGCCATGAGCGATATCATTCATTTGCTGCCCGATTCGGTTGCGAACCAGATTGCTGCCGGAGAGGTGATCCAGCGTCCGGCATCCGTCATCAAGGAATTGGTAGAAAATGCGATTGATGCAGAAGCCGGAGAGATACATGTGCTGGTAACGGATGCGGGGAAGACCGGCATTCAGGTTATCGACGACGGAAAGGGCATGTCCGAAACGGATGCCCGTTTGTCTTTTGAGCGCCACGCCACTTCCAAAATACGTGAAGCCTCCGATTTGTTTGCTTTGCGCACGATGGGATTTCGCGGAGAAGCGCTGGCATCCATTGCCGCGGTGGCGGAAGTGGAGTTGAAGACCCGTCCTGCCGGTGAGGAACTCGGTACGCGGTTGCTGATTGCCGGCTCTAAGGTAGAGAGCCAGGAGGCTGTGTCCTGTCCTAAGGGGAGCAATTTCTCCGTAAAGAACCTGTTTTTCAATGTCCCTGCCCGCCGCAAGTTCCTGAAGGCGAACTCGACGGAGCTGAGCAATATCCTGGCGGAGTTTGAGCGTATTGCTTTGGTGCATCCGGATGTCGCTTTCTATCTGTATAGCAATGATACGGAATTGTTCAACCTGCCTGTCATGCCATTGCGGCAGCGTATTCTTGCCGTATTCGGCAAAAAGCTGAACCAGCAGTTGTTGTCGGTAGATGTGGATACGACGATGATAAAGGTTTCGGGTTTTGTTGCAAAGCCGGAGACGTCCCGCAAGAAAGGCGCACACCAGTACTTTTTTGTAAACGGGCGTTACATGCGCCACCCCTATTTCCACAAAGCGGTGATGGACGCTTATGAGCAACTGATTCCTGCCGGAGAGCAAATATCCTACTTCATCTATTTTGAAGTTGATCCAGCCAATATAGATGTGAACATTCATCCAACAAAGACAGAAATCAAGTTTGAGAACGAACAGGCCATTTGGCAGATACTTTCGGCTGCCGTTAAGGAGTCGCTTGGAAAGTTCAATGCTGTGCCGTCCATCGATTTCGATACGGAAGGGATGCCCGACATCCCTACATTCGAGCAGAGTCGCCCTATCGAACCGCCTAAAGTTCATTATAATGCGGATTTCAATCCTTTCAAGACTTCGTCCGCTTCGTCCTACGGCGGAGGCAGCTATTCCCGTCAAAGTGTGGAGTGGGAAGGGTTATACTCCGGCTTGGAGAAGGCGAGCAAGATGAACGAACCTGCTGCGGAGGAACCTCTTGATTTCGAGACAACCGTTTCAGATGTGACAGAGCCTGCCTCTGAGCTTTCCCAGTCTCCTTCTCTGTATTCCGGTGAGTCCTCTTCCATGGAAAAGGGAGCGCAGCATCTGCAATTCAAAGGACGTTTTATTCTTACTTCCGTAAAATCCGGTTTGATGCTGATAGACCAGCATCGTGCGCATGTGCGGGTGCTGTTCGACCGTTATATGAACCAGATTCGCCAGAAGCAGGGGGTGTCTCAGGGCGTGTTGTTCCCGGAGATCGTCCAGTTGCCGGCTTCCGAAGCGGCGGTGTTGGAGAGCCTGTCGGACGATTTGGCGGCAGTAGGTTTCGACCTGAGTCCTTTGGGCGGAGGCAGTTACGCTATCAACGGCATCCCTTCCGGCATCGAAGGGCTGAATCCGGTGGAGCTGGTGCGTAATATGGTGCATACCGCTATGGAAAAAGGCAGCGATGTGAAAGAAGAAGTCCGGACAATCCTTGCGCTGACATTGGCGCGCGCGGCGGCTATCGTCTACGGGCAGGTGTTGAGCAATGATGAAATGTCCAACCTCGTAGACAGTCTGTTTGCCTGTGCCACGCCTAATTATACGCCCGACGGACGTACGGTACTTTCTACCATTAAAGAAGAAGATATTGAAAAACTGTTTTTGAAGTGACCTTTAAGCAGGCTCTTTAAAAAAAAATCTTTTTTTCAGAACCTTTTAGTTTTGCTGGTGTTAATTAATCAGTTTGAATGATAAAGAATTTAATTAACCAACTTAACTATTTTAGGTATATGAAAAAGATTTTAATGTTGCTGGCATTGGCCGGCGTATCTTCTGCCGCTATGGCGCAGCAAAAACCTGTCGTTGTGGAACAGGTCGACATTATTCAGGTACAGGACAAGTACCAAGTAATCACAAATCCATTTTGGAGCAACTGGTTCTTTTCTATCGGAGGCGGTGCATCGGTGATGTATGGGGATAACGACCAGCAGTTGGGCGACTTCGGCAAGCGCATCAGTCCTACGATGAACATCTCTGTCGGCAAATGGTTTACTCCGGGTCTCGGATTGCGTTTGCAGTATAGCGGTCTTCAGGCAAAAGGTTTCACGATGGATCCGTTTGCCGATTATGTAAAGGGCACTCAACGTGAAAACGGTTCGTACAAGCAACGCTTTGAGTATATGAACTTTCATGGTGATGTGATGTTCAATCTGAATGCCTTGTTTGGCGGTTACAATCAATACCGCGTATATGAAATAATTCCTTATTTGGGTGCCGGTATCACTCATAACTATACCAAGCCCCATCGTCAGGCCCTGTCGGTGAACGCCGGTATTATCAACCGCTTCCGCATTTCGAATGCGATCGACATTAATTTGGAGCTGAGTGCAATGGGGACTGAGGACAAGTTTGACGGAACAGTTGCCGGTAAGGGTTATGACGGTGTGTTCAGTGCAACGCTCGGTCTGACCTACCACTTCCCGAAACGCGGTTTCAACCGTCCGATGCCGCAGTTGATTTCAGCGCTTGAACTCTCTGCCATGCAACAGCAGATTGCTGAAATGGCTGCTGCCAACCAACAGCTCGAATCGGCTCTGACCGCTGCACAGAACAGACCGGTAGAGGTTGCTAAAACCGAAGTTGTCGTTACCGATCCGAATATCGCGCCGCGTACCGTATTCTTCAATATAGGTTCTGCCGAGGTGTCTCCGCGTGAGGTGATGAACATCTCTTATCTGGCCAAACAGATGCAGGAATTCCCGAACGCGACTTACACCGTAAATGGTTATGCCGACTCTGCCACAGGTACTCCTGAGTTCAACAAGGAGTTGAGCTTGAAACGTGCACAGGCAGTAGTGGATGTTTTGGTGAAGGACTACGGAATCTCTGCCGACCGCCTGAAGATTTCTGCCGACGGTGGTGTTGACAAGTTCGGACAGCCCATCCTGAATCGTGTGGTACTGGTGAAATCTGCTAACTAACAGATAAATAATGGAAAAGAACAAGGGCTGTATCCGGTGACGGGTACAGCCCTTTCTTGTATGCTTTTTTACCACAGAGGGTACAGGATTAAAGGAAGAATCCTCTGTGAAACTCTGTCTCCTCTGTGGTGAAACCTTTATTCTGCGCTGAACTTTTTCACTTGTTCCGCAATCAGTTCCGCGTCGTCAAAATAGTTGATTTTCATGGCGCGACGCACATCGTCCAATGTTGCGGCGGCTGTTTCGCGTGCTGTTTCGCAACCTTTTCTCAGCATCTCGTAGATGGCGGGAATGTCCTTTTCGAACTCCTTGCGGCGATTACGAATCGGTTCCAACGTCTCCTGCATGATGTTGTTGAGGAAACCTTTCACTTTCATGTCGCCCAGTCCGCCACGTTGGTAGTGCGCCTTCAATTCTTCCAGAGAGGGGTAGTCGGGCAGGTAACGTTCAAAATGTTCGGGGCGGCAGAAGGCGTCCAGATAAGTAAATACGGTATTGCCCTCAATCTTGCCCGGATCCTGCACGCGCAGGTGGTTGGGGTCGGTGTACATGCTTTTCACTTTCTTCTGCACCTCGTCGGCTGTGTCAGAAAGGTAGATGCAGTTGCCCAGTGACTTGCTCATTTTGGCTTTTCCGTCTGTTCCCGGCAGGCGCAGGCAGGCTGCGTTGTCTGGCAGAAGGATTTCGGGCTCTACCAGCGTGTCGCCGTAGATGAAGTTGAAGCGGCGTACGATTTCGCGGGCCTGCTCAATCATCGGTTCCTGGTCTTCGCCTACGGGAACGGTGGTGGCGCGGAAGGCCGTAATGTCCGCAGCCTGACTGATGGGGTAGGTGAAGAAACCTACCGGGATGCTCGTCTCGAAGTTGCGCATTTGGATTTCCGTCTTCACCGTCGGGTTGCGCTGCAGGCGTGATACGGTGACGAGGTCCATATAGTAGAATGTGAGTTCGCACAGTTCCGGTATTTGCGACTGGATGAAGATGGTGCTCTTTGCCGGATCCAGTCCGCATGCCAGATAGTCGAGTGCCACTTCGATAACGTTCTGACGTACTTTCTCAGGGTTCTCCATGTTGTCTGTCAATGCTTGTGCATCGGCTATGAACACGAATGTCTTGTCATACAGTCCGGAGTTCTGCAACTCCACTCTGCGTCTCAATGAGCCTACATAATGTCCGATGTGCAGGCGTCCTGTGGGCCGGTCGCCCGTAAGGATGATTTTTTCTTTTGCCATATCTGTATTTATTATTTTTTCCTTATAAAATCCTGTCTGTTGTAACGGAATGCAAAGATACCATTATTTTCATCTAATGCAGTGTATTGCCCTAAAAATTAAACGGCGGAAGCCATGCTCTGTGCCGGGAGCCTTGTCCGTTCCATGAATATCGGGCATTTCTTTCATTGTATTACTGTGCAGACATCTTTCCCTTGTATTATGAAGTTCTTATTGTGGCGATGCAGTCTTAGAATCAAGCTTTGATTTTCAAGAATGAAAGTTTGATTTTTATAAATGAAAGCTTAATTCCTATAAATGAAAGCTTGATTCTAAGACTGCATTGTTACAAATGTAACTATTCTTTTCGGATAAGAAATTTATTTCTTTGATTAATTTGCTCAAATCGTAAATAAGTCGTTACTTTGCACAAATTTTAAAGACAGTTATGCAATCGCAGGAAATGAGAAGTACATACAACCTTCGTTCGAATGAATTTCATTCGTTAGCCGTCGGTTTCTCTTTTTCCGAAAACAATATTTTTAGTTCTTTGGTAATGCGTTAATCCTTAATCGGGGTAACGCATTTTTTTTGTATAGGTGGGAAGAACGTAAAAAATGAACTTACATAGATAACAAAAGAGATATGGAAAAGAATTTGAAGAAAGTGCTTGTTTTGGGCTCAGGTGCGCTCAAGATCGGTCAGGCGGGAGAGTTTGACTATTCCGGCTCGCAGGCTTTGAAGGCTTTGCGTGAAGAGGGTATAAGTTCGGTATTGGTGAACCCGAACATTGCTACAATCCAAACATCGGAAGGTATTGCCGATCAGGTTTATTTCTTGCCGGTGACTCCTTATTTTGTAGAGGAAATCATCAAGAAAGAACATCCGGATGGCATTTTGTTAGCTTTTGGCGGACAGACCGCACTGAACTGCGGTGCGGAACTCTATACCAACGGCGTTTTAGATAAATACGGCGTACGTGTGCTGGGAACCTCCGTAGAGGCTATCATGTACACCGAAGACCGCGACCTTTTTGTGAAGAAGCTGGACGAAATAGAGATGAAGACGCCCGTCAGCCAAGCTGTGGAAAGCATGGAAGACGCCCTCGCCGCCGCCCGCAAAATCGGTTACCCCGTAATGGTGCGTTCGGCCTATGCCTTGGGCGGACTGGGCAGCGGTATCTGTGCCAACGAGGAAGAATTCTTGAAACTGGCCGAGAGCTCTTTTGCTTTCTCCAAGCAGATTCTGGTGGAAGAGTCCTTGAAGGGCTGGAAAGAGATTGAATTCGAGGTGATCCGCGATGCCAATGACCACTGCTTCACCGTAGCAAGCATGGAAAACTTCGACCCGCTGGGCATCCATACGGGTGAGTCCATCGTGGTTGCGCCCACCTGCTCGCTTACCGACGAACAGGTGAAAATGTTGCAGGAACTTTCTACGAAATGTATCCGCCACCTCGGCATCGTGGGCGAATGTAATATACAGTACGCATTCAATGCCGAAACCAACGACTACCGCGTGATTGAGGTGAATGCCCGTCTGTCGCGTTCTTCCGCACTGGCATCCAAGGCCACCGGCTATCCGCTTGCTTTCGTTGCCGCCAAGATTGCGCTGGGCTATACGCTCGACCAGATCGGTGAAATGGGAACTCCCAACTCGGCTTACGAGGCTCCGCAACTGGATTACCTGATCTGCAAAATCCCGCGTTGGGACTTGACTAAGTTTGCGGGGGTGTCACGCGAAATCGGTTCGAGCATGAAGTCAGTGGGCGAAATCATGTCTATCGGCCGCTCTTTCGAAGAAATCATCCAAAAGGGCTTGCGTATGATAGGACAAGGCATGCATGGCTTTGTGGGCAACGACGGTGTGGAATTCGATGATTTGGACCATGAACTGTCCCACCCCACCGACCTGCGTGTATTTGCCATTGCCCAGGCTTTGGAGAAGGGGTATAGCATTGACCGCATCTTCGAACTGACAAAGATCGATCCCTGGTTCCTCGGCAAATTGAAGAATATCGTAGACTATAAAAATAAACTTTCACAATATAATAAGGTGGAAGACATTCCGGCTGACGTGCTGCGCGAAGCAAAGGTACTCGGCTTCTCCGACTTCCAGATTGCGCGTTTCGTGCTGAATCCTACCGGCAATATGGAAAAAGAAAACCTGATTATCGTTGCGCACAAGGGCACTATTCAAAACATTATTTTTTACTGGCTTGGCTTTGATATCGAAGAAGTAAACAAATATAACTTTTCCGTCGATATCCTGCCGGGCAGCGTAACCGTACTTGGCATTAACAAATGGCTGGAACACAGCATCTTTTTGTTAAATGATACATCGCATTTACATAAAGGCGAAGGATACGGAATTTTTTCGTATAAGTATTACAAAAAACATTGACGGTTTTTCGCCGGTGTTGTATAATGATTGTGTTTTTAAATATTCTTACAGGCTATGATAAAGACAGTAGCCGGCACGAAGCAGCGCAGCGATTCCGGGACAGTGCAAGCCGGAACAGGACAGAAGGCCGGTGAAAATCACTTTGGAGCTTCCGTACAGAAACAGCAGTAAGTACGGACGGGGTAACGCACGTTAACGGCGTTGAGAGTGGCGCGTAAATTCTGCGTCATTAGGGTGGTACCACGGGTTATACAGTCTCGTCCCTTTGGGATGAGGCTTTATTTTTTTGGAGGTGTAAAAAATTGGATTACAGCAAAACGCTTAACTTACCGGAAACAGAGTTTCCTATGCGTGCCGGACTGCCGGAACGTGAACCGGAAATTTTAAAATACTGGTATGACAACAACATTTACGAAAAGAAACAAAAATTGCACGCAGGCCATAAAAAATTTGTTCTGCATGACGGCCCTCCGTATGCCAACGGACAAATTCACATGGGCACTGCTCTTAATAAAATTTTAAAAGACATCATCATGAAATATAAATATACCCAGGGTTATGATACTCCGTACGTTCCTGGCTGGGATACCCACGGCATGCCGATTGAACATGCTGCCATTAAAAACCTTGGCCTGAACCGCAACGAGCTTGACCCGCTGGTGCTGCGCAACGAATGCAAAAACTACGCTTTGCAGTGGATTGACATTCAGCGCAACGATTTTAAACGCCTTGGCGTTTTGGGCGACTGGGATCATCCCTATGTAACCCTTGTGCCTGATTACGAAGCCGTACAGATTCATGTATTCGGCGAAATGGCTAAAAAAGGCTATATCTATAAAGGCCAGAAATCCGTTTACTGGTGCCCGCACTGCGAAACCGCTCTGGCAGAAGCCGAAATTGAATACGCTGAACAGAAAACTCCGGCTATTTACGTAAAAATGCCGATTGTAAAAGATAACGGCATGATGCCTGAAGCAGCAAAAGGCAAACCGGCATATATGGTAATCTGGACAACTACTCCGTGGACCATGCCTGCCAACGTTGCCGTTGCCCTGCATCCTGATATTGAATATGCATGGGTTGAATGTGAAGGCGAAGTTCTGTTCCTTGCCAAAGAACTTTTGGAACAGGTTGGCAAAGTATGCAAGAAAGATTTGAGCAACGTGCTTGGCACCTGCAAAGGCAAAGATATGGAATTTGCCGAATGCCGCCATCCGTTCGACACCATTGAACGCAAATCAATTGTTGTACTTGCCGACTATGTAACGCTTGATGCCGGTACCGGCTGCGTACATACCGCTCCCGGCCACGGCGATGTCGACTTTGAAACCGGTATCAAATATCATCTGCCGATTATCTGCCC